>Ga0307514_10005194_pt1 | contig 11744 bp, 9 predicted proteins | sample 16_EM_MG_FD_203088 | JGI IMG/M metagenome (GOLD analysis project Ga0307514, IMG submission 203088) | Populus trichocarpa ectomycorrhiza microbial communities from riparian zone in the Pacific Northwest, United States - 16_EM | ecosystem: Host-associated > Plants > Roots > Unclassified | place...
CCCAAAACCAAACTTCAATCCTTATGTCCAGTAGAATTATTTCACAGACGCACACACATTGTCACAGAGATAGGATTCCATTAACAGCACATGCAAGCTAGCTAAAACGTACGACTAGGTTCAAACAACATCAGAATCAAAGAGCAGGAGTACCGACTACAAGAAACTATGCACGACAGCGCTAATACATTCATTGTCTAGGGGGAAAAAACAACACGACGTACGCTTCATGAGGTAAAGAAGGGACTTCACTGCATGATTTCCTTAAAACAATTAAAACGCTTGCTTGCTTGGTTGAGAGGTCGTTATGGCTGCTACTGGGTTGACCGGCAAGTGCTACTGCTGCAGTTGCTCGTGGCCGCTGCTGGAGCTATTGTCGTCCACGGATGTTGCTGCTGTGGAGAAACCGTTTGAGTAGTGGAAAGGCGATGCTGTTGTTGATGGATGTTGCTGCTCTCGGTCTGGAGTTGGTGCATAGGAAAGGAGATCACGATGCCATATATTGCTGAACCCGTATCACTGTGGCTGCTACTGGACTGAGAACAGCTGCTGCTCTGTGGAGTGGATCTATGCTGCCTTGTGATGTGGAGAAACTGCCAGCATGGAGAGGCTGGACGCTATTGCCTGAGTTCTCGTTGCTGAGCAGACAAGAGATGTCAGCCGTTGCTGTTGCTATGTTTGCTAGACTGAGAAGTTGGTGTATCAATTTTTTCATGTTTAGAAGAATAGATCCCAAATTCAATTTTCTATTATGATTACAGTCTTTATCGGTCAAAATTTGTCTATTAATTTTTTCAAACTTTTATATTTTGATTCTCATTAAGAAATCTTTGGCAATTTTATAAGAGTTCTTCATGTTCTCTTTTTTTTCAACTTTTTTTATTTTTTTTTGTTTTTTTTGGTATATTTATGTGGGGTTTTAAAATTGATAAAAACTCTTAAAGAAAATAATATTTTTTTACAAAAAAAACAAAAGATTACATGAATAAAAAAAAGATAATTTTGACAAAAACAATCCATTTTCTCCATAATTTTATTAATTTTCTTTCATGTGAATATAATTTTTTATTATCACATAATTAATTAAAAAGAAAATACTAAAATGCTCTCCATGAAAATATATTATTCTTATTTTTTTAATACATTCATTTCAAATTATCAAAACATATTTAAAAATATATATATATATATTTTACAGTTATGATAAACTATTATTAAAAAAATAACTATTCTATTAAAAATATTAAAATATAGCATATTAATAAGGTGAAGGGGTTTTAATTAAAGATATACTTTTTTTTATCTTTATTTCAGATTTTATAATCACTTTTTTTATGATTATGGAAAGCTATATTTTTTTTATTAAAAAAGTATTAATAAAAAAGAGGAATTATGTTAGAAAATTATTTTATTTTAATGAAATTTAAATTATTATTATTCTTATAAAAAAACATTATTGTCATATAATTAAAATAACTTAAGAGCTCCCTATAACGCTGAGATTATATATCTTAATTTGCTTCTATATTTAATTTATTGACTTAGTCTTTAGTTAATGTTAACAAAATATTTTAATATTTATTGAAAAATATATTTCTTGATCAGTTTTATTAATTGGATGCATCAAATCTTCAGTTCACAAATAAAAATTTTCTTTATGCTAAAGAGTGTGTTAACAATGTTGGTAAACCCCTAGCTTAAAAATAGTAGATTAAAAAGGTATTCTTCAAAAGAAAAAACAAAGAAGGTAGATTAAAAGAGAAAAATGTCATAATATGGGATAAAAGTCCATAGTAAATCAACTTAAATTTCAAATGAAATAAAATAATAAAATTAGTACGTGAAGTGGTAATTGGTGATAAATCGCATAAACTTTCTGACTGGTAAAATAATCATTTTAAAAGAAAGTTTTTTTTTTATAAATTGAGGTGAAAATGGTTAGGAAAAAAAAAAAACCAACAACAAGAATGAAGTGGAATTTTGAATAAAGCAATGTATGGATTTACACACAAATAACATTGACTTGCTAGTATAAGTCTCGTGTACATACACGCTATTTCGACTAAAAACGGTGAAAACTCTGAAAAACATTTTTATTATGATTATAGATGGAATTCTACAATGAATTATTCTGAGAATTATGATTCATTATGTAATGAAAAAAATAAGCAAATTTGGATTTTTGGTGAAAAATTCTCTATTGTCCACTTTTACGATATCAAGCATAACTCTCAATACGACTGTTGAATCGGGCTGAAATTTTACGAGGAGTCTCCTGATATATTTTTCTAACTTGAGTTAAAAGTTTAGGTCAATTAAAGTTTGTAAAGGCCATACAAAATTACTAGTGGTCGAGAGAAAATACAGAAAATAGCATGTGGACAATAAGGGTAAAAATGTAATTAGATCAAATATTCCAGCTCCTTCTCCTCTTAAAAATGCCAGCAGCCATGAACAAAGAGCAAATCTCTCTTTTTTCTTATTTTCCCCAATTTTTTCATTAATTTTCTCTATAGTAGGATTCTTAATTAAAATGTGTTGATGGTAGATTAAGAGGAATAAACACATAAACACAATCTTTGGAAGGACTTTTAACAATGAAAAGTGAAGAAGTTAGTGAGGGAAAGTGTGTTAAATTGAAGAGGAAATGGAAAACTTGGAGAATATTGGCAATGAACTCATTCCATTGGGTGTTTTTGGTTGTGCTAAGAAGTTCTAACCTATTTATTTCTTATGTTAATGGATTTTTATGCTTGGGTTGAAATTTATCCAATTCTTGAAGTTAGTGTTTATGTTGTGTGTTTATTAGAATGCTTATTTGAGTTGGTTTTATTGATGTTGGGTTATGAAAATGACTTGGGAAGGTTTCAATTTGGTTAATTAATATATAGGATTGAAAAGCTTAAAATCTTAAGCTTTAGGGTTTATGAGATTTTAAAAAAAAATGTTTGTTTTGTTGAATTTCTTGTAAACTTATGTGATGATAGTTAGTTTAAATGATAAAATTGAAGGGAGAAAAATTGGATGGAAAGTAGGGAACTTTAAGGATTGAACTTTAAAGATATGTGGTCGACCAATTAAAGAGGTTTTTAATTGGAACTAAAGTTTGTTGAAAAAAGAGGAATTAGTTATAAGAATGCCTAAACAAATGTCATGTTTGTAGAATTGTAAGTTTTGTATAAAGATACTTGTTTTAATGGATATGTTGGAAAAGTTAAGAATGGGGTTTTGAAAAATTTTCATATTTTTCACCACTGAAAAGATCTTGATATTTTTTTTTTACCTGGCCAGATCACCCATTACAATGAGATCATCTTGCAAAATCTTGGCATTTTTTCACTTGAGCAGGTCGCTCATTACAATAAGATCACTTTGAGAACTCTTTGCATTTTCCTCATCGGCAGGTTGCCTATTACACTAAGACCACTTTTAAAAATCTTCGTATTTTTCAAAATCTTTGCATTTTTTCACCTGGGCAAGTCGCCCATTACAATGAGATCATTTTTCAAAATCTTTGCATTTTTTCACCTGGATATGTCACCCATTACGATAAGACCACTTTGAAAATCTTTCATTTTCTACTTGGGCAGGTCGCCTATTACGATAAGACCACTTTGAAAAAAAAACTTTCAGTTTTTCACAAAGATCATTCTTTTCTTTACAAACTTTATCTCATTTTCTTTCAAGTGCGCTTTCTAGCATTATCCCTTTTTCTTCTGAGTGTGCTTTAGAGCCCTCAAATCAAATATTTTCAGAAAAATTGATCATTTCTTGATCTAGTGAATCTATTATCACCATTCTTTTTTTTTTCTTTACAAAGTTTACTATCTAATGTCTCTTACGAGACTTTCTATCGTAATATTGTAAAGAGGAGGGCAACTATCATAAATCATTTCTGGGTTATTCCCCAAATTCATCTTTTTTCTTTTCAAAATAAAAAAATAAAATAAAGACTAGTATTTTGGCAAAAGCAAGATGGGAGGATTTCACATGTAGAAAAAATCAAGCTGTAATTTTGGATGGAATTGGGATACTAATCGTACCTCATTTTACCCAAAACTAAAGAGACATTGTAGGTCGAAGGTCAAGTTACATGATTATTGAACGAATCTGCATAAGAATTAATAGGTCAATTTGACTTAATCATGATCCAAATTAAAGTTTAATTATGTTTAAGAATTAATTCGGGTCCAATTGAAGGATTTAATTAGGTGCGAGGACTTAATTGTACTTTAAATGGGTCAAATTAATTTTATTAGGGGCTTAATTGGTGAAAAATTAAGTTTGGGAGCCTAAATTGGGCTTAATTAAGAAAATTGAAATTTTAGGAGACCAAATTTAATTTTTACCAAGTTAATTGATTCAAATCAGGGGTATAATTGCAAGAAAATCAAAGTTTTAGAGTCACCTAAGGGTTAAATTAAAGAAATTCATAGTCAATGATCATTTTGCAAAAGGCTCCGAACTATGGAGATAAAATTGGATGAAATCAGGGGTGAATTTAAAGAAAATTGAAAATTTAATGGTCAATTGAGGGTCAATTTACATAAATCCAAGACCAAGGATCAAAATGAAAAAGATGCTGAAATCCAAGGGTAAAATTGAAGTACATTAGGAGGAAAATTAAAAGTTTGAACCCAATTAGGGGTGTAACTTTGAGAAATCATAAATCGAAAGACTAAAATGAACTTTACCAAAAACAATGTCATTTTGGTTACTATTCATCTTCTTCTTCACATTTTGCCCAAAAAAACTACTCGAGTGGCCTTCTTCTCAAGGCATTTAATGCTTCATCTCGCCACCAAATTTGACAAAACTTGCACGCAAATGATGGCTTGACATTTAACTATAACCCAATGTGGTCCATTTTGGCTAATGGTCGCCATAGTGGCTGTGGCACCGCCTCAAAGTGGTCAACCCAACCAACCCTTCTGTAGTAACTTTCTCAAGTCATGATGGCCACTTTGAGTCAATGATTGGGATCCTTCTGTGTCGAATCAAGGGCTAAGATTTGGCACCATTAAAGACAAAATATCCCTCTTCCACCCCCTATAAATAAGGATGGATTTCATGGCCTAAGGCAAAAGAAAATCAAGCTCCAAAGTTGACAAAAAATTAGTCTCCCCCCAGTTTTTTCCTCTCTCCGCTATTAGTTCTCTCTCTTCCTTTTCTCTCTTTACCGCCTCTTCAGCCACCACAACTCCAAAACCACCATGAACAACTACCACACAACCTCCTCCTCCAATCCATCCCTTTACCGGCATAGTAACCACCACGCCAACTTCTTCTTCCTCCCACAACCAATGTCGGCCACCAATTCTTCCATTAGCGCCACCAGTAACCTCACGTCAGCCTTCTAGTGACGCCAGCCACACCATCCCCTACACCAGGTAAACTCCTTCCTTTCCCTCTCCTCATGTAGGGTTGTTGCATGCAGAACAAAAATTCATTTTGCATATAGCATAATTAATTAACATGGTTGTTAGGTCGAGCAAGCAGCCATGTAGGCTGAACCCATTAAGACCCAACCCAGATGGCTGGGCCGGGTTCAAGCAACCCAAAAAAAAGGAAGAAAGGTTTATTGGGTTGTCATTCGGGCTGGACTAGAACCCGGATGGTTGGGCCGGGTCCAGCCAAATTTATATTTAATAATAATTATTATATAATATTATATAACAAAAAAAATTAAAAATTCAAAGGAAAAGGGGAAAAATTCAAAGGGCTGAAGTTTAATTTTCAGTCGAGGTTAATTACTTTACCTTGACCCAGTTATCCACTTAGGATGCTTTTAACCGTAGCTAATCGCAATGTCTAAACTCGATCATCTGTCTCGGATGCCATTAACCGGAAGCTAATCATAAAAGTCAAACTCGTCATCTCTTACGGACACCATTAGCCGAAGCCAAATGTCATAATTGACTCGGCCATTCATCTAAGATGCCATTTACCAAAACTAATCATCAACAACAACCCGGTCATCCATTTTGGATGCCATTAGCCGAAGCTAATCATCAAGCGTAACCCGGTCATTCATTTTGAATGTCATTAGCCGAAGCGAATCAACAATCACAACCCGGTCATCCATCCCGGATGCCATTAATCGAAGCTAATCAACAATCACAACCCAATCATTAGTCCCGGATGCCATTAGCCGAAGCTAATCATCAATCACAATCAACATTCCATAATCGGTTTACCATTCGTCAGCGGCCGAATTTCATAACAGCTCAATTAATATCACATAGTCAGTTTAATATTCATCACAACACAATACTATATCCTTCTCAAACAAGTTATTTCAGAACATTAACATTTTCATCATTGTTTCAACATTCATCAAGAACTCGATTAACATTTCATAGTCATCTCAACATTTATCAAGAATTCAATCAAACATTTCATCGTCATTTCATCATTCATTAAGGATTCAATAATATATCATCCATAAGTAATTCATTTCAAAACATTAACATCATACAAGAAAAAGGTGGAAATCACCTACTTGTTCCACTTGTGGGGTGTCCTTGTCCTGACGAAGGTCTGGTCCTAGTCGTACCACCTAAAACATAGATGGCCACAAAACAGTACATTCATATTCAATAATTGCACAATTCTTCACCATGCATGTCTCAAGCATACACAAGTTCATATTCAAGTGTTCCACATATTACAACCACATAATGCAATCATTTTAAATCATTAGACCCATTCAAATATATAAATCTGCTGTATAAGTTAGTTAACGAAAGTTGGTTAGCTAGTGATGCAGATTCGTCAACAGACTGATTCGCTGAAACACATAATCATCAGTGAACTGATCGTCAGCGAACATCGAAATTCAACAGCAAAAAATTGATTCACTGCAGACACCACAATTCGGCAGCGAAAACTGATTCGCTGCAGCCACCATAATTCAGCAGCAAAACTGATTCGCTGCTGGTACCACAATTCGGTAACAAGAACTAATTCATTGCAGATAACACAATTCGGCAGCGAAACCTAATTAACTATAGATAACACAATTCGGCAGCGAAACCTAATTCGCTATAGACAACACAATTCGACAACGCATATGATTTTTGGTTGACATGAAAATTTTTGATGAAAACTGAGTCGTTGCCGACTCAATTTCGTCAACGCTACTCCTGTCGCTACTGATTCAGAAATCGACAGCGGTGAAGCAATCCTTTCTGGTTTCATTACTTTCTTTTGGCCAAGCAAGGCTTACGCTAGGCTTCCCTCTACCCATGCTTCTCACTTGAGGTGGACATAGGGCTCACCCAATCATATTCCCTTCATCATTCATCATCAACAACACAAACATCAACGCGGTTTATTGAGCAAGGTTTTCCCAACTCATTCCTTCCAACATCGGCATTTAGCATAGCTACTAAATAAATTCATGCATTCTCACTTGCATTATGGCAATATACCAATACAATTCACAAACACATGCTCACTTTCTTAATTCACAACCACACATATCCATTCAACACATCAATGAACCAAGGCAATAACTAGAGAAATTCTTGTTTTAGTTGCAGCATGTCTCTCAAGGTTTATTAGCAACACAAATTCGTATTTAACATTAATTCAACACATTTACATATAATTTCAGCGACTCAATATGCAGAAATTTCATCATTAACTCATGTATGTATTCTATTTTAGGTTTAAGTATGTTTCTAGAGTTCTAACAAGATCATCATTCATGCATTTTGTCACTTGAGTTCATAATTTTTCCAGCCCTGACTATGGTCAGTCCTCTTTCTAGGTTTGTATATTCATAATCATCCATTTTCCTTATTGAATGTTCTAGAGTGAGGTCACCCTTTTCGGCCATGTTTTTGTCTCTTTTTTTAGCTTAGTTCTTTCCTTAACAGTTGATGTAAAATTCTTGGGCCCTGCACCCATAGTTTTCTTCTTCCTTTCGGTTGCAAGGCCTTAAGAACAGGTGGAGAAAGACACGGTTCATACCTCACGGATCTAGTAGTTTTGGGAAGGGTTTGACAGTATTTCCCCCCTTCTACTCTCGGTTTGCATCTTCCTCTTCCTCTCTTTCGGTTTCTCCTTCTCTTGTTAGCTTCCCATCGGTTTTAGGCCTCTACTCCCTTCATGCTTGCAGTTGTTCAACCTCTTCTCAAGCTCTCCCTTCTCTCTCTCATGCCTAAGAAGGCACATGCAGCAGAGTTTGTTGAGCTCTCTTTCGAAAGGAGGAAAGGGGCAAGACCATGCAGCTCGTTTTGGGAAGATAAAAGGGGTCAGGAGTATTCAGCTCCTTTTAGGAAGAGGGAAAAATAGCCCTCTCTCTCTATCTTTTTGGATTTATACCCCCCTCTTAAATGAGGTAGGGTGTTTGGGTGCTAGACAAAGTTATCCCTATCCCTCTTTTGGGTTATTTTAGATAGGTTTCTATTCTAATTCTCCTCAAGGTTAGACCAATCCAACACTAATTTTTGTTGGGTTTTACAGTGTCGTTGTCGATTCAGAGATCAGCAACGAAAAAATGAGTCGCTACCGATTCAGAAATCGACAACAAAAACTGTGTCACTACCGATTCAGAAATCGATAGTGAAAACCTGTGTCACTACCTATTCAAAAAAAGGCAGCAAAAGCTACGTTGATGCGGACTCAGAAATCGGCAATGAAAAACTGTGTCGCTGCCGATTCAAAAATTGATAGCCAAACTATGTTGCCGCCGATTCAGAGATCAGCAACAAAAACTATGTCCCTGTCGATTCTGAAATCGGCACCGAAAAACTGTGTCGCTGTCGATTCAGAGATCAGCAGCAAAAACTGTGTTGCTGCCGATTCAGAAATCAGCAACAATGGTGGAGTCATTTCTGGCTTTACTCCTCTCTTTTTTTTTGGTTGGGTGTTTACAATGTGTTGAGGTTAATGTTATTATTTGCATGTAAATTTAGATTGGGATGAACAAAATTTTGTTATAAGTAGTTAATTTCTCACTTTAATAAAAAGAAAAACCTTTATAAGGTGAAAATTGATATCGAATATGGAAAATGGTTGTGAAAGAAATAGATATTGAAATGGAGTTGTGAAATTAAGTGACATAATGTCTTGGACATCGATTTGGGTTATGAAAATGGATATTATGGTAGCATATAGATGGGATTTATGGATGTGAGAAGTTGGACGATGTTGAAACCCTAAGTAATTGTTTTATGGAAAGATAATTAAAGTAGCGTTGATACTTTCAAGTTGTTGTAATGAAATGCATGTTTTACTAAATGACTAATTTTATGTATGTATGTTTTAGGTCATTTCCACTTGGCATCGCAACAGTAGATTATCAAATAGTTTTTTGCAGTAGTATTAGGTAGAGTTTGCTATTATTTTGTAATAAATTGAAGTATAAGTTTAGTTTGATCTTTTGGAGTAGTATTTAAAAACAATAAATTGTTAGTTAACTTGTATTTCATGGTGCATGTATGATATATTATTTAAAGAGTTTTATGAAACAGTTTTGCATGCAATTGATGTTTAATGTGGTGATGTTTATAATGGATGATTATGGGTTGAAGGTATACTTAAGGTTATCCGGGTGATTATGAAAGTATGTATTGATTATTATTGTTATGCATGTTAAAAATATGGATAAAGTTTTCATAAAAACAAAACTTTGCTAAAATTTCATTGAAAAAAGTAATAAACTAGGTTAAGTATTACATCAAAGTATGAAAAGGATTGGGTTCTATAAATATTAATGAAAAGATTTGCAAGAGGCAAAATTACCTAGATTTTTACATAGATGATTATTAGAAGTGAGAATAAATGCATTTGAAAGTTTAAGGTGTTACAATACCAATATTTGTTTTGTTAAAAAAACTTTTGATAGGACTCATAACAAGGAGCAGGTAAGTTGGCTAGTAAAATCTAAAAGTGATTAGAAGATTATTGTATACACTACTATGACTTTATTCACAATTCCATCTTGGACACAACCATGCAATCCCTTTTATTCTAATTTTTTGTTGTTTTCATGCCATTTTTTTTTCTCAACTATTAATTAAATGTGCTTGTCCCTTTAACTATTAATAATGCTTTAAAAGACGTGGTATTTTTACTATAGTAATCCATAGTGAAAACTCCATTATATCCTTAAAGAACTAATCAAATAAACTAACCATTTAAAAGTAAAATAAACTTTTTATAGAGACACAATAATCATTGTCAAATTCAATATGGTCAAATCAGTATTTGGAAACATTTCGATGACTAAAATAATCTTAGGAGCAAAAAAAAATGGACTGTGTATAGGGGCTTTATAGACATTTTCGTTTTCTATGCACAGTAAAATTACTTAAATGCCCTCGAGATCAAAGAATTAAAATTTCCTTTCATGGAATTTTTGGTCTTTTACTCTTGGTTGTTTTGTTATATTCATGTTCCATAAGAGAAAATTTGGACTTTTTGTAAATATAAAATATTAATAAAAAAAGACGGTTGACGCATGTCACGCACTTGCCAATTAGATGACACTACATGCGCTCTTTAGGCGGTGTGTGCAGTGTTATATGGCAATGAGACATTTGCCTTCCACAACGGCATTAGAATCACGCCAACATCCTTTTCCTGGTAGTACAACGTGTGTGTGAGGAGGCGCAACGGTTAGGCTCTGATGAGTTTTTTTCTTCTCCTCCCTCTTTTATCTCTCTTTTCTTTGCCATATTAGGAGGTGTCCTCTTATTTATATTTAATATTTAATTTATTTCTTATTATTTTGGTTGTTGTTTGTTTTGTTTTTATCTTCTTTTAATTGATTTTTTTCTTCAATTTCATCCCCATCATTTAGTTTAATTTTATTTCTATATCAAATTTGGTATATATTCTTTTTATTTTTTTAATCCTTTCACTAGTTAAATTTTGTTTTCAATTACTTCTCTCAACATTTGATTTTAGTTTATTCTTATTTTGAATTTTATTCTCATTCTTTTTATTGCTTTTTTATCATTTTTTTATTGTATTTTTTTTCAATTTCACCCCTCAGTAATTTTTTATTGAGGTTTTGTATTCTTCTTTTATATTTGCTTTTTATGGGTTTAGTGCTGACCTCATGACTAAGGTTATGGGTTTTAAAGGTTAACATGAGGTGATCCAAATCTTTTTTTATTCTTTTTTTTTTAAATAATTTTTTTCAATTTCTCTATTCAACATTGAGTTTTTTTTATAGTTGGGCTTCATAATTTTACTCAATTCATTTTCATTAATATTTTTTTTACCTTTTATTAGCACGAATTGTAACATCCCCCATTTCTGAGATAAAACAACAATCTCATGTCAATAGAAAAATATAGTAGTTAATTTTATTTTTTTTGTATATATATATTCATGGTCTTCTTATTAACATCTACCAGAATTTCGACGGAGTCCCCCCTATGCCGGAAGGTCCCAAGTTACCGTCATGTAACCTGTTTACACTTCTAACAGTTCGCATCTCATAACTTAATTCCCGACCCAATCATCCTGGGTTTCAATTCCACAATTATACTCACACCTATCAACCATAATATTTATGATATGCATTATATAACAAAATATCATTATGGATGGATAATTAAATAAATATAAATACATAGACATGAAATATGGTTATATGAACTACAGCGTTAAATTCATCCAATCAAGTTTAAACATTTATTATACAAATTAAGTTATACAAACATTTTCATGTTTACAAAATACAAGGGTATACTCCCTAGAACCTAGATTTCAAGAAGGGAACA
>Ga0307514_10005195_pt1 | contig 11742 bp, 5 predicted proteins | sample 16_EM_MG_FD_203088 | JGI IMG/M metagenome (GOLD analysis project Ga0307514, IMG submission 203088) | Populus trichocarpa ectomycorrhiza microbial communities from riparian zone in the Pacific Northwest, United States - 16_EM | ecosystem: Host-associated > Plants > Roots > Unclassified | place...
GTTGTACCATGTAAATAAACTCCTTCAAATCACCATGGAGAAAAACTATCTTGACATATATATGCTCTAAATGCATATCAAAATGTGCTACCAAGCTCAACACTACCCTGATGAAAGTATTTCTGACTATAGGGTGCTTGTTGTATATTGTTTGCGAGTTTTATGAGTCAGTGGTATAAATGTCCCTTTTTGTACTTGATTTGGACAATGACCTTTGTGAATCTATTTTGACCTAAGTTATGTAGCTATGCTTAACAATCACAATGGAATTTTAGTTTTAGTGTGTTTTCTTGAATCGGTGTTTATAGACATCGGTTGGTAAGACTTGTGTATATAAAAAAAAATGTAAGTAGGCAACTTTATTTTGATTTTATTGCTTTTTACTTTTTACCCCAATTATCAGCATACATGTTTTAGTTTCAGTTGAAAACCAAAGTGAGTAACACCTGCTGTCTTTGTTATTTCAAGATTAAAATCAAAATAAGATGTAATTTGGCTATGATAATGCAATATATGATCAAGAATAAGTCAAACACAAGATGGAAATGTGATGTAGGTTTTGGTTAGAATGTAATTTGAATAGAAACAATTTTGAAAATGACTAAACTTTATGAAAGATAGATCTTTTAGAATACATATTTTGGTTAGGTTTAAGGCTAACCTAAAAACTAAAATGAACAATGATAAGGTATTCTAGCAACATGACCACATCACTTTGAATATACAACAATCACATTATCTTTTTGTTTCTCAATTAAAAAAAATAATGTTACATGAAAACTTATCCATGACATATATAATTATAATTTTTTGACATTAGAAATTAAATTGAAGCTTACCGGCACAGTAAACAACATGTTTGAGTATCTGAATTAAAAAGAAATTTATGATATTTACAATATAACATATATTTTTTTATTAAGTTTAAAATTAACATGAAATTCCATCCTAGGTGATAAAACTAGTTACATTTACAAAAACGAGATAGACTTAGCTATTAGTACAAGATGAGAACAATTCGGAAATTGATATAATTAAAGGGGGATACATCTCATTTATCAACAAAAGAACAAATTAAACTCTTTAGTTTAAGAATAACGTGAGGTTTTGACAGTTTTAGTGGTGCTTTATGGTTGGGGTGGGCAAATTGATTTATGGAATGAAGATGTTCTTGAAGTTAAGAGCATTTTATTTTATCAAACATGCAATATTTGTCATGAAGAGAGGAGTCTCTCTTGGGGACCTAGGCCTTTTAAAGTACTTGGCTACTATCGATGCAATTTTGGGTTCCTGATGTTTATGAAGAATTCTTCATTTTGGATTCCTGATGTAAAGCCAATGTGTTCTTCGTGAGAGTTCTTTCTATATTTGCTTTAGTTGGTATCAAATCTTTTTGTATTTAATTATTTCTCAGACAAGCTTCTATTTTCATCCTCTTTTTTTTTTTTTTGTGGCTTCCTGGATTATATATGGGTTTCTTTAGCTAATTTTATTACATTGCATGTTTAGATTTGATTGTTGTGGTGGAGTTTTAGTGTTCAATATCCTTGTTAAAGAAAAAATCTCTCTCCATTCATTTTATCTCTATGATTAGCTAAATCCCCATAGCTTTCTATAAGGATTGCCCACAAGTTACGTAAATTATTGTTTGTAATTACAAGCTCCACTAACTTCTAAATAATTGGCATGAAAGGTTACTCGATGAAATTGGGATTGAAAACAATATACATAGACTAGGTCCTTAGGTTGAGAATAAATAGCAAAATCTAGTGGATATTCTTAATTTTCGCTAAGACAAACGCTACATGTCTATGAATAGAAAATTGTGACTGTAATACCAAAATAGTGTGAGGATTAGGGTATAAATAGTCCAACATTTTTGGGATTTAAGAACATGGTTAAGGTTGTTCTGTGATTTTATTTATGAAAAAGAAAAAAACAAACAAATAAAACAAGGTATATAGTAATACATACGCTAAGAACCTAAGCAGTTGTGATTTCAGGTTTGTCGTTTGATCTATTTTGTTCATTCATTCATCCTTTCGAGTCATTAGATTTTTCTTTTTTCATTTTCTCACTGTTTTAATGTGTTGAATACAACTGAAAACTATTCTTTTTTATATATATATTGTAGTTACATCAGATTAAATATGGGAGAGAATGAGGGAGCTGAGAAAAAAGAGAAGCATGAAAAGGGTGACGACGAGAAAGAAGAGAAGGGAGAGGAGAAAACCAAAGACAGGAAGAAGAAAGACAAGGAAAGTAAAGATAAAAAGGATAAAGAAGATGGTGAGAAGGGGAAGAAGAACAAGAACCCTGAAGATAAGAAGGACCCTGCGAAGCTAAGGGCCAAGCTACAGAAGCTCGACGCCAAAATGGAGGCACTGTCCAAGAAAAGGGAGGATATTCTTAAACTTCTTCAAGAAGTTGAAATCAATGTCACACAAGCAAGTGGAGAGGCCGTCTAGACATGCAGGACCAGCCATGTCTAAGACATAATATGCATTGCTGCTGATATTATTCTTCGTACAGAAATAATTAGTGTATGTAACACTAGTTGTACCTGCTGTTATAGCTCAATTCTCTTGTGATATGTAAAATTATAATGAAGTACAACCATGCACTTTGAATACATCTTGAGAAAGCATTTCACTTTGAAAACATGAACGCCAAGAAAATAAAATGAAATTGAACTGATTGATCCAGGACGCAAGATTGAGAGAACATCACATTCATGCAACTCTCACATGACTTTTAGAGTCATGTCCAGTTAAATGAAAATCACCAAAACCCAGAGTTCAACATTTGAAAGCTTTACAGAAATATTCAGCAAGCATAAGCTCCTGTCAAAGCCTGGAAAATTTGCGCAATTACTGGTGGGATGAAGCCTGAAGAAGACCATCTTGAATCTGGGTAGCAACATCACGGATATCACCAGGTCCATGAGGAAAAAACACAGCAGAGGATTTAGAGGCAGCACCAATTTCCTTCATTGTGTCGAAGTACTGGGTGACCAGGACCATGTCCATGACATCCTTTGCAGTGGTCCCTGGCACATTCTCAGAGAAGCCCAACACACTCTCTCTCAAGCCATCCACAATAGCTTGTCACTGGCGAGCAATACCCAGTCCAGAGAGATACTTTGCTTCTGCCTCACCCCCAGGCCCCAGCTCTCTTTATTTGTAGAATCTTCTCAGCCTCTGCCTTCTCATTAGCCTCCACCCTCGGTCTTGCAGCTGAGAAAGCAACATGTTTACAGGAAAACATGTTGAGTAACACATGCACAAGAGATTCTGAAATCTCTAGACGTTAAAATCACAGAGAAATCGAATCAGAAGAATCCCAGAAAGTGGCTAGAGTTAATCATTATTATTCACTACCGTAGATATGAATTCACACAGGTAGGACATCATCTGGACCGTTAGAGAAAACAACTCAAAAATAGTACAAAATACAAAACAAAAAAAATGATGGGAGAATCTGCATTCAAAATGAAACGGGAAAGAAGCTAATTACAGGAACCAGTTGAACAAGTCCCAACCTGGTGAATTGCGCACAGTCTGAGCAATTATAACTGCTCAACACCCCACAATTAAACTGTCTGTCAATCCCAGTAATGGGAGTAATTTAAAGGGTTTCGGCACTAATCAACTTGGAGTAGAGATAACAATACTTTACCTGCATTGATCTCATTCATTGCCCTCTTCACATGCTCATCTGGTTCTATATCAACAATGAGCGTTTGCACAATCACGTATCCATAGCAGACATAGCCTGCAAGAAATTACGAGACGATGAGATTAGACCATTGTAGAAAAGTGCCAGAATTTGTGAAAGCTTGATCTCAAATTATGCTTTCACTTTCAAAAAATGACAAGGCCAGATATTTAATCTAGAAACATCATCGAGATTAAGCTTTGGGACACTTGCCCTTATTACTGAAGAGGAAAAAAGAAATATATCGGCAAGATCAGCTCAGTTTATAATGTGAACAATAAATGAATCAGATATCAAATGTCACAATAAAAAGCACATATCCAACTGTAGTATAATTTGTACCATCAAAAACATCGGCCTGGATTTGAGTTGCTGAGCTTGTAGAAAGCATCACTTGCCTTGTCTGCCAGGGCACGGTATTGAATAGAAGCAATATTGACGAAAACATTGTCCTAAAAGTAAATAATTAGGATTAGTATGTCACAGCTACCATTAGAGATCGAGCCAAGAATTATCAGAGTCGGCAAACCTCCGCATATATAAAGACAAAATCACCATTAATTTGTCGACAGCTAGAAAAACTGTGTGATCAAGGCAGAGTAAGACAAGATATGCTACAAAGCTAGGCCAATATAGATATAAATCGTATGCATAGTATAGAAAGTGGCCTCACAGTTCATATTTCCAGCTGATCACCCCTAAAGAAAAAGCATATTAATAAAATAAAAGGGAAAGGAAAAGAGAGGAAACAGCAGTGTTCAGATAAGGGAATAAACAGACCTTCTTGGTCTCACAACGAACACCCATCTGCTGCAACCTCAGAGTCGACAGATGGCCAGCGAGCTGGCTGCCAAGAAACCAAGGAAGGCAATGACATCCAGCATCAAGTTCTTCCTCAAACTTTCCAAATTATGTCTCCTTAATAGCTACTGTGGACTGATCAACTTGTACGCAACAAAACAGATTACCCATCTTCGATGCACTCAAAGACATCCAGAAAGAATGAATAAGTCATGAGCTAAAAGGGAGTAAAACAAGATACACGAAATTTAGGCAAAGTATGATTACAAAAAATGAAACTGCAAAGATGATGGCAGTCCGTAACAGTGCAGCTTATGTTATTATTGTAAAGATGAAAATCATACAGGAAGCGGAAAACATTTAAGAAAAAGCCGTAAAATAAGCAAAAACTGCAAAGTTGATGGCAGTCCGTCACATGCTTGCTTGGATTTGCTGGTTCGAGAGAGCCTCAATAATACCATGTTGAGTTACTTCCCAAATCTACCACGTTGATTACAACCTTGAACACATATATTTTTATTTTATTTTTTATTTGATAAAAAATTAAATATTTGTAAGATATTATTCTCTTTACTTCTTCATTTACTCAAGATACCTATTTGTCATTGTTGAATTATATATGATCATCATTTGCATATATATATATATATATATATATAATTCGGGATTTAATCCTTTTCTTCTTCTTCTTTTTTTGGGCCCGTTTGTTTGATGGAAAATAATTTTTTTTTAAAAAAGTAGTTTCTATGAAAAGTGAATTCCTGAAAAATAAATTATTTTTCAATGTTTGACAATGTCATAGAAAATAAACTGGAAAATAATCTATTAATATTTTTTTTCTTAAGTTTATTAAAAGAATAAGAACCAAATCTAACATATGAAAAAGTCGAAGGAGGAAGAAATTTTTAAAAAATCAATTTTATAAATTATTTCAAATAAAATAAATAGCAATTTGAAGAATATGAACAAATCTGACAAATAAAAAAGTAAAAAGAGGATGAATTTTTTTAAAAAAATCTAGTTTCATAAATTATTTCAAATAAAATAAATAGTAATTAGAAAAATAAGAACCTAATCTGATAGATACAAAAGTTGAAAGATAATGAAGTTGAAGAGAAAAAAATTTTAATTTCATAAATTAGTTCAAATAAAATAAATAGCAATACAAAAAATAAGGACCAAATATGATAAATACAAAAAATTCAATTAATAAAAATATAAGAGAAAAATAAATAACAATCAAAAGAATGAGGACTAAAGTTGGTATAAAAATCAAATGATATCAAATTCTAATAGCATCTCCAATGGGAAATACTATATTAAAGAGTCAAATTGATAAAATAGCTTTTTGAATAGTGTAAATATAGCTTCTTTGATTATGTATATTCCAATGGTAAAAAGCTATTTAGAAAAGCCAATTATATTTTAATATATTTCATGTTAAATTAATTTAAATATAATTATATAACTAATTTAAATATTTTATATATAATATAATTATGATGTTATTAATTATATAATTAATATGAGTAATTTATAAAAGTAATATAAAATAACAACATAAATAAAAATTATCTTCCTTAACCCATATCAAAAACATAAAATAACAAAAAAATAAAAATCATCACAAATATCAAATTAACAACAAAAAATCTAAAAAATCAAGAGATATAAAAGAGAAAATAGAAAAGCTTTTAAACAAGCATACCTTTTAATTTCAGCTAATTAACACAACCGATGTTATTAATTAACCGGAGAATAATTGATTCTTGTTTTTTAAATTTGAGAGAAGGGTGAGGCACAATACAAGATTTTAAAATTTACAAGTTTCTTTCCTTCTGCTTTTAAAGAAAAAAAATAAATTGTTGGCCAACGGCTATAAAAATAGTCGTTGGCCAACGATCATTTTCTTTTGCCATTTCTATAGAGAAATGTACAAATGACTCTTCAAATGATGAATAGCTATTTTAGCTATTCATTTGTCTTAGCCGTTGGAATGAATAAAAACAGAAACAAAAGCTAAAAGTACAACTTTTTAAATTTATCTCTTCATTTAACTTTCTTGTTGGAGATGTTTTAAGGGATGAAATTGAAAAAAAATAAAAAAATAATTTAAAACAAAATATATAACAATCAAAAAATTAATAATCAAATTTGATATAATGAATAAATAACATAATAGTTTTTAACTTCTTGAAATTTATGGAAAATGTATCATGTTTAAAACAGAAGGAGAAGATTTTTAAATAACAAGCAAAATATTTATTTAGCTGTAAAGTATTTTTTATCAATCAAATTTTTTAATAATAAATAAATATAATAAATTTTAAAAAATAATTTTTATAAAACTATTTTTTATAAAATAAAAGGTGTTAGTTTACTCGAGAGTGACGTGGGTTGGGTTCTTTGAGATTTCACATAAATCTACCAAGTGCAAATATGATTAAAAAAAATTGTCATGTTTCGAGGTTTTTCATTTATTTTCTTTAATTTTAAGTATTTAAAAGTCTTTTATTTGTTGGGATTAACATGTCGTGTGAGTTGGATATACTGAATAATAGGTTAAATAATAATCTATGAATTGTTAATAAAGCGTACCTCATGTAGCATTTGCATTTGTGTCTCACAATCTTTTTATTAAAAATAATTTAAAAATATAATTTATGTATTTAGATTTTAAAAATTATTAATTTAAATTTTATAAACTTTAAGTTTATTATAGATTCGTTAATTTTAGAATTTATGAGATTTTAAAGTACATATAAACTATTTCAATGATTCATATTAATAAAAATAAAATTTTAATTTTAAATATTATTATTTTAATAAATAATAACAACAACAACAACCATCTACGGAAGGCGTAGATGATTGGCTCGTTCTAATGATAAAATGCAAATTCCAAGATAAAGCTATCGCTGATTCGATTGGTTGATAACGAAGATTACACGAGAGATTATCCAGCGTAGCGACTGCATCATCATCAACTGAGAAACCAATCTCACTCGACCCCTCTGCTGCTCTGCTTAGAATAACCGGTGAGTTTATTGTTGACCATCAATGGCGGTGAGGGCACCACTAATAACTTCTGCTGCTTATCTTCGAGGAACAAATGGCCCCCATTTCCTCACCTCCAAGTCCCGCTTTGGCCTCCAATCACCCACCAAACAGCTGGCCCTTACAATCGTTGCCATGGCTCCCCAAAAGAAGGTAACTGACCAATTCAATTCTTTACCTAGAAACCCTTTACAGTTGCTGCCCCTTGGTTCATTACTTACAAATTCAGACTTCAAAATCTTGTCTCTCTCTCATTACTTTCAACTAAAGCAATGCCTACATACATGTAGGTTAACAAGTATGATGGGAACTGGAAGAAACAATGGTACGGTGCAGGGATCTTTTACGAAGACAGCGAAGAAGTCGAATTTGACGTATTCAAAAAGCTTGAGAAACGTAAAGTCCTTAGCAACGTAGAAAAAGCAGGACTCCTATCTAAAGCCGAGGAGTTGGGAGTCACTTTATCGTCAATAGAGAAGTTGGGTGTGTTTTCGAAAGCTGAGCAGCTGGGCTTGCTGAGTCTGTTGGAGAAAACGGCAAGTGTTTCGCCGTCTACATTGGCTTCTGCGGCGCTGCCCATACTGGTGGCGGCAGTGGTGGCTATTGTCGTTATACCTGATGACTCGGCAGGGCTGGTGGCCGCCCAGGCTGTGTTGGCAGGGGCCCTTGGGGTTGGTGCTGCCGGCTTGCTTGTCGGGTCTTTTGTTCTTGGTGGTTTACAAGAAGCTGATTGAGTTTTCGGTTTTGTTGTTTAATCTTACCTCCTCCTTTTTTTATCGACCTTGGTTAATATCATCTTTTATCTGTTTTCCCTTTTTAGTTTTTCTCTGTATATATATGCTTATTAAAAGTGCTTGGATTATATATATCATCAAAACTAGCCCAATACTGCCTCTGCTACTGGGAATTTTTATTTTGTTTTTTGAATTTCTACTGCTAATTCTAATGAAGGCTCACTGGTTCTTGGAAAGTTGGAGGGGAACTCAGAAACTGAGAGCTTTTCCTCTCCAAAGGTATGACCTCTCTCCATGTCCTTCCTATTGTTCAGATTTTGTTACGAGTTAGTTAATATGTCAAAATTTGGATTTGGCCTACACATATTAATATGAAGATTGCTGTCGTAGCTCTATTTTGCTACCAATTACAATTTCTACACATGGATTGATAGTGCAGATGTGTCTTTGAAATTTTGCTTTAAATGGTGCCTTATCAGGAATGCACACACAATGTTTGATATTTTGCTTCAATGAAAAGCTAGTGTACTGAACGTAATCTTTCTTTGCTTGGTTCTTATTTTGCTTCATGAAAAGCTAGTATGCTGAATGTGAACTTTCTTTACTTTTTCGGTAAGATTTTAATATATAATTTATATTATTCTCTAATATACCTTCTCAAGTAAATGTTTTTTTGGTTTGAAACTTGCAAAGCTCACAATATCTTATGCTATTAGTTCTCTAATATATCTTCTCAAATAAACGTTTTTTTGGTTTGAAACTTGCAAAGCCCACAATATCTTATGCTATTAATTCGATTTTAGTTCCTATTTTGCTTCAATGAAAAGCTATGTCCTGAATGTAAGCTTTCTTTACTTGGTGCTATCAAAGAATCATCTCAACTTTAAGCTGTTAGGTAAGACTTTATAGGGCTTGAAATTTGCATAAACTTACACTACCTTTAATTAGAAAAAAAAATTGAAGATGGTGAGATTTGAACTCGTGATTGTTTGGTCATCAAGGTTGTGATACCATGTCAAAAAATCATTTCAACTTAAAAACTTAAACTGCTGGGTAATGTTTTAATATATAATTTATTTTAGTCTCTACGAAGTTCCAATTTTGCTTCAATGAAAAGCTATAGTACTGAATGTAAACTTTCTATACTGGTTCCTATTTCTTACTGCTTTCACTTTGTATTTGCAGGTATATGGTGATTTTGCAGGAGTAACAGGAAAAATGGCAGGAAAACAAGTGTATTTTGAATATGATTTCATTTTTCTATTTTTCTATATACATAAAAATACCATAATTTGAATACGTTTTCAGTTTTCTACTTCATGAAAATGTTAAGGACCTTTGTAAAATGAACGAGTTCTCTGGTTTTTCATTAGAAAATGAAAACTGGAATTGGAGTAGAAAATTGGATTGCAAAACGAAAAACCTTTTCCATCACTAAACAGGCTTAGTAAAATTGAGTAGATATGGATGAAGCCCATTGAATCGTCATTGTTACCAGTTTGCTGGCGAATGATAAGCCTCTGGTTAAAGATTTGGAAGCTAGGGCGTTACTTCTTCCAGTTGAAGCTGCTCCTTCATCACTTTGCTGCTCTACAAAGGGAACTAAAGTGGTTCCCAAAAGTTTATCGGATCTCTTGCCACTGAAGTCTAGCAATACCCTCTCAATTAAATCCAGTTCAGTTGCTGCAGATGGATTGTTCTCTCCATAGCTCGTGACTTCCAACTCTTATTTCTTTTGTGCTCTCGCAACTTTTTGGTGCTCCAACCATATATTATCTTGTCTACGAAGTCTTGAATGCCGCTATCAGACTGCCGCTGAATCATTATGGATATGATCTCATGATATGAAGGACATGGCTCCTGAAGAGTTTCTATGAAGAATTGTTATGCTTTTGCCACCGGTTTGTTCACGTCATCAAGCTTAGTTTTGTTGGGATACTGCATCTTCTTGGTCACCTGCCTCACTTTGTCAAGGTTGATTTGGAATCTGACCAGTGCTCCTTTCTTTGAACTCGTCATTCAACACAAAACAAGATTCAATTTTTTTGAAAAGCGCTGGCGCTAAACACTCAAAGGTGATTTGTGTTCCTCGAGGTATGCTATTTCGTCTCCATGGCATGGAAATTTTTATATGGTTGTTGATTATTAGGACAATTGGGTAGATTAATGGGATGTTTTAATATAGAAAAAGAAAGAAAGTAGAGGCAATAGGTATTATTCTTATATGTTCCTCAAATTTTTATATGTTTTAATAATGACTATTAGTCATTATTCCACTAAAAACAAACTAGTGAAAACATTGTTAATATGACCTACGAACAATCAATACGAGAAACTGATAAAGTAGAGGCTGATCTACAATATATAAGTTGTAGTTGCCATGGCACCTCCAAACTTCAGAAAGTTTTTTGAGACCATATATTATTTATTTTAATTTTCATTCTTTTACACCCCTAAAATTTTTAAATTAGCTCATCTAAAGAAACAAACTCTTTAAACTTTTTTTAAAAAATATAATAGGCAATAGGTAGCCCTACCCACTGCAAAGATTTTGGATCCAAAATAGTATTAAATAAATAAACATAATTGGCCCAATCCTTCAATATAAAATATCAAGACAAATATCAAGACAAAAAAGAAAGAAGGTATTATTTGATTCTCTTAAAAAATCATATCTCTCGATACTCTATTTCTCTCTTTCAAAAGTAACTAGAAGGGCTATAAAAGGTTATGGTTTGTATTTTCTTAATTGTTTTGATTTTTTCTCTTGTACCAAGAGAGGAAAGCCATAGTCTCTATTTTCTTAATAAATACACAACCAAACAAGAATTTAAGGTAATTCTAATTTTTAGTGTTTGGAATTTTATATTTCCTAATTATTTTGTATTTAGGGTTTTGATGGATTTTTATGAATTATATATAATTAAATTCTTCAAGGCTTAATGATACCAATTAGACAAATAATTATCATGTATTCAATGTATTAGTTTTATTTTGATTTTGATTAATCTATAAAATTAATTCTTGAACTAATAGTGATGATATTTTTTAAGTTTACTATGTCTTAAATTAAGTTTTAAGAGTAGAGATGCGAAAACAAAGAACACAAGACTCTTTTTTAAGAAACAAAACGTCAATTTCCTAGACAACAATGCATTTGTTGTAGCTACTACTTCAAACATGGTAACTCCTTCCTAAAATCTTGATATGATAACTCATGAATTTAAAAAACTTAATAATGTCCTTCTAAATGCCAAAGAATTCAACCCAGAGAAATGAATGTTAGTTCTTTGGAATGTGATCTTGGAACGTTCAATGATATGATGTATTCTTATTAATAAAAGAGCATAAATTCAGGGTGTTTATCTCAAACCCAGTTCATTCCAACCTATATATTTAGAGTATCATTTTTAAAAAAAAGATTAGAATCATC
>Ga0307514_10005196_pt1 | contig 11741 bp, 10 predicted proteins | sample 16_EM_MG_FD_203088 | JGI IMG/M metagenome (GOLD analysis project Ga0307514, IMG submission 203088) | Populus trichocarpa ectomycorrhiza microbial communities from riparian zone in the Pacific Northwest, United States - 16_EM | ecosystem: Host-associated > Plants > Roots > Unclassified | place...
TTTTTATTTTCCATCTGTTTTTTTTTTCAAGCAAAGAGAATTTGATTGAGATTATATAAACTGACATTTGACATTTCGATGAATTTGTTCATGTCTTGTTTGGTTGCGTTTCGATTTTTAGCTTCCTTGCCATCGTTGACTCTTACCTGTACGATGAGGGGAGGTTTTGAGAGTATGGATTTCAATCCTGTTTGAATAATCTTGAATGAAACCGGTATGTTTGCTTGAGATTCTATTTCTTGGTCAAATTTTTAATAGTTGAGTTGTTGACTCAATTCATCAATTTCTTTTTTGTTAATTTAAACAGGTTTTTATGTTTATTTTCACTAAAAAATTCTTGATTTTTAAGAGTATACATTTGTATTATAAATTAATTGATATTTACTTTAACTGTTGCATTTTTTTAATATAAAAAATGGTGCGAAAAATAACAGATGTTTTGTTGTTGAAAGATGTGGTTCAATGCACGTGCGTTGCGTAATTATGAGAATTACTGTTCTATATTGATGAATCTACCAATTAGTGGGTATATTAAGCAATTTACTGAACTGGAGGGACTAAAACAGTTACCCTTTCTTTAGTAGATGGAGTTCAGTGAACATTTTGTAGCAGTCAGCATTTAACCTTTACAGGTGCGGCGGTAGGTAGGTTGATGGTTAATGATTATTTTTAAAAATGTTTTTTATTTATAAATATATTAAAATAATAAATTTTTAAATCTTTTTAAAAATATTTTTAATGTTAACCCATCAAAACAATTAAAAATATATTAATATAAAAAAATTCAAAATTTATGGAAACTTAAACTTTCAAGCAACTCCAATAAAAAACATTATTATTATTTATTTATTTAATAACGGTAGATATTTGGATTAACTTACCCACACTTCAATTAATTTTTTGAAATCCTAAAATTAATATGCAAGTAAACCTTTTAAAAAAAACATTATTTTTAACAATTTCAAGCAACTTTTTGGTGTATTTATTTTCTTGTACAAACGAGGAGAAGAGATTTAGGCATTGGTCGGGGAGCCTCCAAGTCTTCCATTATAAAACTAATGGACAAGTATATTTTTCACCATCCTCATCTATGGCTTTAATCCCCAACAGTCTAATTTTCCTTCTCCTCTCTACTCTCTTGATCATTATCCCCACTCACCAACGTCAACACCCACTGGACTCCCTAACCCCAGCCGAATTCTCCAAAATACGAGCCATAGTCCACAGCTCCTACCCCATACCGAGCCACACCACAGCCTTTCACTATGTAGGCCTAGAAGACCCAAACAAACTCACCGTTCTTTCATGGCTAAAAGACCCAACCACCAAAACCCCACCTCGCCAAGCTTTTGTCATTGCACGTATTAACCAAACCACTCACGAAATCACTGTTGACTTGACAGTCAACAAGATTGTTTCGGATAAACTTTATGATGGTTATGGCTACCCTTTGCTCACTTTTGAAGAGCAAATAGCCGCCAATGCGTTGCCGCTCAAATACGCACCGTTTTTGGAGTCCATTAGAAAGAGAGGGCTCAAGATTGAAGAGGTTGTCTGCGGGGGTTTTACTGTTGGTTGGTATGGAGAGGAAAGAAGGAAGAAAAGGATTGTCAGAGTCATGTGTTACTATTTAGATGGTACTGTGAATGCGTACATGAGGCCGGTTGAAGGAGTTACTGTCACCGTGGATCTTGAAGAGACGAAGATTATAGGATTTAAAGACAGATTAACGGTCCCGATACCAAAGGGAGATGGGACTGACTATAGAGGATCAAAGCAAAACCCGCCTTTCTTGGCCCAATTAAAGGGGATCACCATGGTTCAACCTGACGGTCCAAGTTTTACTATCGACGGACACAGAATTAGGTAAGTTTAGGGTAGAGAGCCCATACTTTCTCTTAACTTTATATTAAAAAAAAAAAACCAATGACAGAAGACGTTTTTATTTTACCTTTATAAGATTATTTATTAAAATAATATTTTTAACATGTAAGTTAATTCAATATATTATTACTTTAATATTAAAAAATATCATTTTAATTATTTTAGTCAAATTATATTTTTATAGATTGTTTGGGTTAATTTTGGACCTATAAGATCAACTGGGTCATATCGGGTCAATTCTCACTTGATTTAGACTTGTTTTTTACTAAGTTAATAATCTAGTCAATACTATTTCTAGTTGTTTCAGCATACACCTACCTCATTCATCGTTGGAAAAGTATGTTTTAATCCATGCATCCTATCGTCAGATAAGTATACTTTAGTCTTTATAGTATTTGTTTTTTTTTACATTTATTTGGTCCTTGTAGTTTTTATTGTGTACATTTCTACTGTAAAACTTCATTTTGCTAACATTTTAATCCCTAGATCTTACAAGAAATTTAATTTCATCCTTGATGTTTTAAAGAATCTCAATTTGGCTCCTAAAGTTTTTGATCTTTTCATATCCGGTCCTTGTAGCTTTGAGTATTTATGTTTTAGTCTTAAAACTTTATTTTCTAAACATTCTAGCCCTTGACTCTGGTAAAAAATTCATTTTGGCCTTTTAAATTTTCATGAAAGTTTAATTGATCTTTCAAGTTTTTTTGTTTTTATATTTTTTTTTGTCCTTCTAGCTTTAGATTTTTGTCTTTTGATCTAGAACTATATTTTTTATGTTTTAAGAAATGAGAGATAAAAGTCATCAAAAAAGAAACGGGGGGGAGAGATTTTGGTTGGCCTTATAACAAAAAAGAAAACAATCTTAGTGTCAATAAGTTTGATTTGGAAATAAAAGTTCAATAAACATAGTTTTACTTTTTAACCATGCTGAAAAAAATAAATTGAGGTCCAATTTTTTTTTATTTGATTTGATTTTTATGTTTTGTATTGGTTAAAGGATGTTTTAAAGTTGAAAATATTGTTATTCAGATTTATAGGGTTTTTTTGTGTCTAGCTGAAAACAAGTTGAAATTTGTATTTTGAGATATAGAAATTCAAACTTTGGTTTTCTAGTCCCTTTGCTAGATGAAACTTCATATGTCTTGGCATTCTATATGTCACACACTTTATTTTAAAAAGAGCTTGAATATATCACATATTATATGCTCGTTTTTCTTGTTTTTTTCTTTTTAGGTGAGGCAAATAAGCCTAGCCATTTATTTAAAATAACACATGGAGCCCTGACCTTGCATATCCAGACACCCTTGGACCATCCTTTGAAGCCTAGAAGCACACGGGCTTTATCCACTTGGTCCTTGAATTCTTTTTATATATGTTAGAATAAAACCCTCTTTATATTAATATTTATAATAATATTTTTTAATCATATGATTATATTATTCTTTTTAAATAAAATCCTTTTATGATAATATTTACAATTATTTTGTGGATAATTATATATGAATATAATAATTTTTTTTATATAAATACTGCACATGAATATTTAATGAGAATAAATTATATAATTTTTTTATCGTGTGTTTTTTATATAATTTTCATGAATTAATTATTTTTTATTTATTTTTTCAAACAAGCACATAAAAATTATCAAGACATGATTTTTTATTTTCTTATTAAAACTTTCTTTTTCAAATCATGATAAGTTTTTACTTCTACAAACATGCTTCTAATATAAAAAACATGCTTTTATAATAAAATAAAATAAAATAAATGAATAATAAAAATGAGATTTTAACTAATAGAATACATTTTTTTTTATGAATTTAGATTATTAAAATTCCTACAGACATTTATTTTAATTACCTTAGTTTTTTATTGAAAAAATTATATTGTTAATACAAAATACATGTTTCGTCAAAACAAGAAAAAAAGTGTAGATAAAAAACGAGGATTGTAATATATGTATATGGTGGGCAATTGGGATATTAACAAAACATTCTCTCGTCGTCACCGGTTCAATATCAAAATCTCCGTCACTTTTGACAGTATATTAATAATTTAATATATGTATTAGGTGGGCCAATTGGGATTTTCATCTGAGTTTCGATTCTCGAGCAGGCCCAATTATATCCTTGGCATCCATATTTGATCTCCAGAAGCAAAAGTTTCGTCAAGTTCTGTATAAAGGGTTTGTATCTGAGCTGTTCGTGCCCTACATGGACTTAACTGAAGAATGGTACTACAGAACATTTTTTGATGCTGGTGAATATGGGTATGGTCTATGTGCAGTGCCGCTCGAGCCATTTAGAGACTGCCCTGAAAATGCAGTTTTCATGGACGCTTACTTTGCTGGCCAAAATGGGATGCCTGTGAATATGCCTGATGTTTTTTGCATCTTTGAGAAGTACGCTGGAGACATAACGTGGAGGCATACGGAGACTCTTAAACCAGGCGAAGAGGTTAGCCATTTTTCCTGGTTCTTGGGTTGTTTAGTAGGGCTTTTCAATTTTGCCATGATTTTGTTTGATCGTTTTGACTGAATGGTGGCGGCGCAGATAAGAGAAGTGAGGCCTGAGGTGACCCTGGTTGTAAGGATGGTGTCTACTGTTGGCAACTACGATTACATCAATGACTGGGAGTTTAAACAAAGTGGTTCAATCAAAGTCACGGTAACTCATGAATTAAAAACAAAGTGTTTTATTTTTTGAGAGGAAATGACAAGCGAAGTTAAGGAGCAATGTAGTTAAATATATAATTCATGATTTTCCTTGCAGGTTGGGCTAACCGGCTTGCTAGAAGTGAGGGGGTCAGTATATACTCACAATGATCAAATAAAGGAAGAAGTCTATGGCACACTATTAGCAGAGAATACAGTGGGTGCACACCATGATCATTTCCTTACTTACCACCTTGATCTTGATGTGGACGGTGATGCAAACTCCCTCGTCAAGTCCAATCTGCAAATGACCCGCGTGGCTGATCAAATGTCGCCTAGGAAGAGTTATTGGAGGGTTGTCAGTGAGACGGCTAAAACAGAGTCTGATGCAAGGATCAGGCTTGGAGTAGAGCAAGCTGACCTGTTAGTGGTTAATCCAAACAAGAGGACGGATTTGGGGAACTCCATTGGCTACCGTTTGATCCCGGGGTCTCTTACTCATCCCGTCTTATCAGACGATGATTACTCACAAATTCGAGGAGCCTTCACCAAGTATAATGTGTGGGTTACACCATATAACAAGTCTGAAAAATGGGCAGGAGGGCTCTACGCTGATCAAAGCCGAGGGGATGATACCCTAGCAAGATGGAGTCTCAGGTACTCCTATGGTATTAGTACGATGCCGATAATCTTGATTGTTTCTTCTTAACCTCAAAATTATAGTACTAAATGCTAAAATTTGGTTGGGTCAATATTTCTTGTTAATGCAGGAACAGGGGGATAGAAAATAAGGACATCGTGTTGTGGTACACATTGGGATTTCACCATGTGCCATACCAAGAGGATTTTCCAGTGATGCCGACAATAAGCAGTGGGTTTGAGCTCCGGCCAGCTAATTTTTTTGAGAGCAATCCGGTTCTCAAAGTTAAACTGCCTCCACCTGTCAATTGGTCCAATTGCTCAAGAAAGTATGTATAATTGGTCTCAATCAATGGGTTTTGCTTAAAAAACAAACAAGAACAACATAAAATAAAATAAAAATCCTTCTTCCTAATTGTTTCACCAAATCTTTGATTGAATTTGTTTTTTTTTCTCGACTTTTATTTGGGATTTAGGAATGATAATCTTCTTCTTCTTCTTCTTCTTCTTGATGAGAGAGTTGTCAGTTAGCGATCTAATTTGCATTTCCGTGTCCTTTTCGGAACAGCAAAATAATATGATGAATCACATACATAGTTGAGATTTCTTCGTACAAATATATGCTGTGTCACCCATCTAGGGCCTGAAATACAAAAAATATTCTTGAACTATATTATGGCATTCGGTTCGTGGAATTTTCAATTCTGTTAACAATGTGACAATTATTAATTCCAGTTTTCAACGATTTCCATCCAAAGGCAATGCCTTTTGATTGATTTATTTACACCAAAGACATTATAGAATGTTCCCACAATCAAACCGCCCCCCTGCAATAATCGGATGATTTTGCCATCATACAAAAAAATAAAATAAAATTATAAACACTATCTGGGCACTATTTTCTGTCAAGTTTTTGAACCTTCCATCTACTGTTGTACCAAAGTGTGTCCTCACTAACATCCATGGCTTCAATCTCCAAGAGTCTCATATTTTTTCTCCTCCCTGCACTCTGCATTATACCATTTGAGTAAACCAATGTTCAATCCACAGTCCATAACTCATACCCCAAGTCAAGCCACAGCATAGGCTTTCAGGAGGCCATGAAGAACCAACCAAACCCGCCATTCTTTTATGGCTGAAAGACACTACTACCGAACCCCCACCTCAACAAGCATTTATCACAGCACGTACAAACCAAACCAAAGTTCAATCATTGTTGACAGTCCACGGGATTATTTCTGATAAAGTCTATGATGGTTATGGCTACCCTTTGCTCTCTTTTAAGGAGCAAGCAGCTGCCAACGCATTGCCATTTAAATATGCACCATTTTGGATTCAATTAGAAAGATATAGCTCAAGGTGGAAGAGGTTGTGTGTGAATATTTAGATGGGAAAGTGAATTTGTACATGAGACCAGTTTGGGGAATTACTGTGGCCGTTGATCCTGAGGAAATGAAGATCATAGGTTTTAAAGATAGATCAACTATGCAGTGCCGAAGTCTGACGGGACTGACTACAGTGGATCAATGCAAGAACCGCCTTTTGGGCCAGATTTTGAGCAGAATATCGATGGCGCAATCCGATGGACCAAGTTTCATAATTGAAGGACGTAGGGTTAGGTAAGGTTACGGTCCACGGACCGAAATTCTTTTTTATTAGAAAGAGATAGATATAAAGTTCCATGATAATATGCATGGTGATAAGATGTAATTGAGTGTAATAATAGTTATTTCTTAAAATATTTTTTTATTTAAAAATATATTAAAATAATATTTTTATTTTTAAAAAATTATTTTTAATATCAACATATTAAAATGATTTGAAAATATATAAAAATATTAATTTAAAGTAAAAAAAATAAAAAAAATTTAACTCTTTTTAAAAACACTTTTAAAAGTACAAAAATAAATTGAAGATTTTGCTGATAGAAAATCTTATTGAATTTTGATGTCACCCAATTTTGAAAGCAGGCACATGAATACAGAATATAGATCTACATACACGTTGTTACCTTTACTCTTGAAAATTTTAAATGTGCTAGGATACATTATTAAAAAAATATATTGTTATTATTTATTTATTTATAAGATCTAAATGATAATTCTCAAAAGAAAAAATCTGAATGATAAATATAGAAATGATTATTCAAAATAAAATAGTGGCAAAACAACAAATTAGTTTTAATTATACAAACATACATAATATATAAGAATGCTAAATTCATTTTTTTCCCATTTTTGTTAACAATATTCTTCAATGGCTATCCATATATATATATATATATATATATATATATATATATTGTGTTTCATAAGTTTGATATCGTAAATTGAAGGACACACAAACTACTACAAGGTATTTTATAGTTTTAAGAGACTAATAGAAATTGTACAATGAAGCATCCATGAGGTACAAGATAAGCCTATAAAAGTATTTTGAAAGTATCCATCCTAAATAACCTTCTATTATTTGATAATTTTGGATATGTTTGAGAAGTATTTTAAAGAGTATCAAATCAAATATCGTGTTACATATGAATTGAATATGGATATTTGGACGGTTGGGTCATCCCATTTTGTCAATTATTTTGTTTTCCTAATAAAATTATAGAATTTCCTTTTGTTTTGATAGTACCACACTGTTTATCAGGTTGGCGAAGTGGGATTTTCATTTGAGTTTCGATGCTCGAGCAGGCCTGGCTATATCCTCAGGCTTAGCTTCAATATATATTTGATCTTGAAAAGCAATAGTTCCGTCAAGTTCTGTTCAAAGGGTTCCTATCTGAGGTCTTCGTGCAATATGGACGTAACTGAAGAATGGTAATATAGAGTAGTTTTTTCAATGCTGGTGAATATGGGTATGGTCTATGTGCAGTGCCTCTTGAACCACTCGGGGGCTGTCCAGAAAACGTAGTAAGTATGCCTAATACCTTTTGCGTATCAGATAAGTATGCTGGAGACATAATGTGGCGGCATACGGAGACTGCTATACCAGGCAAAGTGGTTAGTAAGTTTTTTCTCCTTCTTTTGGTTGGTTTATTCACTGTGGCTTTTGCCATAATTTTGTTTGATCGTTCTACCGAATGGTGGTGGTGCAGATAAGAGAAGTCAGGCCAGAGGTGACCTTGGTTGAAGGATGGTGTCTTCTGTTGGCAGCTACGATTACATCAATGATTGGGAGTTTAAGCAAAGTGGCTCTATCGAAGTCACGGTAATAAACTCCTAAATGATGAAGATTATTTATCTAATGTTTATTCGAGGCCATTGTATTACGGACTTCTCAAACTGTCATAAACCAGCATCACTAATTGCATTGCATTAAAGCTAGGTTTGATTCTAACAGCAAGCTACCCTTAACAGCAAAGTTGCCTATTCTTGTGATTTTTTTGGTGATCGTTGCAAATGAAAAGGTTGTATTTGATTCTGTTGGTAAATGTTGCTCTTGAAAATGGCATTTTCTCTAGATGGGCTAGACTTGGCAAACTCTCTCTCTAAACAGAGCTTATTTCCCTCCAGCTTGGCAATAGTGTCCTTCGATGACCTCATGATTCATGATTTTTCTAACAGGCTGGGCTGACTGGTTCGCTTGAAACGAGGGGATCAATGTACACCCATAAGGTTCAAATAAAATTAAGAGGAAGCTTATGGTACATTCTTACCATGGGCGCACACCATGATCACTTCTTTACTTCCCATCTTGATCTTGGAGTGGCTGGTGATGCAAACTCCTTTGTCAGGTCTAAATTGCAAATGACCCCAGTGACTGATCACAGTCGCCTAGGAAGAGTTACTGGAGGGTTGTGAGCGAGACAGCTAAAACTGAGCCTGGTGCAAGGATTAAGCTTGGAGAAGAACAAGCCGATCTGTTAGTGGTTAATCCAAACAAGAGGACCGATATGGGGAACTTCGTTGGCTACCTTTCAATCCCAGGGTCATTTGCGGGCCCCCTCTTATCAGATGATGATTATTCACAAACTCGGGGAGCCGTCACCAATGATTATCTGTGGATTACCTCATATAACAAGATTGAAAAATGGCCGGACATTTTGTTGATCAAAGCCGAGGAGATGATACCCTGGCAAGATGGAGTCTAAGGTACTGGGCACGATACCAATAATATTGATTTGTTGACCCGAACGTAACAGCAGTTCGTTCTAATACTTTGCTGGGCCAACTATTCTTGTTAATGCTGGAATAGGGGGATAGAAAATAAAGATATCGTGTTGTGTTACACATTGGGAGTTCACCACTTGCCGTACCAGAAGATTTTCCAGCATGACAATACTTGGCGGTGGATTTGAGCTCTGGCCCGCTAACTTTTTCGAAAGCAATCCGGTGCTCAAATTCAAACCACAATTGATTTTTGTTGAAGAACCATGAAAAACATCAATAAGGCCACTTCCCTTCTTTCTAAAAGTCCAATGTCTTTGAAATCTCAGCCAACAATTTAAGGAATTTGAAGTTCTGCAACTAAATGTCCGGCCGCAAAATTTAGAAAACAATTGGATAAAATTACTGACGATGTGGGATCCTCCATTTCAGTTCGATGTTAATATGTTATTGAAAAAACAATGGCTAGCATAAAGCAGCTTACAAAATACATCATTACATCATTACACCATGTGAAATGTGTAGTTCTGGTTTTCTGACAAAGTAGTATTCTAGGATATTAAACAGCCAAATTCAGCAAATCTTCCAAATCCCAAGTGTTGTGAGATGCTTAGAAGTCTCAACTGCTGCTTTGAGACTCAATGTGGTGTTCACGTTATAATTTAGCACATGGGATTGGCTTGGTGGTTGATTTTAATCGAAACTTTGCTTCGTTATGGCGGCTTGTAAAGTTGAAACTTCAAGCATTTGACTGGGTTACGAAGAGCAAATAAAGGGAAGTCTGCAAGTCATTATACTCTTCACGATTCAAAAGCAAAGCAAGTCAATTATTCTTGCTCTCAATGCAAGGAAGGGACTTGTGCAAAGGCACTCTGTTTCTGTGTTCCCCTATTACGAAGTAAGATTAAAAGAATGTAAAATGGGGGCAATCCTTTTTTTAATAATATAGAAATTTCCAAATGTAGCCTTTACACGGAAGGGGTGATAAAAAAAAATAAAGCCACTTCTCCTAAAGTATATATGGTGTTAAACAGTGAATTGTCTGGTGCTTCCTTTGTTAAAGCAGCATCCATGACTATGAACTTGCTACTTCTAGTTTTTATCCTACAATGCTGCTTGGTAGCTAGCCTTTATCATCCCTTAGACCCTCTCAATCCAAATGAAATTGATCGAATAAGGCTCATTATTCAAAATTCTAGCCTTGGCAATCTTCCGAATCTAACCTTTCATTTTGTTGATCTTGAAGAACCAGAAAAAGGAGATGTACTCAAGTGGCTATCTTCGTCTGAAAAAAATAAATCTATTCCTCCTCGTCATGCCAAGGTGGTTATTCGAGTTAGAAGGGAGACTCATGAGCTCATTGTTGACTTGGCCACAGGCACTATCACATCGGACCGTCTCTACTCCGGTCATGGATACCCTCCTCTCGCTTTTATTGAACTTTTTCGAGCTAGCAAATTGCCACTGAGGTATCCCAAATTCATCGAGTCCATTATGAAAAGGGGCTTGAATTTGTCCCAGGTTTCTTGCGTACCATTCACCGTTGGTTGGTATGGACAAAATGTTACAAAACGAGCGCTTAGAATTGCCTGCTTTTACCGAGGGGGATCAGTTAATGTGTTTGCGAGGCCTATTGAGGGAGTAAGTATGCTAGTTGATGTTGATTCTATGCAAATTACTATGTACACTGATAGATTCAAGGCCCCTCTACCTAAAGCTGAAGGAACAGATTTCCGTTCAAAGAAGCAGCCTCAGTCTATCGCATCCAACGTATCAGATAGCGGGTTTACCGTTCATGGTCACAGGGTTAAATGGGCAAATTGGGATTTTCATGTAGCATTTGATGCTCGGGCTGGAATTACTATATCAACAGCCTCAATATTTGATGCAAATGTAAAGAAATTTCGTCGAGTACTATACAAAGGTCATATATCTGAGACGTTTGTTCCTTATATGGATCCTACTAGTGATTGGTATTTTAGGACTTTCATGGACATAGGTGAATTCGGATTCGGCCGATCTGCTGACACCCTCCAACCACTAGTCGACTGCCCAGCGAATGCCTTTTATTTAGATGGATACGTGACTGGTGCGGATGGGCAGGCGCAGAAAATGCCTAATGTCATCTGCATTTTCGAGAGATACAGTGGTGATATAGCATGGAGACATACAGAAATTAATGTTCCTGGGAAAGTGGTAAGTTCCTAGTCCAGCAAGTATTTTGTTTGGGTGGACTTCCCTGAATTGTGATTGTAAGTAAATTGTTTTTGCAGATAAGAAGTGGGGAGCCGGAAATCAGTTTAGTGGTAAGGATGGTGGCTACTGTGGGAAATTATGATTATGTTCTTGATTGGGAGTTCAAGAAAAGTGGCAGCATCAAAGTTGGGGTAAGCTTCTATGTGTGTGTGTATATATATATATATATATATATATATATATATATATATATTGGT
>Ga0307514_10005197_pt1 | contig 11737 bp, 8 predicted proteins | sample 16_EM_MG_FD_203088 | JGI IMG/M metagenome (GOLD analysis project Ga0307514, IMG submission 203088) | Populus trichocarpa ectomycorrhiza microbial communities from riparian zone in the Pacific Northwest, United States - 16_EM | ecosystem: Host-associated > Plants > Roots > Unclassified | place...
AGAAACTGAACGGAATTACCAAATTGTAAAAGCTGAAGGGAAGACGAAATACCAAAATAATTGCAGAAACTGACGAAATACCAAATTTTGCAGAAGCGGAAGACAAAATCTCACTCCAAAAAATTTTCGGGCCTCTGCCCCGAACCCCGGCAGGGGCGCGCTGCCCCCTGCAAACCCCCAGCCAACTCACCGCAGAGTTGGATCCACGAAGCTGTGTTCGGGATTAAGCTTCGTTCCATAAAACTAGCTCTGATACCATGTTAAAGTAATTGAGATCAACTACAAAAAGGAGGCTACAATTCTGAATAATCTGTTTATTATGAATGCATAGTGTTAACCTAAATACAAGTAAAGTATATATAGGTCAAACTGAAAGTACTATTCTACCCTTAATAAATAAGACTACATAAATATTATTTAACAATATATACTCCTTTTACACTATACTTTTTAATGTATTTTGACCTTATATAAGTTTATTGAAAGTTATTTTTATGAGTTTATCATGTTTAAGAAACAATGAATTAATCAAAAATGATACGTAATTCTGCATTTTATATATGTAATTTATTTGGACATGTAATCAGACCTATAAAATCGTACTAGAATCCTACGAGCAGCAAGATTCTCTGCTTTCACACTAGATATTCAAATGAGAATATCTTGTGCTTCAGATATTCAAAATCACGCTATTCAAAAGCCCGAATTTATCTACACATCTAGGGATATAACTTCAATACAGGACTCTAAGTCAAATAAAATCATTTTGAATGCAAAAATTGACGCGGTCTGAAGGACAAGATGAGTCTCCTAATTTGATGAGGAACTAACGGTGCTGAGCATCCCACTTCAACTGAGAATTTAACATAAAACGATGGGCTTTAGGACCTAAAAAAGGTTTAGATCAAGCTTGTAACATGCGATAAATTAAAGAATACAGCTGGGATGGTTGGATATTGCAAGAAATCAAGTCAGAAACAAAGTTTAAATGGCAGCAGAGTTGGAATTACAGCAGAGATGTGACAGCAGCAGAGTCAGTTTTTTACACAAATTCTAAGAGATTTATCCAACCTTAAGGACCAGATAAAGAAGAAAAGAATTAAGTATCATGAAGACTTCTAATTAGAGAATAATCCTGTGGAAATTCAGCAACCAAGAAGGATGATAAATAGAGCAGAACACCACTGAAACAGGGTGGAAAAAACATTCTTTTCTTCTCTGCTTTTGTTAATTTTCCAGCAACTATGAACTAAACTTTTAAATTTGATTCAAGAGGGATACCTATCATCTCCATTAATAGGTTGTGAGAAGTAACATTATCATTGTAATTCTTTCATATTAAAGTATTTGTTTTTTATTGTTTATAATTATGTTATTGATTGTTATTCAAGCGTATTGAATTGTTTTGTGATGACATATATGTTTTCTGATTTTTTTAATCTATAATTGTTGTTAGAGATTAGAGTAAGAAGTAAAACAATTAATTTGATTGCTGCAACTTTCATCTTTATTTATTAAAAAAGAATAAACTAAGTTCCATTATCAATTTTCTGAATGTTTTCTTAAAATAAATATACAGATTTTATTCCTAGATTACTAGACTACTGAATGAATGAAAATTACATTTAATATTACATTCAGTGAGGAAGCAAATCGGTATTGAAACAGTACACACAGAAAACTAACCCCTGAAGAACATCACAGGAAACAAATTGCTACCATGACATTGAAGACAAGTAGCAGAACAACACCATTTTTACTCCATGCCAGAACTATCTATTTTCTTTTGTTTTTCACCGCACACAACGTACGCGAACTCGAGTAGGAATACTAAAGAATCTAGTCATTTGTTTGGCCTAAATCTCAGCAGCCACAAACTGAAAGAAAAATACAGAAACGACAAATAGAGAAACATTCAGAATTCACACAGAGTAATTAACAAACAAACCTGTGCAGCATCGGAAATCAAAAGAAGCACAAGATCACTGCCTGAAATAGTTTCCCAGATATCTCCTAAAGTATCGCTCTCTTCAGTAAAACCAGCAGCACGAGCATCAGCAAAAGAGCAAGAATCCTTCTCGAGACCGACCTATATCATACAGAGTAACCATGTAACTTCCTAAACAGGTAAAAGTTCTGTATATAAGAGTGAGGTGTAAATAATTATTTGCCTTGACTTTTATATCAGACTTGGCTTCAGCGAGTGCATCCCTTAAATTCCGAGCTTGAACAGAACCCTGGTAATGAATGGGGGCTTGTCAGCAATCCACACAGAGTCATGATAAAAATAGCATTAAAGGAAAGATTTGTGATAAAATGAAGCTATCGATACACAGATTGAGCTATCGATGTAAATGCACACATTCATAGACTCTGTTTCCAGTTTCCACAGACACACTCCAAAAGATTTTGTAGAATGGAAAAGACGGCTTTTGATACTAACAAGTTTTAGTCCTCAAGCAGAACCAAGACATACTAATAAGGTACTACAAATTTAAAGGCAATTGTACATATTCTAAGCACAAAATTGATAGTATTCACCTGGGAAACCCAACCAACGACACCAATCTGTTTAATGCCCTGGAATGCATCTGGGAGCAAGAGAAACACATCCTTGCCTCCTCTCACAATGTACTGCAATGCAATAGGAACAAAGCATCATCAATAACCAATAGTTCCAGACAGAAAGGAGTAAAACTTGGAGGGGGAAACAATCTATTAGACAGAAACCTAATAGTTATCTTCCATTATGAAACACTAAATTAAAGTTTCTAATATTTGATTATAAAATTTACAAAATGGAGCTCTAAATTTAGTGAAGGAAATGGAAAAAATAAAATTTTAAAAATCATACCTTGTCATGGCCAGCGAGCATGATCTTCTCCTTCTTAAAAACGAAGGTCTGAAAATCAAGAGAGGTCCGAAGCTTTACCCTCGGATGCATGACCCTTTCAGCAGCACCAAGCGAGCCCCTTCCGCCATGGACACTACCGTCACCTCCACGAATTTTAGTAATAGTAGCTATGATCGCTTGCACAACCACAGGATTGAAGAAGACCCATTTAAGGAATTTTGAAAATTTTGCACCGAAAAGAAAAGCAGAGACGTTGCAATGCAATTCAAATTGTGTATCTTTTACATAACCAGATAGGGAGATCTTCTCCCTGCTTGCAAAGCGGGTGGAAAAACCAAGACTTGCAGCACGCGGTGGTGGCGAGTCCGCATCAGCTGAGCCGTCACCGTCCACGTCCTTTTCTCCGCCGCCTCCTCCTCCACTACCATTACTAGTTTTAAGCAGCTCACTTATTTTCAAGACAGCAGCTGCCATGGCCATGACACGTGATAGAAACTCTTGCGGATAATGGACGGATTTTGATGGTTTTGGAGGAATGGTGAGTGGAGGGAGAGGGACAGAGGCATCAAAATGAGTTTCAAATTGTAACTCCTCTTCCTGAACACCATCAAGAGAGACTTTCTTCTTCTTGCTGTAGAAGGTCCCGAAATGAAGAGAAGCTGACAACGGTTTCAACGGCATTCTACACCCTACTGTTGAGCCTGACAGCTTGGGTTTGCCTCTTTCGAGAGATAGACCATTACGTGAAAAGGTGTTACGTAGAGATTTTGGCGGTGGTGGTTTTGGACTGTGTAGAGCATAAAAGCAGTAAGTAGCAGCCATTTTGGTTTCGGAGGTGGCGGAGACGATGCCGGAGTTTTACGGGAAATGGACAGTGGGAGTGTTTTTTTGGGTTTGCCTGTGGCTACAAAAGGAAGGGCGACACCAACTCATTGGTTTACATGTAATATGTCCGAAACAAAAGGATATCTTACGAAGGCGAACGCACGAATCCCGACCTGGATACCCTCAATAACTAGTTCCGAAAATCTATGGACCCGACAAGTGTCACCAGACATGAAATTTATCGGCTTTGACGTGGCGTAACGAGGTGGAGGACAATGTAGTCATTTTAATATTTTGTGTGATTAATTAGTGGTTCCTTGAGGTTAGGGCTTCCCCTTCGGGGTTTTCATGTGTGGAGGGCAAGTTAGTCATTCAAATAAGTTATACCCGAAGGGCTTCCCCTTCGGGGTATAATTAATTTTATCACAAGAAAATAAAAATAAATTTTACAACACTTGAACTGTAATAATATTTGTAACATTGACGAAAGAGAAACAAAGATGGTGTAGCATAGAATTTTTCTCAATAAAACACCGCTGCAAATCTCTAATCTCTTTATACGTTAAGAGAGTCAAGAAAATTTGGGCGATGATTGGCTAATAAACTATGTTAATTTGTTATTAGATAATTGTTGGGTTGATTATTTAATTAGAGGTTAACTTTTATTAGCTTTTGTTGTTTGCTAAAAGGCCTATTGAGGTGGGTTGCTGATTTGAAGGAGCTGAAGAAGAGGCTAGCTGGTAGAGGGCAGTGAGGATCTCCTCGGACCCTGTGATGTTGATGAAGTGAAGAGTTGACTTACGGGAGGATGGATGTTTGGATGTAGCGATTGCAAGCCTGGATGAAGAATGTTTTTATGATGGTTTGGATGGTTTGCAGTGAAGATCTCCTCGGACCATCTGCAGGCTCTGTCCATCGGGCTATCGGGATCCTTCCTTGTCATCTTTATTCAGGAGAAAGCCATGATGAGGGTATGATTTCTTTGTGATGGTTGTGACTTTTATATATAATGTTTCTCTTCTCCTTATTTTCAAGCTATGATGACCGTATGATTTCGTTGTGATGGTTGTGACCATACTGAATATGAGACTTTGTTCTTCTGACTGAACAGGTGTGTAAGGCTCTGATTTTGAGAGATTAAATGATGGGTTTATGCTGAGTTCTGGGTTACAAGCAAAAACCAGAAAATGATCTTGTTAAACTTCCTCTTTGGTTTTGGGTAATGAAAGAGGAGAGCTTGTGGAGGCTTCTGTTAGAGTGGAGAAAGCAGCATTACTGCTTTCAGAAATCATACCTAGGCAGAGATGAAACAATAGAGCCAGGATTAATGCACATCTTGATACACTTGGGATCCTAGTACCTTGTACTGAATCTACTGATAAGGTTTTTGTTGCTGGATTGATTATGTTGAATTTTGAATTTAAACAGTTCTCGAATCATTTAAAAAAGATTGTTTCTTAAAGTTTGGGGATAAAAGTTGAATTTAAACAGTTCAAAATTAAACTTAATAAGAACTAATTGGTTTACTGTAGCTTATTGTGCTGCTTTTGTTTGTGAGTTTACTTGAGTTATTTATGCAAGGATGATTGATTAAGCTATGCTGCTATAGTTCGCATGGTTATTACTTCGTTCTGTGGTTTTTCTTAACATAGACATCACCCAAAACATATATATGTGTGCTGTGATTTCTTGTGGTTGATGACATGACTTTTCTTGATTGCAATTAATCATAAATCAAGTGCAAGTGATGTTATTTATGGACTATCTGATAAACAAAATCCTGAATTTTATATGGATTTGACTGGTTTTGTAAGAGCTAGATGTTATAGTTGTTGTCAAGTTTCCAGCTTATGCTTTTATATGTTAAGAGCTGGATTTTATATGTTAACTTGGGTTCCTGAATTATTAATTTGAACTTTCAGGCGCAAGGCAACATTGCTTGCTGGAGATATAAACCACTTGAAGGAGCTCAGGAAGAAGGCTGCAGAAGGTAGTGAAGGTCTTTTCATGCCATTGGATGTTGATGAAGAGTTGAGCATAAGAGTGCAGTTTGCATGGTGCCCCCTATTTAATCAAGGCTTCTATATGTTGTGATTGCTAGCCTGGAATGCTGTCTGATTTAAGACAAGCTTCTGAAGCTTTCCATCTGATCACAAGGAGCCTAGGAATTGGACCTTGGAAGGTACAGTAGGGGCTGTTTTGCATCAGCAAAATCTTGTGTGGGTGATGAAGGGTCTTGGACACAACAGTAGCGTATGGGGGAAGGATTTGATGCTGGGATGCTATTTGTGTGTGGGCTTAGGCAGGTTTGATGATTGGCTTGCTGAAAGAACTTCGACGCAAAAGAGTTGTTGATCACCAAATTGTGTTGTCTCATTTGATGCTTGCAGGTTTTGCATATATAACAGTTGAGGAATTGTGTGTTCGTATGGGAGTTCATATGGTTCTTTGATGGGGGTTTTGTATTGCTGTATTTTGTGAAGAAAGGGATGGATTCCTTGGATGCTATGTATGGCATCTGAACCTTGTGAAAACAGGCTTGCGAGTGGATGTGTTGGCATGTGGGATTGCTAACGAAATGTGGACAGTTTGGGTGTGACTTGGGGGAGTTTCACATGATTTTGGGAAGACATGACAGTAGGTGACACTTGAGTGTTACGGCATTGTCTTTGGCCAGACGAGATTGATGGCATTGATCTCGATAGCTTTGGGTGGGACTCAATGTTTGGTTTGACCTATGGGGTACAAACTGGAACCAAGAGAAGACTTGGTCACAGCTTGGCTCAGATTTGGGTTGACGAATGGGAATGTCAGCTTGGCATCGCAGAATTGATGGGCAGTATTCTTGATGTGAAGGTGAAGAATACTTTTCTGACGAACAGCTGCAAAGAAGGGCACTGTGATGATACTGGAGTAAACCAGTTTCTTGCAGGCTCCATCCAACATGCAGCAAATCCATACTCGACAAATTTTCTGCCTCAAAGAATTTCTCATTAAAATCCACATTTCGAATAAGAGAAGGGTAGCTTTATTTAAACCATCCACGTCATCTTCTTCAGGACATATGAGCCTATCATTTGTTAGTGATTGTTGATGCTTTCATAAGGTTCAGTATCTCCACTCTCATAATAGAGGGTGGTCATGTCATGCAGTTGATTTATAGGATATTTCATCTTGTTCTGTATGAAAATGAGAGAGATTCAGTTACAGACATGTACTGCACTTTTTGTAATGATAATTACTGATAACATAATGCGATAATAAATGCTAATTATCTCCACACAAATTCGTCTGGGAATTTGTGTTCTGCTGTCTTTCTCATAACCTTTTAATAATTAATGGAAGTTGGCTTTAATACTTTTTTTTGCTTCAGTACATAATGTCATTTAAGAGTAATAGTATACAAACTGAAAAATTGTACTAAACACTAGTAACATTTAATGCAATGATTTTATAGATCATTTATATGGAAAGTAAACCGATTATGTAACCTGATAATCACTTGCCACTTCAGTTAGTGAGATTTTTATGGATGTTTGTATAGAGTTTTGCATATTTAACTGTAGTGCAGTGTTATTTAACAAGTTATTTTGTCTGCATTAAGAGTCTAGTTTTGCTGTTAAATCTGCCTTAGATTCAGCTTCTGCACACTAGTATTCGTATTGAGAGTCAGGTTCCTTAGTAGTTTGGTGTGGAATTGAATGACGAATCGTCATTTCCTCTGTTGACTTAACTGAAAGCTTCACTTCTATTCTCGAGCAAGACACGCCCCACCCCCCCTTCCCTGATAGTGCTAGTCCCCAAGACCAAGGGAGCTGACGGCGGAAATGCTTCTCGACAGATTTTCAAGAAAAACACCATTGTTTTTGGAGGAAGTGAGTGAAAAGAAGAATACTTGGAGTGAGTTAACAAGCGCAATAGAGAAAGCCAGTGTGCAAAGAAAGAGGGTAAAGAGAGGGTAAAGAAGCTATATTTTCCTTGTTTCCTTTGGGAGTGATCTATGAGTGCTCCATGTTTGATTCTCCTTTTCAGGTTAGCATTCTTTCGTTTCGAATACATGTGCATATTCATGTTCTGGAAAATGGTCATCTCTTTCCAATCTCACCATTTTTTCTTGGACTAAAAGAGAATGATAATCAGATCTGAATTAATTGAAGTATACATTGAAGGGTTTAAACTGCTGGTTGGTTGTGAATGTTTGTGCTTAAACCTACTTCTATCTTGATTGGTTGCATGTTGCTTATCATAAAATGTTCAATAAAATTCCTCGAGTTAAGGGAACTGAAATACAAATTGCAACAGACCTGATTTGTAAGTAGAGGGAAATAATAGAAGAAGATAGTAGTGCCGAAGAGAGCAGGTTTCTTCAATGAATAAAGGATGATTGAAAGGATGGATACCTCTCTAACAGAAAGGAAAAATAGATTAGTTTCTGCATGCTTGTCATTTAAAAAAAAAAAGGACGGAGAAGTAGCTTGTAAGCTCAAATCTGAATCATGAACTTCAAGAGAGCTATTTAGAATTAAAATATTGAAAATAAATCAAGTTAAAGGCATGAAAGTAGAAACCAAGATATAGTAGATAACTATAGTTTTATCACCTGTACAAGTATTTGGGATTGTGGTGCAGGGTAGGCTGCACTACAGTTTTATTCTGGTTCCTGACACAGCAAGTTGAAGTCCCCATCTAATGTGTTAGAAGAAACTGAGCAATAAATATGAGCTCGGAAATGTTCAAGGGCAGAGGTGAACCAAAACATCCACGATCGATCGAACGTTCGCCCTATCAGGTTCTAATTAATAGCTGTAACCCAGTTTGATGATGGTGAAGAAAGAAGAGCAGACACAAGCATACTTTATCTGTATATCATTTTAATGTATTTCTTATATGACTGCTGAAAATATTTTAAATTCTGGTTCTGTGTGATCTGCTGTGGATGATGGTGAAGAAAGAAGAGCAGACACAAGAAAATGGGCTGGCCTTCTGCTGTGGATGACAACAAGAAGGTGAGGCTGAAGGCAAAGAACCCAATTTGAGTCTGAAGTTTGTCTCTTAGGACCATTTGTTGCATTCATGAATATATTTCCAAGCACAACTCAAGCAAGTAGTGCTTGGAGTATTCTTGCTGCAAAGAGCTGATTGGTTCTGCAAATGATGTTGGAGAATCTCTGGCCCAGTATTAAAACCTCCTTGAACAGACTGTTGGGGTAAATAGGTTCTTCAGGATTGCTGTATTGGTTCGCATTCCTTCTGATATGCTTATAATCTTGTGCTGTATCACTGTCTTCTAGTTCACCTTCTTCAGTATCTTCCATGGCCAGAGCTTCTGTCATTTCGATAGCAAACTCAAGGACATTAACATGCCTAGGAATGGAATGACCAGCGAATCTAATCCGCTGCGCAAGGAGATGCAAGGAACCATGATGCATAGCAGTTCCATTTGATACCAATAGAATCTGATCGAACAGGTCAAGAATTTGGAAACCAGGTCGATGGATGGGTAACACGATTGTTTTTCACCTTCTGGTTCATTATGATTGACTTTATGGTTTGTTTGGTATTGGTTACATGAAATTATTATGTTCCCACACCTCTTATCAGTTTCATAATTTAATCACAGTTGGTCCGACTTAATTCAATATAACAACAACTTAATATTTAAAAAAATAATAATTTATTATCCAATATATCAATATTTTAAAAAAAAATTGTCTAGTATACATCGAATTTTTATCTTAATTTATATTTTTATTAAGTTTGAAAAAATATTATTTAACTCGTAAACACAAGTAATAGAAATAGTATGCCATCGTAAAGGTGTTTGAAATTATAATATATAATGCTTTTCAAAATATATTTTTAAAAAATATATATTAAAATACATTTTTTCTTTTAATTTTTAAATTTTTAATATTAGTATATCAAAATTATTTAAAAATACTAAAAAATTATCAATTTATTTATTTTCAACTCAAAAAAACATTTAAAAAGCATCTGAAAGTCAGAAGCACAAGCTACCAGTCGCCTTATTATCATCATCACCATTTTATAGTGTGCTTTAATAGTTTAAATATGGAGTGGGCTTGGAAATGGGTAAGCCCATTAGCATAATCTTTCTAGATGGGCCAGTCTTAGAGCCTAAAAAATGCAGTGTCGTCTGTTAAGCATGAAGCAGTGTATTTAGCAATGGCCCATTACAATTGAGAACAGCATGTGGACAAACTTCAAGCCATTGCCATTATAGGACCAAGGCATTTCGTATGGTCCATATTTTTTAGTATAATTACATTTTTGAAGAAGTGAATGGCTTTAAAAAAAATCAGAATCTGTTTAGCATAGTTTATTTGGAGTGAATATTGATTTTGATTCATAATTTATTTTTTATAAATAATTTTTGGTAAAAATAAATTTAAGTTAGTAATATTTTGATAAAATAATTTAAATCCTTTTTTTAACAAAGAAATATAACATAAGTTAGTATTTATAAATTAAAAGTTTAAAATCTTAACTTTTAATTAATTAAAAATTTGACTGAATTTTATAACAAATCTTCATTTAAGTTAAAAGTTATTTCTAACTTACCATTTTTTTATGAATTAATTGTTTTAGAAATAATTTAAATTAATTTTAAAAAAGTCGTAACATCTTAGTGGTTATTAAAATTCAAATTTCTCACGAAGAATTATTAAAAAGAAAAGAAAAGGGAAAGCAAACATAAGAAGATAAACTCCATCCTATTTCCACGTGTATGAACATCATTCGAGAATGTAGATTCGGAGCTTATGACATGGCGCTGCAACTAAGTTTGTCTGGTCTTCAAGTTACCGGCCAGTTATTGTCTTTCCAGTTTCTACACTGCACGGTATCCCCCCCTCTCTTTCTCTTCTTCAATGGCATTGTCTTCACATACCCACAACTTCTCTGTTCTCTCAGTAAGCAAAACTATAGAGAATGGCAATGGAAGAAGGAGAGCAAGAATGGTTGTTAAGATGGCAGCATCAACATCAGATATGGCAGCTGCCTTTGAAGAGGGAAAGCTAGAAAGGCCTAAGTGGTCAGGACAGACGCCTCTCTCTCGTCTTGTTGGAGCTCTTATTGCTTTTAAGCCTCTCTCCTCTGTTCTCAAACTTGGTGCCAGACAAGTCCTTATCAGGTCCCATTACTTAATTCCCCTTTATTTACAAGACTAAATGTGCATGCATTTCCCTTTGTTTACATACGTTAATTTTTTGTGCTGCTCGATATTGCTGGTGTTGAAATTAGCAGGTTGGCATTGGTTATGCATAATTTCCTAGTTTTTCTAATTGAATGGCTTTCTCATTGACTTGAATATGGAATTCTGAATGTGTGGAACAGAACAGCAGAGAAGGGGAACATTCCATGGAGAGAAATGACAAAGGAGATTCTGGAATCAGATGTGTATAAGGAGCTGGAGAGCATTCAAAATCCCTCACTTGTTTATCCAGATTGTGGGTATCTTAACCTATTGAATTCCTTAACATAATGATTCTCTTTCTCACACTCTGTAGTCAGTTTTCTTTTTGCTTGTAATTATGTTTGACTGGTTAGATTTGTTCATATTTCAATTTGGGCTAAACCTTTTTATGACATTTAAGTTTAATCTTCGCTGCTAACATCCCTATCTTGATCTATAGTTGCTTGCAATCTCTATTGGAACACTTGCATGTTTCAATAAATTTGAATTGAACTAATGAGGTTAAATTTTAAAATTTTGGAGGTCTGTCCCTTTTCTTGGTGGGTTACTACTTGCTGTTTTCTCACTTTATTATGCTCTTCATACTTCAGTGATCAAGTAATCTGATTAAAACAAGCTGGTTCTATTTTCAGATTACCTAAATCCTTTCCATGCTTACGACGAGGGAAATCTTTCATGGCTGGTAAGTATTTATTACTCGGTCTCAGTGACATGGTTTTGTATGCATCATTGGATGTATCTCCTTTCTGTGATTTAACAGTTCTGCTGAATGTATTCTTGATTACTTTATTTAGTGCTTACTACTTACTATTTAATGTTTTTCTTTTGAATGTCAAATTCTT
>Ga0307514_10005198_pt1 | contig 11736 bp, 8 predicted proteins | sample 16_EM_MG_FD_203088 | JGI IMG/M metagenome (GOLD analysis project Ga0307514, IMG submission 203088) | Populus trichocarpa ectomycorrhiza microbial communities from riparian zone in the Pacific Northwest, United States - 16_EM | ecosystem: Host-associated > Plants > Roots > Unclassified | place...
GAAGATCTCGCTCTCATCCAGGCCCAGCGACTCGACGATGTACTGGTAGGCGTGCGTGTGGATCGCTTCCTCGAACGCCTGGCGCAGCAGGAACTGGCGGCATTCGGGCGCGGTGATGTGGCGGTAGGTGCCCAGCACGATGTTGTTGGCGGCCAGCGAATCGGCAGTGACGAAGAAACCGAGGTTGCGCTTGATGATGCGGCGCTCGTCTTCGGTCAAACCGTTCGGGTCTTTCCAGGTCGCGATGTCGCGCGACATGTTCACCTCTTGCGGCATCCAGTGATTGGCGCAGGTGGCGAGGTACTTTTCCCAAGCCCACTTGTACTTGAACGGCACCAACTGGTTGACGTCGGTCTTGCCGTTGATGATGCGCTTGTCGGCGGCCTTGACGCGGTGTGTGCCGACAGCCGCTGCAACTGACTCGGCAGCGTGTGCAACAGCAGCTTCGAAGACAGGAGTCGGAGCGACTGCACGCGCTTGAGAGGGCATGCTCTGCGCGGGGCTCGCTTTGTGAGATGACGAGGGTTTAAGGTCTTCTTCCCAAACCAACATAGTGGATTTCCTGTGCGTTTGAATTATCGGAGTGTTGTGTCTAAACACCAAGCACTTATTGACTTTGCAGCCGCTTCGCTGTTGCTGTGCTGCATCGAAAATCAATGCTGCACAGCAACTTGAATCACGTCGAAAGAGCGACGCTCATCACTGACACGCTTCGCATGTCGGGTCATCGATCGCGCAGAACTTGATGTCGGTTGCAGGCTCTGCGTCGACTGCCAAGACAGTCGATGCAACCACTGCAACAGCGGCCTTCACGGGTGCTGAACTGCCGCTCGACACCGAGTTCATCTGGCCTGCCTTCACCGTCGATTTCTCGGTCTGCGATGCGCTGATCGTGCGCAGGTAGTAGGTGGTCTTCAGACCACGCAGCCAGGCGAGTTTGTAGGTCTCGTCGAGCTTCTTGCCCGATGCGCCAGCCATGTAGATGTTGAGCGACTGCGCCTGGTCGATCCACTTCTGGCGGCGCGCCGCAGCTTCGACCAGCCACTGCGTTTCGACTTCGAATGCGGTGGCGTACAGATCCTTCAGGTCTTCGGGCACGCGGTCGATGCGGCGCAGCGAGCCGTCGAAGTGCTTGAGGTCCATGACCATCACGTCGTCCCACAGGCCGAGCTTCTTCAGGTCGCGAACCAGGTACTCGTTCACGATCGTGAACTCGCCCGACAGGTTGGACTTGACCGACAGGTTGCCGAACGAAGGCTCGATCGAGGCGCTGACGCCGATGATGTTGGAGATGGTCGCGGTCGGTGCGATCGCCACGCAATTGGAGTTGCGCATGCCGTGCTCGCTGATGCGGCTGCGCAGCAGGCCCCAGTCCAGCGTGGTGCTGCGGTCGACTTCGACGTAGCCACCGCGCTGCTCGGCCAGCAACTCGAGCGAGTCGATCGGCAGGATGCCACGGTCCCACAGCGAACCGCGGTAGGTGGAGTAGCGGCCACGTTCCTTGGCCAGCTCAGTGGAGGCCCAGTAGGCGTAGTAGCAGACGGCTTCCATCGACTGGTCGGCGAACGACACGGCGGCATCGGACGCGTAAGGCGTGCGCAGCTCATACAGCGCATCCTGGAAGCCCATGATGCCCAGGCCAACCGGCCGGTGGCGCAGGTTGGAGTCGCGCGCCTTCTTGACGGCGTAGTAGTTGATGTCGATCACGTTGTCGAGCATGCGCATCGCGGTGGCGATCGTCTTCTTCAGCTTGGCGTGGTCGATCACCTTGGCGCCGTCGGCACCGTCCTTCAGGTGATGAACCAGGTTCACCGAGCCGAGATTGCAGACGGCGATCTCGCTCTCGTTGGTGTTGAGCGTGATCTCTGTGCACAGGTTGCTCGAATGCACGACACCGACGTGCTGCTGCGGCGAGCGCACGTTGCAGGCATCCTTGAAGGTGATCCAGGGATGGCCGGTCTCGAACAACATCGAGAGCATCTTGCGCCACAGATCGGAGGCACGCATGGTCTTGAAGAGCTTGATCTCACCGCTCGCCGCCTTGGCTTCGTAGCGCGTGTAGGCTTCTTCGAAGGCCTTGCCGAATTTGTCGTGCAGGTCGGGGCAGGTGCTGGGCGAGAACAGCGTCCAGTTGCCGCCTTCCATCACGCGGCGCATGAACAGATCGGGGATCCAGTTCGCCGTGTTCATGTCGTGGGTGCGGCGGCGGTCGTCGCCGGTGTTCTTGCGCAGCTCCAGGAACTCTTCGAGGTCGAGGTGCCAGCTTTCCAGGTAGGCGCAAACAGCGCCCTTGCGCTTGCCGCCCTGGTTGACGGCCACGGCCGTGTCGTTGACGACCTTGAGGAAGGGCACGACACCCTGGCTCTTGCCGTTGGTGCCCTTGATGTGCGAGCCGAGCGCGCGCACGTTGGTCCAGTCGTTGCCCAGGCCGCCGGCGAACTTGGACAGCAGCGCGTTCTCTTTCAGCGCTTCGTAGATGCCGTCGAGGTCGTCGGCCACGGTGGTCAGGTAGCAGCTCGACAGTTGCGAGCGGCGCGTGCCGGCGTTGAACAGCGTGGGCGTGGAACTCATGAAGTCGAAGGTCGACAGCACCTCATAGAACTCGATGGCGCGGGCTTCGCGGTCGATCTCGTTCAGCGCCAGGCCCATGGCCACACGCATATAGAAGGCCTGCGGCATCTCGATGCGCACTTCGTCGATGTGCAGGAAGTAGCGGTCGTACAGGGTCTGCAGGCCGAGGTAGTCGAACTGCAGGTCGCGGTCGGCCTTGAGCGCAGCGCCCAGCTTGGCCAGGTCGTACTGCATCAGCTTCTCGTCGAGCAACTCGGCCTGCACGCCCTTCTTGATGAAGGTCGGGAAGTACTCGGCGTAGCGGGCGTGCATCTCGGCGTGCAGCAGCTCTTCGCCAACGATCTCCTTGCGGATGGTGTGCAGCAGCAGGCGGGCCGTGGCGCGGGTGTAGCCGGGATCCTTCTCGATCAGTGTGCGGGCGGCCAGGATGGCGGCCTTGTGCACTTCGTCGATCGGCACGCCGTCGTACAGGTTGCGTTTGGTCTCGGCCAGGATGGGTTCGGGCTTCACATCCGCGCCCAGGTCGGCGCAGGCCGACTCGACCAGCGTCTGCAGGCGCTGCATGTCGAGCGGCACGCGCTGGCCACGGTCGGTCACCATCAGCGCGGGTTCAGCCACCACGGCCGGTACGCCTTGCTTGGCGCGCTCTTGCGAACGGCGCTCGCGGTACAGCACGTAGGCACGTGCCACTTCATGGTGGCCGCCGCGCATCAGGCCGAGTTCGACGTGGTCTTGCACGTCTTCAATGTGGAAGGTGCCGCCGCCCGGGCGCGAACGCAGCAGCGCGCGCACCACCGACTCGGTCAACCCGTCCACCGTCTCGCGCACGCTGGCCGACGCAGCACCCTGGGTGCCATGCACCGCCAGGAACGCCTTCATCAGCGCCACGGCAATCTTGTTGGGCTCGAAGGACACCACGGCACCGTTGCGGCGAATGATCTGGTAACCCTGGTAGGCGGACACGGCAGCACCGGTCGGTGCCGAGCTGGAACGTGGAGTGGCCAGCGGGTTGGCGGTGGGAGAGGAGACGGTTTGCTGCATGGTGTTCCCTGTCGTCATGTCGGTTCGGTGGATATCAATCTCACGCGTTCATCGAACGGCTTTGCGATCTCAGCCGCAAAAGCCGCAGCCGACCTCGGCGAACCAAGGGCGGGTGAACATCAAGTGAGAACGGTGTTGCGCCGGTTGCGGCGCCTTGCATCTCTTGCTCTGCAGAAGAACGCCGCCTTGCGCGGGCAACCCAGAAAACGGGGCGCTGATCTGAGGCATGGAAGGGTGTTTCTGAAGCAGAAGGATAACACGAAGGGACACTATATCTGGGGGCTCGGGGGGTATCAAGCACTACCAATAGCGTCTTCCCGGATTTGTCAGCAGGGGCCTCAGCCCACTGAAAAACCAGCGCCAGCCTGCAGTGGGCGTGATTGCGCCCTCGGTGGAGTGCATGCGCCTCTTGATGCGGCATTCAGGCGCATATCGGCTGGCAGCGCGCATGAATCATGGCGTCGCCGCTCGCGACACCAGGGCTCGCGTCAGGCCGTGCGCTGAACGCCTTCGGGAAAATACCGACCAGGCCAAGCGAGCAGCGCCATCAACCGCTGCCAATCGAAGCCGGGGCCGGGATCGATCTTGCGACCGGGTGCCACGTGCTCGTGGCCCACCACGCCCTGCAACGGATACTGCCGCGCCAAGATTTGCAGGAGCGCTGCGAGCGCGGTGTACTGCGCTGCTTCGAAGCGCTCGCCCTCCAGGCCTTCGAGTTCGATGCCGACGGAGAAGTCGTTGCAGTTCTCGCGCCCTTGCCATGACGATCGCCCGGCGTGCCAGGCACGCTCGCCGCACGAGACGAACTGCAGCAGTTCGCCGTCGCGCCGAATGACGAAATGGGCCGACACCGTGGCGCCTTTGATCTGCTGGTAGTACGGGTGGGCGTCCCAGTCGAGCCGGTTGGTGAACAGGCGCTCGATCTCGTCGCCACCGTATTCACCCGGCGGCAGGCTGATGGAATGGACGACAGCCAAGCTGATTTCGGTGCCCTCGGGGCGGGGCCCGAAGTTGGGCGAAGGGATCGGCCGCGCCTGCGGCAACCAGCCTGCGTCAGCCGGAGATGGCGACTGCGTCATGGGTCATCGACGCGCTCGGGTCACGCCTCATCGCCGCGATCGGCGTCGACCGGGTCGGGGTCGCCGCCGACATGCACGCCCAGCCGCGCCATGCGGTAACGCATCTGCCGCAAAGACAAGCCGAGGCTGGCACCCGCAGCAGTGCGGTTGTAGCGATAGCGTTCGAGCGCACGTTCGAGCACGTCGCGCTCGACCTCGTCGAGGAAGGCGGCCAGATCGGTCGGCAAGGGTGCGGGTGCCGGCGGTTGCGCGGGCGCAGACGGCAAAGGCGTGGGCGCAACGACCGGCGCACTACTCATCGACGGTACATCACCACTGCCCAAGGCGAGATCGAGCACGCCCAGGTCCGAGACGTCGATCCACTCGCTTCCGGCGAACGCCACCGCGCGGTGCAGCAGGTTCTCGAGCTCGCGCACGTTGCCGGGGAAGCCGTAGCGGCCGAGGTGAGTCAGGGCGTCGCGGGTCATGCGCGGGGCCGGCGACACGCCGGCGTCGCGCGAGATCCGATCGAGCACCCTGTCGCAGATCGCGGGCAGGTCTTCGAGCCGCTCGCGCAGCGGCGGCACGCGAATCTGGATGACGTTGAGGCGGTAATACAAGTCTTGCCGGAACCGCCCGGCCTGCACCTCGGCGCCCAGGTCCTTGTGGGTGGCACTGAGGATGCGGACGTTCACGGATTGCTCGGTGACGGCGCCCACCGGCCGCACCGAACGCTCCTGGATGGCGCGCAGCAGCTTGCTCTGCATGGCCAGCGGCAGGTCGCCGATTTCGTCGAGGAACAAGGTGCCGCCATTGGCTGCCTGGAAGAAACCTTCGCGGTCATCGGCGGCACCGGTGAATGCACCTTTGCGATAGCCGAAAAACTCGGCCTCCAGCAAGTGCTCCGGAATCGCGCTGCAGTTCACCGGGACGAAAGGCTGCCCGCCACGCGGGCTCACCTCATGGATGGAGCGCGCCACCAGTTCCTTGCCGGTGCCCGACTCGCCGTGTACCAGTACCGGCGCCATGCTGCGCGCGACCTTGTCGACCAGCGCCCGCACCTGTTGCATGGCAGCCGACTGGCCGGCCATGCGGCCCATGGCCTGGCTGACCGCCGCAGCCGGCGACACGATGGCTGCAGGCGGCGCGACAGGCCGTTGCGGAGCGCCATTCTCCGAGGGCAGGTTCGACGGCACGACGGTCGGCACGGTCGACGCGCTGCGCCCCAGGGCTGAGGCCACCACCGCACGGAACTGCTTCAGGTCGACGGGCTTGGTCAGGTAGTCGTAGGCGCCGGCCTTGAGCGCCTCGACGGCGTTCTCGGCCGAGCCATAGGCGGTGATCACGATGGCCTTCTCGCGCCGGCCGGTTTCTTCGAGGCGGCGCAGCAGGTCGAGGCCTGTGCCGTCGGGCAAGCGCATGTCGGTGATGACGGCGCTGTAGGTGCGGTCTTTCAGGTGCAGCAATGCGTCTTCGACGGTGCCGGCCGTTTCGACGTCATAGCCCTCGCGCAGCAAGGTCAATTCGTAGAGCGTGCGCAAATCAGGTTCGTCGTCGACGACCAACAGGCTGAAGTGCGAAGGTGATGTCATGACCGCCCCTCGCCGAACGAATACGTTCGACGATCCCCAAAGGAAATGCGGGCCAGCTTGGGAGCGACCCGGCGCTCGGCCCGAGCTAAACAGGTGAACAGTCTCATGATGTCAGATGAAGTCGGGCTTCAGTGGCCGCGCTCGCCGGCAAGGCCTGGCGGCGCATCGCGACCGAAAACTCGTTGCGGTTGGGTTCGGCCGCACTGCGCAGCCGGTAGTCGATGCGTGCGCCATAGCGCTCGCACAGTTCACGGCAAATATACAGGCCGAGCCCCGTGCCTCGGCTGCGTGTGGAGAAGAAGGGCTCGAACAGGTAGCGCTCCACGTCGGGCGGAATGGGGGCGCCATCGCTCGCCACGCTCAGCATGGCATGGGTTTCATCCTTCACCGCAAGGTGCAGGCGCACCGCACCAGGCACCTTGCTGGCATGCCGGTAGGCGTTGTCGAGCAGGTTGATCAAGACCCGCCGCAGATGCTCGCCGTCGAACACCACACCCACCGGCTCGTCGGGCAGGTCCACGCGCAGCACGCTCTGCTCGCCCAAGGTCACCCCGGCGGTACGCGCCCATTCCACGCAGCCGGCAGCCACCAGCGCACTGGCGTCGATGGCTCCCATGACCTGCACATCGCTGGGAGCCACTTCCATCACGTCGTCGACGATGCGCTTCAGGCGCTCGACGTTGTCGGTCACCATGCGCGTGAGCTGGCGTTGCGACGGCGTGGTCGCGTCTTCCGCCATCAGCGCATTGGCCTGCGAGATCGCGGCCAGCGGGTTGCGGATTTCGTGCGCGATGCCCGCCGACACGCGCCCCATGGCGGCCAGCTTCTCTTGCCGCGTGCGGGCCTGCATGCTGCGCACGTCTTCGATGAACAGCACGCACAGCTCCTCGCTTGCCTTGGGCTCGCGGCGGCGGGTGAATCGCATGCGAACGCGCAGGGTGCGGGCAGGGGCGCCGTCGAAGTCGAGCAGCACGTCGCGCCCGGCCTCGGGCCAGGCCGCTTCGGCAAAGGCTCGCTCCACGGACTTGACCAGGCTGCCCCAGGCTTCCACGCCACGAAGTTGAAAGGGTGCCTCGCGGCACATGCCATCCGGCGCGAGCAAAGCGCGCGCCGCGGGATTGGCGGCGCGCACGCGCCCGCGGCGGTCGACCACCAGCACGCCCTCTTGCATTTCTTCGATCACGAGGCGGTTCAACTGGGCCTGCTGGCGCGCCAGCTCGAGGCTGCCTTTGGCCGTCAGCTCTTCGCGCGCCAGCCGCCCTGCAAGCTCACCGGCGAGCAAGGTGATGACGAAAAAGCCGCTACCGGCAAGCGCCGCCTGAGTCATCAGCAAGGTGATGTCGCCACGCTCCTGCAACACGCCCCAGGTCGCAATGGCCAACAAGGCCAGCGTCACGATGGCGGCCGTGGCGAGTGCAATCAGCCTCGGCGTCAGCACACCGGCCATCAGCACCGGCAACACCAGCAGCGCCACGTAGTTCAGGCTGGCCGCGGGCGAGAGCACATGCAAGGCCGTGAAGCAGACGATGTCGACACCAATGGTCGCGAGCCACTGCGGGCTCTGCATCCGCGCCATCGTCTTCGGCGCGGCCTCGCGCCGAAGACGCGGCAAGGTCCACATCGCCAAGGCCAAGGTCGCGTAGGCGACGCTGATCACGACGACCACCAGAGGCGGCCGCACCCCGAAGAGCCCCGCGACGGCCACGGTGGCAATCAGCGCCACACCGAGCGCAGCACGTGCAGCAATGAACGCGCTGTAGATGCGCTGGAAGGCCGTCTGCCCCGACCCGACGATGCGGCGGGCCTGACGCGTCAGGAAGCGCGAATCCGTTTCGCTGGCGCCGGGCGCGGCCCAACTGCCGTCGTAGCGGGATTCGTCTCCACCGGTACGCGGATCCTCGCGAAGCTGGGTATCGCCATCGACGCCCAGCGCACCGAACCAGGATTCGTCCGCCGGGCGCGGTTGCGGCACAGCCGCGCGGCGTCGGTCGCCACTGCGCCGATCGTTGCCGCGCGACGTGCTGTTCATCGCTCGTTCCGTCCGGCCTCGAAGGCGCTGCGATGAGCCTCGCCGCAGAAGACGCCACCGCGTCCGGGCAAGGCCTCCGTGCGAGGCAGGTGCACGCCGCATTGCGCGCACGCCACCATCTCTTCGTTCTGCAGCGGAGGAGGCGGCGGCTTTGGCGTGGGCGGCAGCGTCGGCTTGCGCAGGCTGCGCATCAGCCACAACACACCGACGATCACCACCAGCAAGACCAGGAATTTCATCGCGTGAACCTCATGACGGGGGGCGCTGCAAGATCACTTCGAGCACGAAGCGCGAACCCACATAGGCCAACAACAGCAGCAATGCGCCCGCGTACACGCCGCGAGAAGCGCGGCGACCTCGCCAACCGAGTGTCTGCCGGCCGATGAGCAATCCGGCAAACACCAGCCAGGCCAACACCGAGAAGACCGATTTGTAATCCCAGCGCCATGGGCTCGAAAACCACCACCCCAAGACCAGCGTGGCCGACAACAGCGCAAAGCCCGCAACGACGAACTCGAAGGTCAGGCGCTCCAGCCGCAGCAGCGGCATGCCGGCGCCTCCCTGAGACTTGAGCCGCATCTGCCGTTCGGCGTTGTCGAGCATCGCGGCATGCAACACCGCCGCGCCGAACAAACCGTACGACGCAATGCCCAGCGCCCAATGCAGTGGCGCCCAGTTCGACACAACCTGCGGCCGGAACTCGCCCGGGAAGACCACCGCCAACACCACGGCCACCATGCCCAGACCCGCCAGCGTGCGTCGCACGCCGGGCAAAGGCAGCCAGCGGCTCTCGACCGCATACACCGCCAACACCAGCCACAAGGTGGCCGACAAAGCCGGCGCGAACCCGAAGCGCGCACCCGGCAGCGGGCTACCCACACCCGCCATGTCGATCACGATGGCCACCGCATGCGCCAACCAGCCGACGAAGAGGGCTCGCCGCGGCCATGCGCCGGACGACTCTTCGCGCAACAGCACCGCCGCGGCATAGGCCAGCAAAGCCAGTGCGCTCGGTACCCACAGCGCAAGCATGGCGGACGCGTTGGATGCCTCGGATGAGCCCGACGATAAAATCATCGCCACAGTGTACTTTCGCGTGCCCGGTTTCTCGTGCACCGCCCTCCCCAATGGCTTCTGCCCTCACCGATCGACTGAGTCGCCTCGTCAAGACGATGCGCGGCCAGGCCCGCATCACCGAAAGCAACGTGCAAGACATGCTGCGCGAAGTGCGCATGGCCTTGCTCGAGGCCGACGTGGCCTTGCCCGTGGTGCGCGATTTCGTCGCCCGCGTGAAGGAGAAGGCGCTTGGCGCCGAGGTCGTGGGTTCGCTGTCGCCGGGGCAGGCGCTCGTTGGCATCATCAACCGCGAACTCGCCGCCACCATGGGCGAGGGGGTGTCTGACATCAACCTCGTCGCACAGCCGCCGGTGGTGATCCTGATGGCGGGCCTGCAAGGTGCCGGCAAGACCACCACCACGGCCAAGCTCGCCAAGCACCTCATCGAAAAGCGCAAGAAGAAGGTGCTGACCGTCTCGGCCGACGTGTACCGCCCTGCCGCCATCGAGCAGCTGAAGACGGTGACCAAGCAGGCCGGTGCCGAATGGTTCCCGTCCACCGCCACCGACAAGCCGGTGGACATCGCCAACGCCGCGCTCGACTACGCCCGCAAGCACTACTTCGACGTGCTGCTGGTCGACACCGCCGGCCGCCTCGCGATCGATGAAGCCTTGATGAAGGAGATCGCCGAGCTGCACGCCGCGCTGAAGCCGGTAGAAACGCTCTTCGTCGTTGACGCCATGCAAGGCCAGGACGCGATCAACACCGCCAAGGCCTTCAAGGACGCCTTGCCGCTGACCGGCATCGTGCTGACCAAGACCGACGGCGACTCCCGCGGCGGCGCGGCCTTGTCGGTACGGCAGATCACCGGTGCGCCGATCAAGTTCGCCGGCGTCAGCGAAAAGATCGACGGGCTGGAAGTCTTCGACGCGCAACGCCATGCCGGCCGCGTGCTCGGCATGGGCGACATCGTGGCCCTGGTCGAGGAGGTGCAGAAAGGCGTCGATGTCGTCGCGGCGCAAAAGCTGGCCGACAAGCTCAAATCCGGAGACAGCTTCGACCTCAACGACTTCCTCTCGCAGATCAGCCAGATGAAGAAGATGGGCGGCCTGGCGGGCCTGATGGACAAGCTGCCCACCCAGATGACCGGCAAGGCCGCCAACCTCGGCCAGGCCGACATGGACCGCGCCGAACGCGACGTGCGGCGCATGGAAGGCATCATCAACTCGATGACGCCGCTGGAGCGCCGAAAGCCCGAGCTGCTGAAGGCCACCCGCAAGCGCCGCATCGCCACTGGTGCGGGCGTTCAGGTGCAGGAGGTCAACCGCCTGCTCAACCAGTTCGAGCAAATGCAGGGCATGATGAAGAAGATGAAGGGCGGCGGCCTCATGAAGATGATGAAGCGCATGGGCGGCATGAAAGGCCTGGGCGGGCCTGGCGGCATGCGCTGATGCACAAGCCTGTTGGTGGGTTACCGGTTGACCGCTCCACACGGGGCGGATATGGTCTGCATTTGCAGAACACAGGTGGTCAATCGACATGCAATTGCTGCTGATCGTTGGTGGGTTGGCGGTGCTGGTGGGCCTTGTCTGGGCCTGGATGAAGCAGCGCGCCCCTCGTGAAGAACCCGCCCGGCGCGGCAAGGCCAAGGCTGCGGAGGGGCTGGATACGCTGATGTCCTGGCACCCGCAAGCCACTCGCATCATGACCGCCTCGGAGCGCAAGGCCTATGCGGCGCTGCGAGCCGGCTTGCCCGACCACATCATCCTGGCCCAGGTGCCGCTGGCACGGTTCCTCAAGGTGCCGACACGCCATTCCTATTCGGAGTGGCTGCGGCGCGTTGGCGTGATGTGCGCCGACCTCGTGGTGTGCGACAGCGTCTCGCAGGTCATTGCCGTGGTCGACATTCGCGCCCCCGAATCGCAAGAGAACGATCGCGCAAAGCAACGCCACGCACGCATGGACCGCGTGCTCAAGGCCGCCGAGATTCCGTTGCATGTGTGGCGCGAAGACGCGCTGCCCAACGCCATCGGCGCACGCAATGCCATCCTCAAGATGCCGGCCGACATGCCGTTCAACCCGCCGGAACCGGCTCCAGCTGCTGCGACGGGCACACCGCCGATGCAATCGCCCGTGGGCACCGCACCAGTTCTCGAACCGAACCTCGCGATGGTCGAAGACGATGGGCTGGAACAGCGTGACCCGCCCTCTTCGACCTGGTTCGACGACCTGGACAGCGCGGCCGCCCCGCTGGCGCCCATGCCCCCGCGCGGGTCGGGTCCGTCGATCCGCTGAACCGCTGCGTCAGCTCAGCAGGGCCTGCGCGAACTCGCGCGCATCGAAAGTCTGCAGGTCTTCGAGCTTCTCGCCCACGCCCACGAAGTAGACA
>Ga0307514_10005199_pt1 | contig 11734 bp, 8 predicted proteins | sample 16_EM_MG_FD_203088 | JGI IMG/M metagenome (GOLD analysis project Ga0307514, IMG submission 203088) | Populus trichocarpa ectomycorrhiza microbial communities from riparian zone in the Pacific Northwest, United States - 16_EM | ecosystem: Host-associated > Plants > Roots > Unclassified | place...
CATGCGATGTCGGATCCTCCTCATCCTCTCAAGGTCGCAGCATCTCGCATAGCCTCGCATATCCCATTCGTCTTCCACTTATCCTCCACCGATAAAATAACCTCTCTACCCATTCCTGGGAATGTCGAACTCGAGATCCATAGGATCCCCTACTTTTTCGCGAACGCAGCGACGTGCACACGAGGGTTATGCGTCGCTGGACGGAATCATAGCGTCGTCGAAACCCTGTTGGCCGTTTTGGGACGGCCTTGGTGTGTGATTGAATTCTGTTGTGGGGGCTCTGATGAGGCCGTCTCTGCGCTTTCCGAATTCGCTCAGGCAGCAAGGGATATCTGTCCGTCGTCAGCTTACACGGCTGCCGTTTTGCTTTTTCAACATGAGCTTGCGACTCGTCAGGCCAACAGGGGCGGCGGAATGTACGAGACTCGTAATAATACTGCGCGTTCCGCAAAGTGGTTGGAAGTATGCAAAACTGTTTTTGATATCAGTTCCAACTCTTACAACGGGTTCTGGCTGCGGTTAGTTTGCTGCGTTGCAGTAGGGATGGGGTTGCAGTACTCCGTCGTTGGACAGATGTTGGATGGAGTTGATTTGAGGGATAGGTGGCGTTCCTTACGTTTGGCTCCTCCACTTGCAACTCGGTCGATTCTTGGTGTATCAGAGCGTCGGTTGAGCAGATCTCGATCTCTCGTCCATTTTCACAACGATGTGCGGAAGAAAGTGCTCTGCCCTTCGCTTAGCACGGATCGAGTAGAGACCAACGCCGTTTTCTTCATGCGGGTGTATTCCTATTTATTGCGAGTACTCTTAGAAACGAATGTGTGATGGAACTTGGGATGGTTGCTTGATGGAAGGATTGTGCAGGTTACTTAGGAAGTGTAGATAAGCATGTGGCATTCTCAATAGTTAACCTATATTGTCAAAGTGACCGAGGTACAGAAGGTCAATTCAATGCTTTGCTTTCAGTTCTCTCCAGGCGTCTTCTGCCTCCGAAGCAATCCGCTGAGCTAGTACTGTCGTGATAATTTTGCCTTGATCGTTGGTTGCACCAAATTTATTCCTGAAGGCCCCTACCGCTTCCTGCATTCTTTTCTCGTCATCTATCATCCGAAGACTATCTACTAACTTGAGCATCTCGGCGAAAACTGGAATATTAGGCAATAACTCCAACGTAAACCAAAGGGTCTCGTCGAGTTGACAAGATAAAGTCGCCCGAATAATCCCCATGGATCTCGTTTTATTGTCAAATACGAAGGTTTGTTTGCGATCCTGTGCTTTAAGATATTTGGAGCATGCCCTGACCTGCATTTGCGTCGCGAGACGGGTTGCCAAGATCTCAGCAAGTGATGAATAGGCTAAGAGAGCGAGAAAACCGAGCTGGAGGTAGGCGGTCATGTTCACCATACAAGCGACTGAAGCCAACGAGGCAACACTTCCTGTGATGGCCCAGCACCAATGCAGCAAATGGTTGAGCGGTGTTGGTTCGAATTTCCATGTTGAACGCGCCCAACGTTCGATAGCGTCTTTCCTGCCTTTGAAGATGACCGTCCCGCCTTCGGGTCGTTTGTACACGCAATATTGCTGCGTTGCGTCAGGGATGATGTGAAGCTCCTGTGGTTTGACAAGCGGGTTGAAGGATATAGCTGTGCTCGCTGTCCAGTGTAGTGCATAGATACCAAATAATGTGATTGCCCACACGTCGCTGGTGAACACCGAAACAAGCAGGCCTGTAATATTGAGCAGGCCGCAGATGTACCCGAGTATGTCGAGAGTGGTGATGAATGGAGGTGTTTTGCTATCCCCAAAGTCGATGTGGATGTACACATCCTCGACTTCCGCAACCACAAAGTCGTTTTCGGGGAAAGAGGAAGATTTGAACGCGAGGGCATCGTGTAACCAAACATTACTATTAGAGATAGGAAGTTCTCGAAAGACCGTCGTTGAGCGGACGGGTAGCGTTGTCCATTGCTTCTGGGACATTGAAACAGCTGGATCTAGACTGGACACTTTTGATGATAGGTAGTCTGCCAGAACGCTGAGCGGGGTAAGAACACCCCCGATCATCATGGTGTGGGGCCAACGAAATGTCATGCTATCGGGTTGAGTGTATAACCTGGCAGCACTCAGTTCGGCACGCGGATTGTGGAGGACAGCGGCGACGCCAAGTGGATCAAAAGAGACTTCATTGGGACGCTTGAGAACGGGACGAAGGTTTTCAAACATTGAACACGATGGTGCTGTGGAATTGTCAAGCCTCAAGGCAAGTTACATAAAGTTTGACAAAAGTTGCAACTGTCAACTTTCAAAACCAATTAGGGTAAGAGACATCCACCTACCCAATGCATTGTGATACGAGAACGCGTGAGTGAGAAAGACCCAGAAAAGCTATGCGTCAAAATGCATGAACCACACTGCACTGGAACACGACACTTCGCTTAAGCAAGACTAGACCGGTAACCGGTCCGTCTATGAAGGTGATGGTCATCGTAAATTTGCCACCCGCTCGTGCATTCATTTACTACACTTTTACTAAGGGAGTCCGGATTTGGTATTCAATTTGTACAATGAATCCGAAAAATTTGTAAGTACTCAAATACTCAGTGTAAAAAGTGAATGTACATGAACAATTTCAGTGAGCTAGGTACTAAGAAATGCACAAGAGTGGGTGGACACATTTCACAAAGTCGCAAAGTTCTTATTGATTCTTTCCATCACGCGCGTCTGACTGAATCATAATGAAGATTAATGCGTCAGAATCTCCATTCAAAAATATGTAACTTTACATAGGAAGCAAATAGGAAGCAGCGTGAACTTGGGCCCGACAATTATTGATACTCCTCAAAAACCCTCATTTCCTTCTCTAAAAATTGTTCCAACCATCCGACCCTACCCTTTTTAACAGCTGTTCCCTCTAGGTTGTCCTTATCGTGGTCGTGGTCTCTTGCAAGGACGAGCACGCAAGGCGCGGGTTTTGTTTTATCGTCACTGCGTGTCATAGCTATGTCGAAACGCTGATCTACGGCCTCCGCAATTAGGGCTAGATGTGCCTCTTTAACGCTCCTGTCCTTCAGTAGGGGAGCGAATGTATCGTGGACTTTGGTATAATCGATTGCGAATCCCTTAACATACACCGCAGGCTTGGTCTGCCGCGGTCATGTTCACCATACTTACAAGCGACTGAAGCAACACTTCCGGTGATTGTCGCAACATATGATGAGCGGTTTTGGTTCGAATTTCCATGTTGAACGCGCCCAACGTTCGACAGCGTCTTTCCTACGCTCGTGTTTCCTTTTCTTTCTATCCGCGTCATCCCCTTCGGATCGTTTGTACACGCAACTGGTGAACACCGAAACAAGCAGGCCGCAGCCCGAGTATGTTGAGAGTGGTGATGAATGAAGGTGCTTTGCTAGCCCCGAAGTCGATGTGAATGTACAAATCCTCGACTTCCGCAACCCACAAAGTCATTTTCGGAAGATCTGAATGCGAGGGCATCGTGTAGCCAAACATTGAGATGGGAAGTTCTCGAAAGGCCGTTGAGTGGAGGGGTAGAGTTGTCCACTTCTCTTGACCACGTCTACAAGCTCATCACAATGATTTGGTCGGCACCGTCTGCCACCTTCGACAACATCGCATCGCCGACGGCTTACACAGACATTGACATCCCAAAAAGGAAATTCGGGATCCGACCTTATAAGGGTGAGACCATCGTCATCACACCATCTCTACACAACCAGCATGAGCACTACTCAGAAAATGACACCTCTCAATGTCAATTCTCCTACTTGTGCGTATGCCATTGTCCTTTGCGTTGAAAAAGATTGATTCATACTGCAGTGAATTCGGAAGTCGGAGGATTGCCCAGTCAGACATCTCCAGTTTGGGCCCGCCCTCTGGCTGCTCCTGTTGGAATCGGAAATGGAATGGGTGCAAGTGGTATGCCCTTATACACTTAGTCTTTGTCTCACCCTTATCAGATATACGGTCCTGACCCAGAACTCGACCGCATCGAAGAATGTGGACCATATCTCCTTTGTATCCGACCTCCTAGCCCACACACAATGAACTTATATATCATTCGCCTTTACCACCAAGGCACGAAGGAGGTCGTCGTCAATGTCGACCCGCCTGTGAGCGTATACAACACACTCTTTCCTGACTTTGCTCTTCGAACCATCCTGGGCCTGTGCTGGTGGTCTATCTCTGGGGCTAATAGGTTTTTTGTTAAGTATGAAGGCCAGCTTGTTTGTCGTTGGGGTGGTGAGCTTGTCACGGTAGTTCAACAGTCACCGTATGAGCGTGGTCCCGGCGCGAGGGAGTTGTTAGATCAACTGGAAAACCTTACGTTTCAGGATGAGGTGCAACAAGACGTATTCTAGTGATGTTTTCCTCCTTATCAAATTCAAGGCGTACAGCTTTCCCTGAACATACTGTGCCCGGCCTAGTACTCAGCATACAAGCGACTGAAGCCGCAAATGATTGAGCATAGCGTCTTTCCTGCCTTTGAAGATAACTGTCCCGCCTTTCGGTCGTTTGTACCCGCAATATTGCTGTGTTGCATCAGGTATGATGTGAATTTCCTGCGGTTTGACAAGCGGGTTGAAAGATATAACTGTGCTCGCTGTCCGGTGTATAATCCTGATTGGAGATTCAAGCCTCAAGGCAGTTTGACCCGAGGTTGCGACTGTTAACTTTCTTGTAAAGAGTACATGACTCAGAAAAGCTATGCCGTTTACACATCGGAATGCGTGTCAAACTTTGCACTTGCGCTACACAGCGCGAGAAAGTGCATTTCTACATCCTAGAAATACATTCCGGACTACTCCATATAGTTAACCGGAGCGCCCGTTTTACTATATGGAGTAGTCCGGAATGTATTTCTAGAACTTAGAAAGGCACTTTCTCGCGCTGTGCTAGTACAACCATACGCATCATTTGTAAATTGTAGATCCATCAAATTCGCTAAACGCTAATCAATAATAGAAGTCTGCAAAGGCAATAAATGTGTAATGAGCATAAAGCACTACCCAGTCCAATTATGTAACCAAAATGATATATCGTTGACAGTACGAAATAAATTCAGAAACCCAAAGGCGAATCACCCAAAATGTAATAAGAACGGCGAATAAGGAATGAACAATCATCCAGTGCATGAGTTCATCAAAACAAGGCGTTGAACATGACACCCGTCATGATGGCGGTCCAGATTCTGCCATCCACAACGACACCTAATGCACCCGACGTCGAACCAGAAGCGCTCTGAGCGGACGATGTTCCGGAAGAACTTGACGAGGTGGAAGTTGTCGTGGAGGCCCTGAGCTGTGTATTTACTCCCCTCGACGATGACGACACGGTCGAACTCAGACCCGTCGACGAGGAATTACCAGAGGAGGTGAACGACGGCGGGGGGAGGGCCTTACTCTGGTCTACGAGGTGGCCGATACCCCATGGTATAGGATCGTTTGAGCCTGGCTGCCTCGGGTTGGCAGGCGGGGTTGAGGAACCGGATGATGATGCGATAGTGAAACGCGTTGTCCAGGTTTTAGTGATGGTATGCGGAGACGTAAATTGGTAGAAGTAAATGGCGGAGTTAGGTGTCACTTCGGGGCACTGGTATTCGAAGCTGCTATCCCTGCTTCCGTCCTGATTCGTTGCGACGGCTGACGGCAAAAAAGTCAGCTTCATTCGGGAGCAGAAAAAAAATTCAAAATTACTGGTAATGTGCTCCATATCCAGGTTGCTTCCTGACATGAGTTCGATAGCCATATCCCTCCAAGCAGTTCTAGAGTCTGCGTCACCTTGCCAAGTGATGCGACAGGTCGAACCGGCGTTGAAGGTTGACCCTGGACCAGGTTCGCTAGGAGTCACATCTCCTCGCACAAAGAAAGAAGAAGAAAGAGCCAGTAAGGCAGCTAATGCTCGAAAAGCAATCATTTTACTGTTGTGGAAATAGAAGAGGAGGGGGGGCGGGAGTTTCATTTGAGCGGTGACCGCCAGCGAAGCAGAAGTGACTCACTTAAAACTCTCAAAAAGCAATGAGCGGTCGCGTTCAAAAGAATGGGAAGGAGACCGCACGGTCTTAGCAGAGGTGAAATTGTGGTGAACTTGAACATCTTTCCCGTGCAAATTCCAAGGTTTTAAAGTGTGACGCGACACGTCACGTGTCACTTTCAATCGTCTTTATAATGCTCTTCTAGACGTGAAAGTCTGGTTGTTATACAGTATTGGCTTGAGTTACAGTAGGACCGAGCTATTCTAATACTGTATTGAAAAATGAGTACCACATATGTATCTGTGCCTGAATCAAATATGTACAGATGTGCACTTAGTATTTTTCCGATAAATCATGATGATCAAATTCGTGCCTATAGCTAAGTCCATGAATAGTTGCATCTGGAATAAAACTCGTCTGCAAGAAAACAAAGGTATGGTTGCCAATCCTTTTATTGGATAATTATACTAATAAGCAGCAGAGAAATGATAAGAAGCACGTTCTTGATTGGCTAGATTTGCGTTTGCCTCGTGGGGGCCACAAAATAGGCGCCCCCAGGTACAGGTCCTCCATTAACTGCGCACAGACCTGGCCTCTTTCAACATCGTGTCTAACCACCGTAATGCCACCACCGGGAGAGTCAGATCTAGGGAATACGTCAAAGTTTGTGGCATCTCTTGTGAGCTCAAGGTTTCACAGATTTCAACCGGCGCAACCGTTATACATAAATATATCAGGTTCAGAAATTCAAGAACAGAGAAGATCAGACCTCTGTGAATGAAGATCTAGGGAATACCTCAAAGTTTGTTTTTGTTCTTATATTCGATTCACAAGCTCACGAAATGGGAAATTAACTTGCAGGTTCTCATCTCTCAATGAATCATATATAGATGGGACATCGAATTCAAAGGCAGGTCACTGTCACAATCGCAAGGAGGATGACTTGGATTCGACGACGTCTTCAAGCAGCAGCCCCAGCACGAGCAGCAATGCCGGAAGTGCAAGATATTTCGATACTACGAGTCCCGTCCTTTCGACGACAACGCTGCAGACGACTCCCTCACCACCGCCTTTGTCTGATGAAGTTGCGCTGGACAAACATAAAACAGAAGTTGAGGAAGATGATACAACACCACGGTATGAGTCTCAAAAGGTGCAACAGGAGAAGGATTTGCCGTCAAGACCAAGGATCATACCAGTCGATCCTGTGAGGTCGCAACCCCAGCCGCTGTGCAGTATTCCCTTTATACCCGTCACAACGACACATCTTCCTCAGTATAGCATCGATGCTCTCAAAAGTGTGCGTGCTTTTTCAAAAAAATTTCGCGTGTACTTATTTGTTCATATGCAACTAGATTTGGCGAGATGCCTGCGCGCCTCTGTACCACTGCCGGTGCTCCATTTGTGAACGAGCGAAGATGGCCGAGGCAGCCGCATGTGCTGCATGTGCTGCATACACAGAGGCGAACACTCCGGCTGTACCTTCACAGCAACCTCACAAAAAGTAGACAACCCAGCATATTCTCCACGCCGATCAGTCAGATCCGGCTGAGATCGTGCTGAAAGAAGTCGGAGACATTGAATTGGATGGAGACGGGGAAGAAGAGATTGAGTTGGATGAGGAAGATCTTGAGTATGAGGAGGAGGAAGAGGATGAGAGGTATATCGTCAACGGTGACGACTCGGCGTATCGATGTTCTATTTCTCCAGAGGTTGAGGAGCCGCACTCAGATTCTAATTCGACTTCAGATTCCCCCTCAAGCGTGAAGGGGCATTTGAAATATATGAAGACCGCTAGGAAGAGGCCGTCTGATGAACTTGACGGAGAGGATGCGGACGAATCCGGACTCTCAAACGATGACAGTAGTGACTCATCACAAATCCAAGGTTCTACTACGGGTCAGATATCGTTCCAGACTCATTCTTCAATGGAGGTAGTATGTAGGAAATGGAAGGCAGGAACATGCCACAGAGGAAACAAATGTCGTTATCAACATGGAGATGGGGTAAGTTTCTATCCACCTCGTCATCTCTACATCAGCACCCGGTGATTGAGATAACCGTCGAAAGTCTACCAAGGAAGGAATCCAAATCCAGAACAGTCCTGGTGCTCCAGTTGCTCGCACATTCAATAAAAGAGCAGGGATACATGCGAACACAAAACAGCAGAACAACGAAGTCAACCGCGCCAACGATGCTAATGATTCAAGAACTTTCACATTTGGCAGCGCTGTGGGCTTCGAGAGGCAAGAAACAACATCGAAAGCTCAGGAAGAAGCGAGACGTGAACGGGAAGATCAAAACGCGGATTTTGAGAGACATTGTGAAGAACAGAGGAAAAGAATAGAGAGGCGCAGGGCCAAAATAGAATGGCGAGAAGAAGAATGGCGAAGAGAGGAAGAAACACTCAGGGAGGAAGAGAGGCTCAGGGAGGAAGAAACACTCAGGGAGGAAGAGAGGCTCAGAGAAGAGGAAAGACGCAGAGAGGAGGAGAGGCTCAGAGAAGAAGAAAGGTTTAGAGAGGAGAGACGCAGGGCAGCAGAACTCAGGGCAGCGATGGAAAGACAAGAAGAAGACAGAAAGGAAAGGGAACGTGTTGCACGCGAAGCGAGAGAGGCCAAGTGGAGAGAGGAAGCAAACGTCGTCGAGCAATATGTTGTCCTCAAATCATGTCTTCTTACATGTGGTGCTGGTCTCGACATCCGTCACATCATCACAGGGTTTGATCTCTGTCAGATTACAGTCAAGAACTTGCCGAGGGACGCCAGGGTTGGAGAGATTGCGGATATCTTCACACAGCAAGGAATCTCTACTTCTGATTTTTTTATCACCGGAATAAAGCCCGTTGGGAATGCAAAGGAGGCGGTAGTACTGGCCAACGCAGAACAAGGGCAAGCCATTGCACTCGGCTTGGAGGGAATCGAATTCAGGAATGAAGTTCTTAGCTTTGAGATTAGCGATAATGCGGTTGGAGAGACGATGGGTGCGACTGGACAAAGCAGACTTCCATTTTTAACCGTCAGCTGGAGGGTCTCAACAAATACAACAGTTGCCACCTATTCGTCCAGTGAAGAGGCACAAAGACGTGCTCGAGACCTCGATGGGCAGATTTGGAAAGGTCAACGACTCAAGGCCACACTCGACAATTCCTGTCGGGGATCTATAACGACCACAAATTCAGTCAAAATCACCAACTGCCCTCCAAATGCAGCTCTCGATCTCGAGTTTTGCAATTTTATAGGCTCGCAAGTTTACCTCCGGTTTTTGCAACCTGTGGTTTATGATCACCAGCAATGTCTACTCACCGTTCGCACCCATCTCAGTCAACAGAAAGGAACCCAGATGAATACCTATGAAGTGTTGGAATCAGACGACACAACGGGAGAGATTAGGGTCAAAGTACAATTCGATGACTGGGATGACGTGAAGCAAGCGCATGATTCGATCCATAACAAGAAGCTCGGTTGGATGACTCCGAATTTGCGTGCTTGGCACCCGCGTCCTCTTCAATACTCCATTACGATACCGAGATTCCAGTATTTGTCACAGAAAAAACAGTGGGACACACTTTCAGAAAAGAGGCCAGGTAGAGATGCGTATGTGCAAGCGCGTGCAGGAGACCGTGGCCACGTGTATTACATCCGTGTTCTGGGCGACGACAAAAAAGCGACAGGAGCATTGAAAGTGCGTGTCGAAAGCCTGGTTTCTGGAGAAGCACTTGATGTAGACCACTGGCACCCAAGCTTCCTCTCATATCGACAGACAAAACCATTCTTTGACAGAATTCAGAATGACATTGGGGCACATCTCAGAACAGATTTTAAGACACGACGCCTGAAGCTATACGGAGAACCTGAAGTGATGGAAGAGGCACGCAATCACATCAAAGCAGAGGTTGAACGTCTTCAGGAATTGGAGACAACCAGGGTCATCGACCGTAATGCTGTTGGGTTTTTCGTCAGAGAGGGACTCGGACGTCTAAAAGAGCTCCTTGGGGAAGAGAACGTCAGATTGAATTTGTCATTCCGTCCATGCAGGATTACAATCAAGGGAGGCGAAGAAGCGAGACGCCACTTACAGCGACTCCTTGAGGAGTCTCGCACTGCATATGTCGACGAAGCACGAACGAGCAGAGGCGAAGGGGATGTTTGCCCTGTTTGCTATGGCGACGCCTCAAACCCCGAGCAACTTGGTTGTGGACATACATATTGCGCAGGATGCCTGCAGCATTTCTTATCCTCAGCGGCCGACTCCAAGACATTCCCTCTTGTGTGTGTAGGGAACGAAGCTACATGCAATACCCCCATTTCTATTCCGTTCATTCGGCGATTCATGACCGACCAAGCATTCCAACAGCTCGTCGACGCCGTGTTTACATGCTACTTGGAACGCCATCTCCAAGAGTACAAGTACTGTACGACACCCGACTGCAAGCAGATCTATCGATGCCAGACAGAAAGGAAATCTTTGCAATGTCCGTCGTGTTTCTCCTCGATATGCCCTGCTTGTGGCGAAGAATCTCACGAGGGCATGACCTGCGATGAAAGACGCTTTCAGCATGATCCCGTAGAGCAGGAGCGGCAAATCGAGCGACTTGGGTTTAAGAAATGCCCACAATGTAGAGCCTGGATCGAGAAATTCGATGGTTGCAATCACATGGAATGTCGTTGTGGCGCCCATATTTGCTGGACATGCCTGGGTGTCTTTTCTGTTGCAGAAATTTACGGTCATATGCGTAGTGCCCACAAAGGGATTTATGATGACGTTCCCGAGGGGATTGATATTGGGGCTGTTCCAGCTGGGAATTTCCTGGCTGAACAGGTTGACGCGTTGGCACAGGTAGAAAGGCAGAGAGTGGAGCACCAACAGCGATTGATTCAGCTGCGGCAGCAACGCGAGGAAGAAACTAGACGCCAACAACGAGAACAAGAGCAAGATGTTAGGCTCCAGGAACGCTGGCTACGAAGGCAAGAGGATAATAGACATGAAAATAACCGGAGACAGCTGGAAGCTGCCCGCCAAAGACGAGAGGCAGAGCGTGCGGCAGAACGACGACGGTGGTGTGTCGTGATGTGATGGCACATGCTCAGTAGTTGGAGACTTAAGAATGGGAGATTTGCAAGACCTCCAAACCGTCAGGAATGGTTAAGAACTCACCAAATAGAGTTCGATTCTTGTTTGTTTCTTTAATACCATCTTCAAAATTGAAAATACATAATGCAATTGGGTGACTTTCCATAGCGCTATCTTGATTTTCTATTTCAAAACGTTATTTTTCGGACTTTAAAATCAGTTTGGTGTTTGAAATTAGAAGACCACAACGTTCGAGGACATCTGGGAATTGGAATGACCGCCGGTCATGACCGCCATCAATGACCGACGGCAGTTTCCATATGTCACGTTACTGCGCGCGCTATTATTAATTTAAATTAATTCTGAGTATGCTGCAACTGTACCCCAGTGAAAACCGACTCTGGGCTGAGCTGGAGTGTACCGAACTCTTCTGAGTTCTCAGAACAGGTCGGTTCTGCACACGGAATTGCCGTGGTTATTTCGGAGGTTAGCTGAGCTTATCTGATTTGGGCCAGTGCTATCTGGAGATTTCTGATATTATGTTTAAATTATATTTGTACAATTGATTCTTGTTTCTACTGGGCCTCTCTGAACTTTCTGAATGTACATGTAATTCGGCTAAGTCCAAAGACCGCTCACTTCGTGTCTGGCATGGTTCAAGGATTTTCTGCA
>Ga0307514_10005200_pt1 | contig 11733 bp, 10 predicted proteins | sample 16_EM_MG_FD_203088 | JGI IMG/M metagenome (GOLD analysis project Ga0307514, IMG submission 203088) | Populus trichocarpa ectomycorrhiza microbial communities from riparian zone in the Pacific Northwest, United States - 16_EM | ecosystem: Host-associated > Plants > Roots > Unclassified | place...
ATCGATAATCTCGGTTGGGTCAACATCGTCCGATCTCCCGACGACCTCGTGTATGGGCTGGTATACGAGCTCAGCCTGGGCAATGAGGACACCATGGACACATTGGAAGGCTACCCAGATCTCTATAACAAGAAGACGGTGAAAATCGAGCTGGAGGTTAACGGGAAAAAGACTCTCGAGGAGGGCTTGATTTACTTAGACGAGAATAATTTGGAGGAAGGAACGCCGACGGATACATACATTACGGTCACGAACGTGGCGATCAAGGACGCCGTACCGAGAGGTATACCTCAGTGGTACGTCGACGAGTACATACGCAAATTCATCCCCCCCGACGAGGACGTAGGAGAGGAAGCGTAATTAGGAAGTGGGATGATGATTCTCCCTGGTTTTCGATACACGAATGTATATGTACAAATTCTGGTCCTCTTGTAAGTTAGAAGTATGGAGACGTGAGGAGAAATGGAACTACCTGTACCTTTCGGACGAGTCTTGCCTCTGTTTGAGGGCTCTGTGAGAAGTCTCGTATTAGATAACACGGAAAATCATATCCCAAGTACTGCTACGGTTGTGTTAAATGCGTTTCCCTTGGAGCGGAAGATCGAATGTTGAGATACCGAAGACTTGGTGTCTATTTCAAGATATGAAGACAATAGACCTGCTTCAGAGTAAGCGGGGGTTGAAGATATAGGATGAAGTTTCTCACTTTGCATCTCTGTTCGAAACCGAAGAGTTTCGGTCTACGAAGGAACTCCGGTAAGATCACCACGTTTCCGCTCGAGCGGTGGCCGGGTCCGATGTAAGGCCAGTCGTTCACTTGCTTCTAGCAAATTATCAACGATACGTTAAATTCAAGGTGAATGAGCCCGCCAAAAATTATTGCTGTTGGGCCGGCGTCGTGGCGGTTTGAGGGTGAGGAGGGGTGCGCGGCCAGGAAAGGTGACCACGCTTGTGCGAGCTTGGCGCAGCGATTAAGAAACTCGGTCCTGGTTGCATGGTCGAAAGGGTATAATCTACCCCTCAGCACGATATCTTGAGGTCGGAGGTGGGCCGCTACAACCCAGCCTGATCGCATTTAGGCGCCAAGGGAACGGGTCTGTCCGTGGTCCGCGCGTTAATGCAAAAGGCCAACGTACGGGTACACATTGTCGTCTACTCGTTTCCTTCACCCGTGACGCGTGAAGGTTGAACACAAAGAAGTGTGAGACCATAAATTTCGCAAACGCACCGGAGAAGGTGTTCAGAAGAGGAGCTTGTCGAATATTCGCGGGTAGACGCACCACTCTGGAGACACGTTCTTGAATGTACCCTTGTTCTCCGAAATCGCTTGTGACCGTAGCAATGCAGTGAGGACAAGTTGTCCGACGCAACCCGAGAACCAAGGTAGCGTGTAACTTGGCACTTATCTGGCCAAAAATGGGTTGAAGGAGAAATTCGTGACGAGGGCATAGTACAGGAACTGTATGATCCCGGAGAGCATGAGGAAAGCTGAGAACGGATCCATAAATTCCAGCTTGATCAGTAGTAGTGGGCCTTCCACAGCGCAGACGCGAACGTTTGCTGTTTCGCGACAGTCTTTTGAGGAACCATTGGCCAGACAGCGGTCTTCACGGTATTACTGGAACTTCAGACGTGACGTACAGCGCGTCCCAATTCAGAGACACCCTCGCTGAGGCCAGGTATCCCCCACTCGGCACCCGATCATCCACACGCGTTTTGCCGTCATGACTTCAGCCACCATGGCTGGCCCATTCCTTCCTCCGCAGGTCATCCTCGATGGCTTCAAGGAGCGGCCGGAAGCTCTGGCGACACAAGGTTCGTCTCCCCTTGGCGCTCACATGTCCTGTTCTGACGAGGAAACGTACAGGTGATAAACTCTATATTGGTACATCGACAGGAACGGTGCAGATGTACACGTTAGGAGACGAACAAGGTTCGTCATCCAGATATCTATCGGTGGAAAATCTGGGACGAGGGGAGTACCCTTAGGTGCAACCGGTAGCGCAACGTTGGTCAAGGCGATCACGGTTTCGAGGAAACCGGTTGAACAACTTGGATATCTCAAGGATGTCAATTCACTCGTCGTGCTCTCTGGTGCGTTTTATCACATCTCTTGTACACGCGTAAACTGACCAGAATGTAGACATGTCCGTTACGCTTCACCCAATCCCCGACCTGCAACCCTCATCTCAACTCTCCAAGGCAAAAGCCGCCTTCTCCTTCGCCATCCACACGTCCGTTCAGCACATCTCTCCACCGGGAAAATCAACAACGATACCAGTCCCAACGGTCGTATCCTATCTCGTTGTCGCGTGCAGAAGGAAGCTCGTGCTCTATTCGTGGAAGGATGGTGAGCCGCAGGAGGCTGAGGTGAGATTCTCGACCCTCGCGTTCCTTCCAGAACTGAAACTTTGCAGGAAACTCCATTACCACACTCACCCAGGACAATGTCTTTCATGAGCGACGACACGATCGCCTTCGCCTACTCGCTCACGGAACACGCGATATTCTCCCTCAAGACCAAGACCTCGGTGGACATCGCCTTACCAGCGACAATGACAACGACGGCGATGGGTGCGTTCAGTGGTCTTACCGGCTACATGACGCTCGGTTTGGGTGCCAAAGCAAAACCATCTCTGCTCACGATCAAGGAATCTGAGGTCCTTATCGTCAAAGACAGTGAGTCGGGGCGGGATTGAAGCGGTCGTGTCACTGATACGCTTGAAGATGTCGGGCACTTCGTAAACACGGACGGGTCTCCTTCTCGACCTGAAAGAATCGACTGGCCCGCACCTCCAGAAGAGACAGGTCAGTCTGGATGTCGTCAGATGCTTATAGGCTTCTGACAACAGGTCTCCAGCGTTCATAGAGCCATACGTTTTCGCCGTTCTTCCTCCTGGTACTGTTCCTTGTGAACAGACTGATGGGGTTACACCTTCTTTCATCCCTTCCTCCGTTGTGCAAGTTCGATCTTCCATCTCCCTTGCTAGTGTCCAAGCCGTGCCATTCCCCCCGCTCCCAGCTGGTGCCACTCCCGCCGCTTCGAACTATTCCATCCGCCTCTTGACATCCTCTCCCACGTCAAAGTCACCGTTATACATGATCAGGACTCCCATCGACCGCACCACAGCCACTGCTCAAGGAAGTGCAATATGGAGGGTACACATGAAGTCATGGGGCGATCAGCTCGATGAGCTTGTCGTTGCTGGAAGTTATCTGAATGCTCTGTCGTTACTTGATACCCTCGACGTTGCGGTTGTTCCCGACAAGGTAGAAAAGGAGTTCGTTTTGACAAGTTCCATGCTGACAATCTTGTAGGCTCAACGTCATGCCCTTATTCGATCACTGTATGCGGTCTCATTATTCAAGAATGGGAAATACGACGAGGCGGTCGACATCTTCATCGAACTCGATACCAATCCATCAAAGGTTGTCTCGTTGTACCCCGAGTCCATCGCCGGTCGGCTTTCCACCCCTGAGAAAGACTGGGTTATCTTATTTGGTGGCCCGAAGGAAGAAATCCCAGTTGTCTCTGAACCCAAACCTTCGGAAGAGACAACAACGACTGAGGAACCCCAGAAGGTTGAAAGTGGGGATCAACCGGCTTCGACGTCAACCGGTCCAGTAGGAGCTACTGCTTCGCTACGAGGTTACCTCCCCAACCTGATAAGGCCGACCGTGAAGGACGATGACACGGCTTCCATCAGCAGTCGACGTGGCATAAGAAGGAGAATGACGATGGATATTTTCGAAACTTTGGGTGTCTCAAGTGCCACCAACAATTCGAGTGCCCCGCCGGTCCCTAATACCCCGACGCCTGTGCCGACTACGAGCGCGCCAACTCAGCTTTCACCGGGTATGTTTTGGAATTCATTTCAGTTATCATGCTGACACCCCACACAGCTGATTTCAGGCGGTCGACCGATGCGCTGCGTCGGTACCTAACGGATAGACGGCCAAAACTGGATGGTGTTCTGAAGACATTTGGTATCACCCCCTCACAGTCTCACAAGGTCTCACCGTTGTCCGAGGCAACTGTGGAAGACTTGAGGGGGATACCGAGTATGCCGCTCACGGCTTTGACCCCAGACCAGCTTATCCGTTTCGCACAGGTGGTGTACACAGCGTTGTTCAAGTCGTATCTATTGACGATGCCTGGTCTGCTGGGATCATTATGCCGAATCGAAAATTGGTGCGAAGTGTCAGAGGTCGAATCCCTTTTGAGGGAACGTGAGGTTTGTGCCTTCGGCCCACCAATGAAATTGCCGTCCTGACGTGTCTTTTTTGCACTATAGAAATTCTCGGAGTTGATATTCCTATATAACGGAAAGAAGATGCATGCTCAGGCTTTGGATTTGTTACAACAGTGCGTTTACTGACCTACTTCCGGTTGAGGATCCTAAACCCGTGTGTTGCTTCGACCTTCGTTTAGGCTCAGCCAGAACGAGAGCGACATGCGTGAAAAACTCCAGCCGACCGTGACGTATCTCCAGAAGCTAGGAGAGGAATATGTGGACCAGGTCTTCAAACACGCCAGATGGGTTTTCCAGCAGGATCAGAATATCGCTTTCGAGGTGCGCTCAACGAGTTGGCCCGTTCTGGGGATAACTCCAACCCCATCTTTCCACGCACATAGATCTTTCAATCTGAGGACGTCGAACTCCCGCGACCCAAGGTTGCGGACTTTCTCGAAACCATCGACCCAAGGATTTGCGCTCGGTTCATTGAATATCTCATAGAAGAAAAGGGCGAAGACTCGGTTGCTTTCCACAATCGACTCGCAGAGTTGTACCTCAAGATGGCGACTTCTGGTAGAACTACACTTACTGAAGGTATCTCTACCCCCCGTGGTGATCTTGCGTCTACTGATGGATAACGATTCGTTGCAGCCTCGCGATCAGGAGCGTACACCAAGTTTTTGACTTTCATCGATACAACGGAGACTTATCAGACAGATCGACTGTTTGGGCTTCTACCATCTGAAGGTGGGGTATATCTGTTGTCCCGGTGGCTTCTCCACAGGTTGATCGTCCTCATTTTACAGGATTCTTCGAGGCCAAGGCAGTACTGTTAGGACGTATGGGTCGCCACGAGAATGCGTTGGAGATATATGCCTACAGGCTACACGACTATCTCAAAGCAGAAGAGTGTGTATGGTATCTGCATATTCTGGTTCCAAACTCAACGATTTGCTTACAGGTACTGCAATCGTGTCTTCGACCCATCGTCACCCAAAACCTCCTCAATTTTCCTCACCCTCCTCCGGATATATCTTCAACCGGGGGTATCATCTATCGCTAAATCATCAACAAGCACCACCTTACCTCCAGCTGCGACTCTCCTTCAACCAGCGCTCAAGTTGATCAGCAGGCATTCGAGGCGACTAGACGCGGCCGAGACTCTGAAGTTGCTTCCACCGTTGGTGCAAGCGAGGGATGTGAAAGAGTTTTTGGTTGAGAGTTTGAGGGTACCGATGTTCGATACGAGAGTTATTCGGGAGATTGCGAAAGCGAGGAAGGACGACGTCGCTACCCATTTGATGGTTCTCGAGGAGAAAAGAGTCAAGGTTGTCGACAGCAGGATGTGAGTTGTCAACTCTCGTCTTTCCCCCCTTTCGCTCCGTTCGGGTTTCCTCTTCTTCGGTCCCGAAGCGTTTCGTGTCGTCTTTCACACTTCCTTCCTCGGGACATCGTTTGTTCTCCCCATGACTCGTCGGGTTTACTGATGTTCGCTTCTCGCTTACCCCGCAGTTGTCCACAATGCCACAAACGAATCGGGCACAATAGCGTCATCGCGGTTCACGCGCCTAGGTCGGTTCCCGTTCCACTCTTCTTCCGATCTCCTACGCCATACTTGGCCGGATAATGCGCAAATTGCACTGAAACTTTCTGACATGTCTTGTCTTTCTAGGGGCGAAGTCACGCACTATCAGTGTCGAGAGGCGTTCTCGAGATCTCTGAAAGAAAGCGCCCGATGATCCAGTGACTGAGAGCAGGACTACCTTTTGTGTTCCCTTTTCCGCAGTGTCTGCATACCCCACACTTTTCTTGTTTTCCCCACATTCTCCAAACGCTCACGGATTGAGACCCTCCATTACGAGTCGGACTGGTCAATTGTAACATAGACATTCAAAATTAATCACTGCTCAAGATCCATAGCATTATGTCCGACCATAGTAAGCGTACAAGATATGAAGCATTCATTCAACTTTCCACGTCCACACGCTTCCCGCGAACCGTCGCTATTCCATACCATCATCGTCCAGAAAGAGATTCGGTCCAGAGAACACCCCCTGTATCTCCGCCAGATCAGGATTAGCGGTCTCAGACATAGACCCGACAAATCCCAGGGTCAACCCGCAGCCAGAAACAGTTGTAGAGACCTGAGGAGTCCGAGATCCAGATGCCTCCAGTGATGAAATCAAGTCCAAGTCCGTAAAAGCAGGAACCACCGTAGACGATAATGAGGGAGCTGCCAGAGTTGGGAACTTGGAAGTTGGCGAGAGTTGGAATGGAAGTTGACTCGGTCTACCCCAGCACTGAACCTCCCCTTCTCCCGACGAGGGAAGCGGTGGGATTAATCCAGAAAGCACCGTATCAAAGTCCATGGGAACGATATCCACGGTCGTGCTTGCACCTGTGGGTAACCCAATAACAGATTCGAGGCTACGAATGGTTTCCAAGACAGAGGGTTCACTAAATCGAGCAACGACCGAGCCTTCGCTTGTTCTTTTAAGGTCATCGTTTGTCGTTGTCGTCGAACCGTCTAGACCAAACGCGAAATCGACGTACGGGTCCGTGGGTGTGGGGAAACCAAGCTCTTCCACACGTTCCGGTTCCCCGCCTCCGCCAGTCTGTAGGAATTCCAAATCATCAACCCCAAGTTTCCAATTGTCGCTGCGGGGAGAAGAAAGTTTCGAACGAACCCTTGTTCCTCCTTGAACGTCGCGACCAGGAACAAGATCGGAGCCCTCCGTCTCCCATGCCAGACCTGCAGTGATATCAAGGATGTGATGGTGTGGGAAAGCATCAACAAACCGAAAGAACCTTAATACTAAATTACACATACCCTCGATTCGATCACTTCGAACATGTCCTGTGCCCCGCACAAGTAAACTCGAACTGCCACCGTCGCTCACAATAGGGCCGACGACATCGACGGTTTTGGTATTGGGACGAGTGCGACGTCCACTCTCGCCCCATGTTCCATCTTTTCCGCTTCCCGCTTCAAATTCGCGTGGTGGTTTCCCAGCGTCACTGCGCTGTTCCGTGGAGGCAAATTTCCGTTCTATTTCACCAAATCTTCCCAGCGGCAACGACTCAATCACCGTCGTCCGAGGAGATTCCCGAGCGCGGGAAAACCCTACAACAGGGGACGAGTGCACATTTCCAGTATTGGTCCTCAGCTTTGCATCATTTAGTCGGTCGGCCACCGAAATGTTTCCTATCCCGGCGTAGTCTAGGGCAGGGGTACAATCATACCCGTCACCTCCAGGAAGAGCAACCGTGTAGGGTTTTGTCCATCCGTCATGACGTCCAACTTTCCAATGTGTGCCCTGTTCCATGCCCGCGTCATCGATCCCAAAAATTTCTGGCGGTTGCCGCAGTAATCCTGTATCGCAAAAACGGTAGTAACGACGTTAGAAACCATAGGGAAAGACAACCAGAAAGGTTTGGAATGGAATGTGTAACCATGAACGACAGACAAGCGGAAGTCGACGGAGAGGGTAAAGCAAGTGTTTCCCGTTATCGAGACACGTTTCACGCTCTTGCTCCGCGGCGAAGCCAGCAACAGTGACTTTAGAAAATGAGGTCTTTGAAATGAAGGAGGGGGGCAGGGGTGGAGGGCGCTTGCAAAAAAAGGGGAGAAGCAAAAACGGAAAAGCAAAATAGCCTGGTAGTTTTGCTTACGTTTAGGCACAACCACGCTAGAACCAGATCCAAACTCCGATGACGACGGCGTCACCAACCGTTCCCGCCGTTCACCAACTTGAACCAAGCCGTCGTGATTGTCCACAAGAGTAGTCAAGTTCTCTCCCGATCCTATCGAAGGATCAGACGATCGGTATGATGATTGTTCCCGTCTCGATTGGCCCATCCCCCCAGAGCGGCGCGACTTCGAATCGGTATCTGAATTATTTCGATCATCATCGTGACTGGGCCGTTTACGATAAGGTCGAAAGCGGGGACTGCCAGGACTGGGAGAACGGAGAGGATCACTGGAGATCTCTTTCGTGTGGGCGAGATTTGAAGGAGGAAGGCCTGGAGTTGATCGTCCACAGTGAATATCTGGTAAAGGGTGAAAAAGTGAATCGGATAAGTGAGTCAACGCCTGCTTGGCCCGTCTGACGAAAAGAGGGGAATGGCCCGTACGAGGCTGAGAGAAACGGAAATCCAAAATTTCCTGCGAATCCTCATCTTCACCAACCCCCACTTCCTCTTTGAGGTCGGTCACCCCAAGAAGCACATCCATCGAAGGCGGAGTCACATACCCAACTCCTCTTCTCCCCAAACTCCCTCTTACCATCACCATATCCTCTTCAATCCTCTTCCTCCTCCTCTCGACATCTGAGGTCGTTGGAGAAGGAAGGTTCAAAACCTTCTTCCTCATCAAACCCCACGGATCTGATGACTCGAGCAGAGATTTGAGCAATCCGCATTCTTCTGGCTCTTCCCCGTCTCCATGATCGATTGACCGGGACTGAATAGACATGGTCCTAGAGTCCAAGGAAGCAGGTGACCGGGCACCTTCCTCGTCGGAATGGAGCCTAGTACCGAGAGCCGGATGGAACAAAGGACCAACCGCAGAAACCCCGGAGACCCGAGACGCGAACCCAGGTAGTGGAGAAGTACGCCCGTTGGGATCCAATGGCCCAAGACTCTCGTGTTCCAATCCGCCCATATCCCTATGTTCAATGCTATCCACATGGTGTCTCAACACACTGCGGTCATCATTAGCCCGTTGGTCATTAATGAACGAAGTCAGGAGACAACCCGGAGCATCGTACTTGAGCTGCGCCCCATCAGCGCCTCCCTTCAACCCAGTCCTCGTGGTAGAATCTGGCGTCATATCAGCCTTCATATAACTTCGCAGCCCCCCATTGAAAGGAGGGCGCCCAATGAATCCAGGCCCAAAACCGCCAGGTTCGCTATCTGTGTTTTCATGTGGCTTATCTCTATCGTCCAAAAGAAGATTACTTGGAGCTGATGCGGACCTAGATATCGATGTCGAAGGCGATGATGACGAGAATCGAAGCGTATCAAATTCTTGCGCGTCCGTGTGAGCGCGTTTGTGTGGCTGAATCAACCAACTGTTTCCAATGGCATTCAGTTCTGCGGTATCTTGCAAGACGCATACGTCATGAGTATACGGGACTTGTGCGAGTGGTGTAGGTGACAACGATAGAGTAGGCGTTTTGAAGAGACTAGGTCTTGAAGGGAGATGAGAACGGGACCGTGGAGATGGTGTGTCGTCCGCAGTTCGATCCTTCGCGTGGTTCCGGAGAGGAGACCCAAAGACCGACCCACGATCAGAAGGGAGACTGGAATAGTGAGGACGAGGAGGGATAGTGGAGCAAGAACCAACAGGAGGACCTCGAGAACCAGTTTCAACATCGGCGTCGGCGCACAATCCAAGAGTAGAACATGAGAGGGGAGAGGAACGAGCACTGTGAATGTCCTGATCTTGGGAGGCATCAGTCTGAGTAAACCGCTCCATATGGTACGACACACCGCTCAACCCGGCGCAGTCAAACTCATCACCATCGTCCGACCCATCAACGGATACCACTGACAATCCTCGGTTTGGGTGGTAACCATGCATGGATCCAGCTTCATCCACATGATTCACACATTCCTCCGCGTGCACCTTCATCTTCCCATGAGTTGCCATCTCATTTAACCCGACCCGTCTCGATTTCCATCGCAAAGCGCAACCGGCATCTTGATCACCATGGACATCAGAGACCTCGGAACCAGACAGGACCTCCATCTGGGAAGATAAAGTGCCGGCGGTCGAAAAAGAACTTTGTATTCTCGAATCTGATGGGGATGATCTAGGAGAAGGGTGATTCAGATAATTGTTACCCAGCCCTGCACCTGCCGCTTTTGGAGGTTCGTGTCGGTGCTCTCGTTCGTCTTGGTCGATGTAAGGTTGGACGTCCGGAGGGGATAACCGGAACTTGACGCGTCGATCCTCGCATGGAACCTTCGGTGAACCTCCCACATCTCTTCGGTCCGGCGTCCGAGCATTCACACCATCCGTCGCGTCCATCGCACCTATCACATTTGACAGACCATCGTGGGAATGAGGGGGAAATGACCTATTCAGTTCTGAACGTGACGAGCTTCTCGGGTAACGTGACGGGGTCCACGAGGAGTCGGAAACTCGAACGTGGTCTTGAATGACCAGACGTGTGCTACCTCCACTAGCAGAATCACCCCCATCCATCCGACTGAAGAGCGAATACGAAGGAGATAGCACCGGCGCCAGCATTGGCGGCGGGGTTTCCACTTCCGTCCTGGATCTCTTACCCAGAACCGGACTTGCTAACCCAGACACGTCCAAATCGGAGATTGAATTTTTGACTCGAGGAGGGGAGGATGGGTCTACGGTCTTCGACCCGAATCCGAAATTAACGTTAGGTTCGATGCCACCGTCCACGTTGGCGTCGTACTCGTTTAGATCAGCCCTCGTTTGCCTTTCTGGTTTTACGTTCACTCCGGAATCCGGGTTGGAACTCCAGCCTGGGGCACACCCAAAGTCGCGTTTTTGGCCTCGAGGGGGTGCACATGCTCCGATCTCCGGTGCATTACCCATGACCGAGTCCGATGCGGCGATCTGTATAGGAAGAGATCACATGGTATCAGAATGGGTTTGGGCAGCAAACATGGCTTGGAAGAGTAAATGGACTTATTCAGCCACTGATGAGCTAAGGGGCGAATTTCGCGGGTAAATAACTCTGGGTGTTTGGGGAAGCACAGCGTATTGAACGAAACAAATACAGTCTGTGCTGGATAAACCCATACACACGCATGTGTGCAGCCGCCCATGGAAACAAATGGAGAGCAACGAGTGTAGAGACCGGCAACTAAACAACTCACCTCGGAGTACCCTCCATCACCGTCCCTATCACGTTTCGAGTCGGGAGAACTGAGTGTGTCTCCACCCGTGGTGTTCGGGCATGACTGAATTGCAAGGGACGGAAGTTTGTGATGTTTACGATGATCGCGATCAAGGTCAGTGCGGTTGATCAGCGCGGAATTGGGATCAGATGGATGAAGGCTATGACGCGTGCGCTGCCCAGTTGGCACTTGATGCCGAGTTTGTGAGGGGAGATGGTTGGCTTCAGGTGTTGGAGGGGGATGCACGAGGGGGTGGACAGGCTGCAGATCGTTGACGGCATAACGTCCTTCTCCGTTACCGCGAGTCGAGGCGACGTTATGATTATCGATATCAGGTGGGGGAGAGGGACCTCGGGCAGGGATGACGCCGAGCAAACTTGGCAAAGCAAGTATTCGATCGATCTGTGCTCGAACACTTGTCGCTATATTGCAAAGTGGTCAGTCAAGGCACTACAGCCGGAAACGAGATGAAGCCGGGAGGGGGAGCATATAATCGGAAAATAAGTGGGCGTTTTAGGAGGGATCAAGGGGAGCACGAGGAACGACATGATGGGGACACAAGGCGGGGATTTCCTCTGGGAAAGAGAGGATTGCCACATGGATGGATGGT
>Ga0307514_10005201_pt1 | contig 11729 bp, 4 predicted proteins | sample 16_EM_MG_FD_203088 | JGI IMG/M metagenome (GOLD analysis project Ga0307514, IMG submission 203088) | Populus trichocarpa ectomycorrhiza microbial communities from riparian zone in the Pacific Northwest, United States - 16_EM | ecosystem: Host-associated > Plants > Roots > Unclassified | place...
GAAAAAAAAACTTGTGAAACAACACAATTTTAAAAAGTTTTAATGAAGTAATACGGTTGGATACTTATCGCGATTAAAAAACAACACAAAAAAGTACTTCAAAGAAATTGTTAAATAGACCAGCATGAATTACAATGAGAAGAGTTGAGAGAGAAAAAAAGACCATAGAGGCACACCGAAGCTTTGATTACAATACCACTGGTATCATAAAAAATGTTTCGAAAAGACGAGTCCAACAAAACCAAAAAAAATCATAAAAAATGATAGAAGAGAACCACACTCTTTGTCCAAAGATAAGTAAATAATTGTAGTAAGAACAAATAAGAGAGAGAAAAAAAGAAAGAGAGATACATCAAAGACACATTGAACCTATGATCAAGACACCATCGGTACTACTAAGAAAATATTGATGAGACGAAACCAATGACACAAGAAAAATCACCAATAGTGACCAAAATGGGTCATACACGGTAGATGGCTCGCATGTTTTTGGGAAGAAAATGTGACCCAATCCAATGACCGTTGCTAACCTTTATTTATGTCATTGTATTTGTTTTAATGAGATTTTTTTGATAGTACTAGTGATGTTATAATTATACCTTCGATGTATCTTTGATCTTTTTTTTTCTTTCCCATCTCTTCTTATTATAATTTATGCTAGCTCATTTAATAATTTATTTAAAATATTGTTTTTTCTATTTATTATTACTTAAAATACTGTCTTTTCCAATCGCATCATTGAAGTAAGCTATTTCAAAAAAATAAAAAAGTATTTTTACTTAATTTACTAATCCTTTTAAACCGTGCTAATGTTTTTTTAAAAGCACATAAATCACAAAATAAAATAATATTATGTGTTTTTATTGCGGTTCAAAGTACTTTTCATTCAGAAATATATTAAAATAATATATATTTTTTAAAAATTATTTTTGATATCTAAATATCAAAAAGATTTAAAAATATAAAAAATTAATTTTTTAAAAAAAATTAAATTTTTTAAAAATACAATTTCAATTCCGTCTAAACACTATGTATTTCAAAATAAAAAAACAGTATTATTTTACTAATCTTTTTAAACCGTGCTAATTTTTTTAAAGAAATCAGAAAGCACACGATATTACAAAGAGGACAGGTCAAGTCACTAGATAAATCGAGCTGAAGATTTTGTCAGAAAGTTCCAAATTCCACACTCCAAATTATCATCATTTACCACTCATTTAAATCAGGTTCATACTCAGCTCAAAAGTTGAGGAATTTTTTGCATTAATTCAATTAAAAAGTCACCATTATGATTTTTTTAACAAGAAAAATATATTCGAGTCTCACATCAACATTATAAAGTCTTTTCTATATATATATATATATATATAATTTCTCATAATAAAATAAATTTATTTAATGAGAGATTTTCCTCTCTAAACCTTGGAATCTGAAGATAGCATGGGAATCATTCACTGATAAATTATAATCCTAAGATTCATGAGAATTTTACACTGTATCACTTTGTTTAAGCAAGTATTAATATCAATAATAAAAAAAAGAGAAAAAATAAAGTAGGTGTGAACGTGCCTGAGAAAGCGCGTGGACCTATCTCTGACAACCTGATAGAGTGATGATGAGTGATGAGCACTGTCTAGCCCACAAAGACACAGATTTTGGCTTGGTACATTCAATTTGGCAAGGAATGCATTCACTTGTTCAATTTGCATTATAATAATACAAAAATACTATACTCCTACAGTCCCACTTTACATAAAAAATATAAAAAATTTAATTATATATATATATATACTGAAGATATTTTATTTTCCCTAAGATACTATCATGAAGTTTATAATTACTGTTTACATAGTCTGAATTTAATATTAGTGGCTGTGAGATATTAATCATGAATTGACATCTACCGAGACATGTTTAAATTACTTATATATATATATATATATATATATATGGATATCCAGATCAATTTACGGTCAGATCAGCTAATTTTATATGTCCTGAAGTTAACGACTACGTAAACTTCTAGTGGCCTTAAAGTTTGTGAGACTCGAACTGGTAATTTCTAGAGAGCAAATCTAGAACTTGACCAGTTGAACTATACTCTTCAGAGTTCTTTTTAATATTATTTTGATATTATTTATTAAGGTGTTGTGTTTTTATTTTTTTATATTAATATGTACAAATTATTTTAAAAAATATATATTTAATAAATATAAAAATACATTCTTAGAGTCCTTTAAAGTAAAATCTAATCTCAATGCTATACTTCGGATGCAAAAAATAATATTGATAAAAAAAACAAATTACATGATAGTAACATGACACAGTGTAAGGAGCATCCTGTCCTTTTATACTTTGTCTTTATTGAGTGTATTTTAAAAATATATTTATTTTTAAAAATATTAAATTAACAAGTTTTAGTGTTTTTTTTAATAATTTTAATATATTGATATTAAAAATTATAAAAAATTATTTTAATTAATTTTTAAGTAAAATAAATTTTAAAAAAATATTATACAATACAATACCAAACACTTAGAAAACCTAATATATTACATCATCTATTTTTATTTTTTATTTAAAAAAATTAATTATTAATGACCCCATCCCTATGATTATTATTTTATATAAATTCCCTTTCCTTCTTAAGTCTTAAATCAAAGGCCAAAACCGGACCTATCTCTTTCTCTCCATGTTGCATTTTGGCTCCTTGGCTTTTTAGTACTAGCACTAAGCTAGCTAGTCAGTGTTGTGTTCTGTTCCGGGTTACTCTGTTTTGGAAGAGGTGATTTTCCTCTCTTGCTCTGTTTCAAGATTTGGAAAAAACAGAGTGATTGCAATTTTTGACAAAAATGTATGAAGAGAGTGGACTATTGTTTCCCTATATGCAGAATTTCTTTCAAGATATTCAACAACTTGAAGAGTATTGCAAGTATCAAAAGACCAATGTTCCAATGGTAATTTGTTTTCTCTGTTTTTGCTTGTATTTATATGCCCTTTTCACTTTGTGTTTAAGCTCTTTTTTACTTTGTTTATCTGAGTGATCTGCATTCATTTGATCGGTTCTGAACTGGGTTTTGGCTATTTTAAAGTCTGGAGCTCTAGTTTTTGTGTACTTCGATTTGCTCTTTGCTTTGTACTCAAACTTGCTCTGTTTGGTTTCTGAGAAAATGGGGGTATAACAACAAGAAATATCGGTCTTTTACTGTGGAAATCCAATTCAAAGTTCATATTTTTCTTGTTTCTTTGTTAAATTTCATATGGAAAGTTCGAAGTTTTGATCTTGAGGACTTGATTTTTTCAGTGAAACTTGTCTTCTTGATGCTTGTGTTTTTTACTCCTCCGTTTAGTTGCTGAGAAAATGGAGGAAAAGACCGATTTTTTTTTATGCTTGTGGGTTTGTGCTTATTTACACAAATATCAATGTCTTCAGTTTTTGTTCACAACATTTGGTAAGCAACCAAATAGGGCTAAAATGGAAACAGCAAGTGTTTTCTTTACTTGTTGGATCTAGAACATATAGCAAAAGAAAGACTACAAAAGGAAAATGATTTCACACTTTCAAATTCCGTGTTCTTTAAGATTTCTTCTATTTTCTGACTCCAATTGTGTGATGGTGAACCAATAGTGGGATTTTTATTGGCCTTTTAACCCACTAACTAAGAGAGATAAAAGAAGGAAAAAGGTCTTGTTTTATTTTTTGACATAGAGAAGAAAAGAAAAGTTGAGAAAGTTGAAAAGAGAGTATTCTCCACCTCTATTTTATTGGTTTTTTGGCTGTCTTTCTCTTTCTCTTGGATGTTGAAGCTAAACTCGTATAAAGGAGGTGAAAAGAAAATTAACCTTGAAAGAGTTTCATTAGATCTTTGCTTTTGCTTAAAATGTTTGGTATTTATGCAAATAAGCTAGTGATCTTTTGAGTCATAGGTGCTTAGCCATTTAAAGAATCTTTTCTTGAGTTGAGCTGTGAAGTGTTCTTCTCATAAAGAAATCACTTCATCTGTCTTGAAAATTCGGTCTTAACAGGCTACAGTGAGGTCTCTTCTCCTGCCCTTTCTTTGGAGGAATTCTAGAACCCTAATTATTGGATTTGTTGGATCTTGACACAATGAATGGTTCATTCGCGAAACTTAACACATTCAACTCTACTGAAAGGCCATGATTAGATGGTTTCTTCTTCATTAATGAAACATCCATTTAAACTAAAAGCAACTGAAACAGGAAAGTCCTGATACGAAGGCAGAAAAACTAAGCACTCAAAGATACTAACTACAAAGTAACAAAGAAAAACACTTTAAATTGTTTATCATTAGATGAGTTTTGGGGATTAATATAGTGATTTATCACTTTAGCATGCTTTTAAAATCTGTAGATTTTCCTAAAAAATGTATATTTACACCTCCTACATCCATGTACTTGTGCATGTTTATTTACTGCTGTATACATGTGTTCACAAATCAGCACTTTTACCGGATTGAGTTATAACATATAACAAGACTTCATTTCCAACCTATTTAAGAATCCCTTAGGACTAAGGATAAAATAATTGGTGAAGTGTTTAGATCACTATTTATTTCATACCTAATTTTCTTATGTCATCTTGTTTGTTGGTGACTATTTTGTCTAACATAGAGCAACCTACTTCAGACCACTATCTCAGAATATGATCTGGGAGGCGAAGGGGATCTGTTCAAAGCTCCCAAACCAATCATTGAAGAGCCACTTGTGGGCATTGATCCCATGGCGTCAGCCATTTCAATGATCTCCTGTGGGGAAGAAGTCATTACTTCACAAGGACTAAAGGTGACAGATATTGAATCAATTCAAAATGAGCAGCTTCTGAATGAGGTTTTCTATGAATGCAAGAAGGACCTCCTGGAAAAAGAAGCAATGGATACACAATCACTTGCAGAGCTTCTGGATATCAAACTTCCTGTTGTCAGGACTGATGATGAAAACCCCATTAAAGAAAATAAATTACCTCCTGATGCTGCACTATCAAAAAGTGTCAGCTCGGGATGTTTGAGTTCAATTGAGTGGGTCCATGGTGCTGCAGTGAAGCCAAGTTTTCTGGATTTTCCTGGAATTGATTTTGAAAATGCTTATGGGATGCGGAGAGCATTCAGCGAAGGAGACATAAAGGTTAGATCAAATTGTTTTTACTAAACTTCTGCGTGTATTTGATTATATGCCTTTCTAGCACATTCAAACGATTCCCTTTTGCTTAGATCCTTCTTAGATGTGGCAAAGGGCATAGACCTTTGCCTGACTGAATCAATATCTCTGTGCATGTGGTATTGTCTATCATATTTTTGTGAGTCAATTCACCGCCATGAATCACTTGAAGTACTATAGGAAAGGGCTTCTGTTTCATCCACGATGGAACTAACTGCTTTTCTTTGTGTGGCTCGTATTAGTAGTGTTCCATAATGTAGCTGCCCCTTAGCCCTTGCAGTTGAACAGATAATTGACACTTTCATCCTTTATCAAGAATCTAATTAATTTTCTTCTCACTTAAAATGGAATGCTGATGAGAACGATTATATCCAATACTTGAAAACCGAATCTGTTGCTTTTATTTTCAGTTTAATTCTATTTCCTTTATCATTTCTCTCGCATAATTCCATCAGATTCTAGTGGAACCTTTCTGTGCAATCCAAGCACCAAGCATGAATATGCCCTGTAATGAAGTCTACGGACTGAGAATTGTTTAGATGCTTCTGGCCATTTCCACAGGATGGGGCTGAGTCATTGATACTGAGTTTTTATGACAGACTCTTGGTAATGGTAACACGAGCCTCATCTGTTCTCCTCTTGACCGACCGTTGATTATCAACAACTACTCTGCTGAGGACCGCCAGGAAAAGCTTTCAAGGTACAGGAATAAGAAGACGAAGAGGAACTTTGGCAGGAAAATTAAGGTAAATAATTAAATATTATTTTTGGTTTGTTGTATATTTACTATCCGACTTTCTAACAAAAGCATCAGCCCCTGAAATTCCAGTTTTATCATTGCTTCTGTTTTAAAATCAAAAGGGTCTGCTAATAAAAAGCATCAAATAAGCAACAAAACTTTTATATCTCAGATCATTTACTTGGTGAGATGTATCAATTCCTTATTTTCTACCATTTTTTCACATGCTGGATTCAACTCACATCATGTCTGTTTCAGTATGCTTGCAGGAAGGCTCTTGCAGACAGTCAGCCAAGGATTCGAGGAAGGTTTGCAAAGACAGAAGAGTGGGATGTTTCCAAGAGGCAATAACTATGAACTAATTCAGGAAAAGGAAAAACGAAAAGTAGCTATGCAGTAATGGCAGAAATGAGTAATAGCATAAGCCTGGCAAATAGATTTGGCAGAAAACTAGCGACTATTGTTAAAATAAACTAGACCCCCAACTCCTGCAACATAGCTGATATCTTATTTGCTGTAATAACCTCTGCAGTAGAACAAAATGGCCGATTAAAGTTGTACATAGGCTTGTGTTAAATAAGAAGAGGAATCTAGAAAAAGTTGTATTTGTTCATATATCTTTTGAAATGGCAATGTTGTAACCCCTCTATAATTCTATTGGTGTTTCCACAACATTTGTTATGGCGTACAAACTATTCTGATCATTATTACTACATGATATCGGAATGGAAATGTTCTATTTCATTATTTTGTGTGCGATGAATCTATTCCATGTCTTGTTCACCTTATCTCCTAGCTAAAGGTTGAGAAGGAAACCGAAAACTTCTGGGGATCCATACAGGACCCTGCTAGCTAAAACGATCATTGTCTATTAACCATTAGACTCAATGAGTTTGCATTTGTGGTAAAGCAGGAAGCTTGGTTATGCTCTTCGTTGCATGCATGCGGGATGCCTATTCTCATGTTCAGGTTAGCAGTTACTCACGCTCAGCTATTTGTGAGGCTGCAGTGAGGTACAGCTCTCCTTTTCAGTTCTTTAGCATAATGGCATCCTTGGAGTTCTACACTGATAACACGTTAGAAATACTGCCTGAGTCTGAAATTGTGGCAGTAGTTGATGCAGCTAATTCGACTAGGATTTTTCCTTTCAGGCTGTCAGAACAGCCTTTTTTAGCTTCCCGCCAAACCTATTGGAGGAACTTTTCGGAACAAGTTTCTTATTTAGTGTCAAGGCATGGTGCTTGCAATAGAATGCAGTATTGACAAGGCATTATGTGCGTGTAATGTCTGATAAGGTTTTGATTGTTTTTGTGTTTTAACTTTTTAAAAATTTAATTTTATTGTATTTTTTTTGTTTTAAATTAATATTTTTTCTTTGTTTTTAGATTATTTTAATGCGTTGATATCAAAAATAGTTTTTTTAAAATAAAAAAAATATTATTTTAATACATTTCTAAATGAAAAATATTTTGAAAAGCAACTATAACCACACTCTAAACAGGCTCTAAATTGCCCTTGATGCTGATTTTAAACAAAAATATATAATAAAATCAATCATGTGTATTAATATTAAACTCGAAATAACTCGACAAGTTGACATAATAAATCAATGATTTGAAACTTGATTCAAATAGATTAATATCAAAACTTTTTTAAATTAAAACCTCGGTTATATCCGAGTGACTCGATAAGTTGATTCTTAATTTGGTTAAGCTGTTCAACCTTGTTAAAACTAATATTTTTTTTTAAGAAAAAAACAAACTAAAACAATATTGTTTTGAAAAAAAAAAAATAAATTCATTTTAATTTAGCAACCGGTCTTTTTTGAATGAGGTCCTGAATCTTACAACTATGGTTATGAACACCAAAAACATTAATCACGCGTGCTATGCATAGGATTTCACATTTTGACAAAAGCAAGTGTAATCCATCATGGTCTAGATGCATGCACAGGGACATGACTGCAGCAGCGTGCAAATGTTGAACTCATTAAGCTATCACAATTAGCTTGAAGAGTCTGATTTTGCAGTTAATTAATTAGTCTGTACCCACTTAGAATTTTGTTTTTCTTCCTAATTTCAACACATCTTGGTATCTCATTTGATTTGACTCTGTCCTAATTCGTTGAATCCTTCTACTTTGTAAACTAGATTAGTCAAAATTCAGGCATGTTCATCACATCATTGAGAGGTTTATGTGGTTATGACGAACTTACAAGCTTCCAATGATGTGAACATTTCACATGATTTTCTATAGAACAAAACAATCTTTTTCTCATTTTATACTCAAATGGTGTTTGCTATGCTTTCACAGAATTAAATTTTCTATGCGGACCATGAAATAAATCCACTGAATAAACAGATCTACAGAATCTCTTCCTCTCAAATGATTAAATCCATAAAAATTTTCTGTAGAACAAATGATCCTTTTCTCAATTGATGTTTGGCATAATCTCATCACAAATCGTCAATTTCTTTGACATATTGGTCTGGTTTTCCGTGGAATATGTAAAATAGTTATGTTAATAAAGAATTGAAATGCAAGTGGAAGGGCAAGGGGAATATGCGACGTCAAATCGTGGCAGGGGTGGCCAGGGCTCTCCTCTGCCACCCCGAGCCTCCACTATTGCGTGGATGCTTGAGCACAACATGCGTCGTCAAATCTTGAAGCACCCTTTCCTTTCTTCCTCTCATTTTAAATAAAAAAAGGTAGAAAAATCCATCTCCTTTTCAGGCCTCTAATTCTGTCGAAGAAATCAGGTCAATATGAACCATCTCTCTTATAAGTTCACCGGAGGGACTGCCATCTTGCCGAGGAATTCTGAGTTTCAAGAGCAAGTTGGTATCAAGTTACTGACTTGTTAAGCGGTAAAATCTCTCTACCAGCCATCAAGATGTTGATACGACGGTGGTCTTTCCATTACCATTCCGAAACACAACAAAAATCATAACTTCTCATTTTGGCTGCTCTTTTTTCGGTTAGCCTACCCCACCACACCGACAACAGTGCTGATAAACCGCCGTGGGCAGCCACTGCATACAGGTGCCGAACCATGTGGTTGTAGCAGTAGCAACCTTTCAACAAAAGTACTTGACTGATAAGCAAAGGACACTTTTGTCTCTAAGCCACCTCCCCCCATTGTTGGTCATTAACCCCACTTCTCTAACAGTACCAAAGCTGCCATCTTCAGAATCTCTGTAATCACAATATTCTTCGACAGATTACCATAAATCCGTGCAAACCCATCTGGCAAAAACACTCTTCTCATCTACCTACTGCCCAATCCAGGCAAAAGTGGCATCACGACCACAAAAATAAATAAATAGATAAACACACAAAAAGTGTATATATATATATATTGTTAATTTCATCCTCCTACCCCCAGATGCAGAGAGCAGAATATCTGCTAATCAATATCTGTTAATCCTCGTACCCCAAAAATTCAGAAATTTCCTATTCATCAAATCTTGCCACACAATTTTTGTCATGATCAACACTTCTCCAAAAATCAACTTCTACCCACCAAAAGCTTTTTGCGAAGCCTAACTTGGTCAACACATCCACTCTCCCTCCTAAGAGGATGGTATTGGAAGCAAATTTCTTTAATTTAATTTCCATTGGTGGGGGTGATGCCTTCTGCTAATATTGAAAGAACCCATGAACAAAATCAAAAACCCTAATAACCCATTTCTAGAAATCAGCAACCCTAACAACACTTTTAGCTAGCACCCAATTCTTGCTCTTGCTGGTCTGGCCAGGCAGGCTCCGTTTTGGGCTGCTCTTCCTCTTCTAGGACACACAGGGCAGGTATGTACTTGAGTTGCCATCTTCCTGCCCAAATTTGCAGGCCAAAATTTTATTTTTCCCAACTTGTCTTTGGGACCCATTTCCATCATCGATCCCATCTATGAAGATGCCCGAGAAACAAGAAGGCCAGGAACATGGAGTTACAGCTTTGTAATAAATTTTATGCCCTAGCACACATCCTAACCTTCACCACGGAAACCCTAAATGGCCTGAACTTTGTATCAAAATCATAAATTGCTTAAGCAGCAACGAAGTAATTAAAAATACAATTGAGTTAATAAACAGTGTTTTTGCAATTAAAATGTCCAGGCAGCCCATTAATATACAAACAGACTACCCAAAATACCCTCTGAGAAATGGTGGGAAAATTCATGTTTGCCATGCCATTGTTACAACACCTAGCAATAAAATTCAAATCCCATGCTAGTCCAGTCCACACGACGAGCCAATTGTACCAGAGAACCACCATGAAAACCATCACCAACACCACCCCCTCCTCCCCTCCCTCTGCCCATCAACACCGAAAACGGTGCCACACATTCCCAAGGTTGCCATCTTCACTCAAAACCTTTCCTCCCTGAGTTGCAGAAACTCCCCAATCGTGCCTTTATCGAAAGTTACTCCAATCCAACTTTTGTCCCAAAAAATCCATCAACTAAAGTGGAAAATTTGTTGAATTTCCTTTACTATTTAAATCTCCTCAATAAATCAAACCTCGTACTTAAATTCAATCAAGATGTTATCAAATTGAGTCCCCACATTCTTGGAACTATCTACATCTACAACGTTAAAAAAAATCATATTCCCCTCATTACCAGCACACAGCAGCAACCACCATTGCTAAGCAACAAAGCATTCTTCTCAATTCCATAGAGAAGGAGGATTAGAAGAAGATGGAATAAATTTTTTACTCAGATTTTTATTTAAAAAAAAAAAAACACGTGAGTGAGCCCATTGCACCCTCCACCACCACCACGACGTAAACCCCATTATACTCTCTCACGCACCCAACAGCCCATCCACACCCACACAAGTTAAGCTCGATAAGTAGCCAGCCAGCGCACCGCACCCTTTCTCTCTCTCTAAATAAACCAATTTTCCTCCGATTTCCCTCAGCTTTTCCTCCGTCCCTCCTTGCATTCTTTATTTTTTAATTATACATATTTTTAATTTTTTAATTTTTTAATATAATATCCTTTTCTTTTCCTAATACACTCCTATCTCTGCAGCGCTTAGAGAGAGAAAGAGAGAGAAAACTGCAGCAACCCAACCAAACCAAGAGAGAAACTTCTCTCTAGAGATTTCAGATCTCTGTTCATCATCTTCTTCTATTTTTTCTGACAGAATTGACCCGCTCTTGCACTTGCTTTGCATCCATGCGGCGTCGTTTCAATCCCTTTTTGCCTGATTCTAGCCTCAGAATTAGGGTTTCTGGCGCTTAATTTCGGTCAAATTGAAATCAATTTTGATTTTGATTTAGTGAAGATGATAATTAAGAGGAACTTGAAATCTCAAATGCCGAGTTTAAGAAGGTGCAACAGACTCGGCGACAACGCAGCTTGCGAGGAGGAGGGCAACTCTGCTTCAACTCGGAGGAAGAAACGTAAGCTTACGAGCAATAACCATCACAGCAATTGTGGCGTTACCGGTGGTTATTACCCTATCAATCTTCTCCCTGAGGTCGCCGCTGGTGTGATTCCGGTGAGTTTGAAGTCGTCGAGGGGATTCGCTGCTTCTTTGTGCACGGAAGTATCTTGCTCCCCGCCTGAATCCAACGGTCGAGATTCAATGACGAGGAGAGCAGCTAATGGTAATGGCGGTAGCAGTAATAATACTATTGGTAATGATAATGGTAATCGGACGGTGGAGGTTTCTCGGCCACCGCTAGTGCGGACGTCGAGAGGGAGAGTTCAGGTATTGCCTTCAAGGTTTAATGATTCAGTTATTGATAATTGGAGAAAAGAAAGTAAGACTAATTCGCGTGATTATAGCTTTGATGATAATGATA
>Ga0307514_10005203_pt1 | contig 11725 bp, 13 predicted proteins | sample 16_EM_MG_FD_203088 | JGI IMG/M metagenome (GOLD analysis project Ga0307514, IMG submission 203088) | Populus trichocarpa ectomycorrhiza microbial communities from riparian zone in the Pacific Northwest, United States - 16_EM | ecosystem: Host-associated > Plants > Roots > Unclassified | place...
TCCTCCCTTCCCCCTTTGCCCACCTCTCCTCAATCTCTCTCGCCCTCTCTAATACCCCCTCCCTTCTCTGCCCATCCCTCACCAATTCCTCTATACTAGGTGGTTCAGGGCGCAAATTGCGAAGCCACTGATGCCATTGTGGACTGGAAACCCCCTGAGCCATGAGATCTCGTGGGCTGAAGTGTTTATTGGTGGTGAAGTCGACTATCCGACGGGGTCGGGAGGGATGTAAGCGGTCGCGGAGCTCCCAGTAAGTGTTGCCGGAGAGGTCCTGGCCGACAAAGAAGCGCTTGCGCCAGGGGAATCGGTAAGTGCGGAAACGGTAGTAGAGGCGGAGGAGGGGAGAGAGGGAGGGGAGGGTGTAGTTTGGCATTTTTGCTTTCCTGACGGCAAGTGGGTGAAAGTGGACATGTGGTTGGAGAGTGATCCCGGAATTAATTCGTCATGGCATCGTTGTTGATTTCCGTGATATTTGCAATGGCGCCGGCGCCAAGGAAGCTGGATACTTGATTACCCTGAAGCAGGGCACTGATTTTTTTTCTTTTTCGCCATTGTTACTACGCCTCCCAGGGTGATACTTTGCGTAAAGAAGGATGGTGGCGTATATAAGGATAGTGGCATGATTCTTAGTAGCCTCACTTTCGCTTGGTTGATACCGATGATACCTGGGAGGCGTAGGAGCTGAATACTGAAATATAACAATGGCGAAAAAGAAAAAAAAAACAGTGCCCTGCTTCAGGGTAATCGTCAAGTACCCAGCTCCCTTGGGGCCAGCAAATACAGGATCATTCCAATCCAGGAATCAACAGCGATGACATGCTAATTGAAGGGGAAGTCGGTGGTAGGTAGATGTTTTATTACTGTGACGCCAACCTGGAAATCAAGACCCTGTAGTATGTTCTTTGCTCTCAAAACATCGTCTCCCGTCATCCCCTCTCACACAAGGGAAAAGGAGAAATATAAAACAGCAAACTACACACATCAGAGCATGCCACAGGAGCAAATCTTTCTTCAAAGCCTCAATTCTGGAGTGACGAAAGGCTTCGCGTATCGGATTTTTTTAAATACTCGAGAGGATTCAAAGAGATAGCTTAAAGAACCCTGTTACTGGTCTCCATGCGGGGTATTATGCCTCTGGTTTGTTTGTGGGAGTAGGGAAGGCGAAGGTGATATGTATGATACTTCCCTGGGGCAGAGTCGAAAGCATTCATATACCCTAGTGGGTTAGCGCGGTACAGTAGTGAGGCTGCTTCTAATGTAAATAACATTCCTATATAGGGTCTTTTTTTTTTGTAACCCATCACTCGTATTCAGTCTGTCTATACTACCGTAGGTACCTATGACGAGAGGCCGCACCTACTAGTAGGTTGTCCAACCCCGGGATCCAATGCATGTTTTTGGTGTATTCAAAGTGTATAATTTTTGAATACCGTTGGTGGAAATGAGTTTGAATCTGAAACTTGTTGATGATAGACTGGCTTGACCATTCCCCTTCTCTTCTCTCCCTCATGTACTCCCCTCCTATTCCTAATTACTCCTCATTTGAGAGTACTGTATTTTCTGACCTGGCGCTACTGTAAGTCCTCTCACAAAATCCACGCTCTTGTTCATGCGAGTGGCTTGAGATCCTGAAAATCCCACCACTTCACGTTAGATTCTTGGTAGTGCCAGGTCATAAAGAACCAAAAAATAGTAGTACTTAAAACTGTACACAGTGAGTCTAGGTATTCGAACGAACTAAACGCCTAGCATGTTTTTCTTATTCCGGGAATTTGTATCCCGAGCTCTCCTTGGGCAGGAACCCTGTGGAGATGCATCGAGTGCGTTAGCCTATTGATTACGCATCAATGTTTGATGAAACAAAAAAAATCACCCTTCTTCCTGAAAGGACCAAAGAGACACACACAGCCCGATGCGAGGCTCGAACTCGCGACCTTGAGATCCCCCTCGGTGTCTGTTTAGCAGCCACCGTTAAGAGTCACACGCTCTACCGACTGAGCCAACCGGGCAGGTTGTTGGCCAATACGTTGAATGAACTATATAAAATATAATCGGCGGGTATCATCGGTATTTATGCCACTGGCCTTCGTAGGAAAAGTATTACCCTGGGATAGTCTCATGCCAAGACCCTCTTGAGCCGGGAGCCGCAAGGATGAAACTGGTCTTAGGCTATCTGCGCTAAAGCTATCTTCGGCTAGGATGAAACACTGAATCATGTAAAGCATTACATGCAAAAGTATAATCATATATATATTCATGCCACATATATTAGAAGCATGTGTTACAGTATCTACTCCTCGTGTATATATAGGGAGCTGGATAGCTCACATAGAACTACAATTCACACAGTTTATTACGTTCCATAAGTCTGCTGGAATACATGCTGATACGGTCCTAGATTCAGACAAGGCCTCATTCGGTCAACTCAGCACAAACCTTCAAACAGTACGTGGGTGAACAGGACCTCGAAGCCTACTTCTCCCTGCTCCCCTCTCCAGCTCAGTTACTTCAACCTATCCCTGGGGTTGGGTTTCGGCATTGTCTACACGCTCTGTGAAGAAAGCAGCTCAAATATCAACAAACTAGATCATGTCGTTATCATCCAATGGCAAGGATAAGATTGAGATTCCTGTCATCTTCCAGTTAGCACGTGCTTTCCCATCCGAGAATCAGTCCTATGAATTTTCACGAAACACCACCGTTGGAGAGCTGGCCAAGGAAATCTCGAAAGTCGTACACGATGTTAAGCACCCAGTTGTACTGGTCAAAGATTTTCGCCGCACAGCTTCATCTAATCCAAACAACCGGAAGTACATTGTCACTTTGGATAGTCCGGTTGGCACTGCTTTGGAGCCAGTCCAATCTCCTCCTCTCACAATCCGCACTCCCAATACGGTGAGAGGGGTTCAGCCTCCCAACCGCACCAGTCAAACAACGGTTGGAAAAGAGCGTATCCGACGCATGTTTGACAAATAAAGGACATCATGCACCTGGACCCTTACATGCTTAACATCACACCCTACCTCTTCGAACGGACCCTACCATTGGTTCCTTTCGCTGTACTTCTCCTTAGCGGTATAGATGCCACAATCGATGATCCCGTATGCAGTATTTCGGAGGGTGCACAGTTTCTCTGGGATACAGGTTGTCATATAACAACAATTTCTGCGGACCTAATCACTCCCGCGTTCCGCAAGTATGTGCAGGGCCCGGCCTACAAGGCTAGGACTTCCGAACTTTCAATCATCTCAGTTGATGGAAGACTACAGCTATCAAATACATCTATTGACATGTCGTTCATTGCGCGAGTTGTGCCTAGGAAAAGGATGCCGAATCATATGAGTGGTGTTCTTCTGGGCCAAGTCGGACTAATCAACTGCATGGAAGTACGACAGATACCACGGCAGATACTCATAGAGGATGGACAGGAAGTACAAGACCATATATGGGGGGATCTGGTGGTGGAACGACACTTGGATGCGAATACGGGGATAGTACATCGTTGTTAGGGTTATGTTGAATTGTGGGGTGTTGGATTTGGGAATTTAGGGCTGACATGACATTGCAGAGCATTTCGTTACTTCGTATTCCTGTGTTTTCGTCCTTCAGCACTTCTTGTCTTGCTATCTGTGGAAAGCGTGCTTCTTGCTGCAGAGAACAGGAACAGGAGACTAGTGATCAGATTCCAACTGAGGTTTGTTTTGTGCTCTTCTCTAAAATGTACAAGGTGATATGCGAACTAGGCTTATGTGTCGATAGCATCTTACATCGGCAAAGAAAGTTCGCTTGAAAGCCTCATAGCCCTCCTCTCAATACGAGCTACTCCGTTTTTTCTAAACTGTTTATTAGTTACTTCATTACCTGCTACCGCATGAGAGAGTTAAGAGATGGGGGCAACAGTGGCAACATGAGATCCTACGGGCTCTAACTAAGCATGTTAGTTGTACCTTCATTCCCCCTCTCTCTAACTTCATACTCCTAGTTTTTGCTGACTTCATGCTAGGTCAAGGGCATATCTCAAGGTTACCCCAATCTTATAAATATGACTGAGCCTGAGATACGGGAATACTTCCATATTCTTGCTCAGGATGTTGATCTGAATAAAATATTTACAACTCCGGCATGTGAGCTGTACTGCACTATGTATACCAACATGTGTTTTTATGTCTGGCAGGTGAGGGTTAAAAATCAATCTCGAAATATCAAGAAGTCGGAAGAGCAGGAACTCTTTACTCGCTTTCGCCTACTTGCCAGAGAAAAGATATTCGATAATGTCCTAGTTGAACATATTCCGAGACCCCCACCAAAGCCTGTCTCTAAGAAGAGGACTAAAATCGGAGAACTTACTCCTCTTTTGACCTCCGACTCGAATTTTAAGGCCTTTGGTCTTCCCCCGGCTGTCACATTTGTTGCAACTCAACTCGCAGGGAACTTTAACCACGTACAATCTCCCCAGTTGAGCCAAGGTGACCAGGATGCTCTCCGTCCTCAAAGTCCACAGATTCACTCAGGTCAGCATGTTCATGATCAACAGAGTCGCATGGGTCAACAAGCCGGAGCTATTTGCTCATATGAAGGCAGCTATGATGATGAACACTCCCAACATTCAACCGGAACGATACAAGTCCCGGCTACACAATATCCACAAAGCCAGAGATTAACCAGAATACGCCTCCAAACCAGAATATGGGTCAACGTACTACACAGCAGAACAGTCCTATTCATTCCGCTGTAAATGGCCATATGTATCAACACCCGGGACAAGCCAACCGAGGGTTCCATATATCGCACCAGGGACCACACGGTCAAGAGGCACTACTCCAACAAGGCGTTTATCTTCCTAATATTCCCAACCATACAGCTGCAATCCCACTCATGGGGCCTCGTTTGAACCAAGGCATGGGGCAAATGCCTGAGATGATGCCTCAAGGGGCAGGTGCTCAAGCAGCCTAAACACTCTATTACTAATAACAGATACTTGCTTTTTACTTAAGTATGCAGTTTGCCTATTAAGTGAAAGGAAGTAGCCCTTTCTACGAAGAGTTGTTACTCGTACTTATATCCGTTTTTTCTATTTGCTCCAGCTCTCAAGGCTCTTAGCGCCCCATATCTTGCTACTGTTTGTTTTCGAACAGTCCTTACTACCTCTATGCCCATAAATGACCCCTACAAAGCCAGTAAGGGATAACCTGTCGGGGGAACCATCCTGTTGTTTTCTGCATAGTACTTATTTTACTTACTGTCGGGATATTTCTCGAAGGTCAGAATTAAGATATTATTGACCCTCTTTATAATACATAAAGAGTACCTTGCAGTTAACCCCAAACCCTTGACTACTCGTTGACATCTATTCACTCTTTCTCCTTGAGAAACTGCGAACCCGGAAAAAAATCATATCTCACCACTGTCCACTCTATCCGAACACCAAGCAAACCTGCAGACATTAGTCTGATATCTGGCAAATGTCCGACCGATATCTAGCACACACAAACATCAGATGTCCTTAATACACATGTTCTGTGGCATCACTCGAATCACACGAATACCTCTTGTCCAAAGTCGCTTGTCCCTGGAGATCATTGGATAATGATTGCAAATACGCCATTATCATTCTATATATTATGGGATGGCGAGTGGTATATTGTGTCACGAGTAGGTATTATGGTTCACGAGTCATTAGCGCATATGGATAAGGTTTCAGAATTGACGGCAATGAAAATGGCTGGAATCAACGGTATCTTTCCATACAAGAGGTCAGTCAGTTGAGGCTTGAGGAGTCCGGCATTTAATGTTGACTATTAGTTTCAGTACCAACCACACCACAATCTAGAAATGAACTCAGTTGGGGATTTCTTAGCCATCGCTAAGCTTGCATGGACCGTCTACAATGGGTACAAAGATGCACCTGGTGATTTCAAGAATCTTTCCGATGAGATCAAATCGCTGCACAACATCGTCAACAGCGACATCCTTACAGCCAAATTTCGAGACCCAAGCCTGACCCCGAAGGAACGACAGAGCTTACGAGAAATCTTCCAAGGATGCTCAAATGTGCTGAAGGATTTGGACAACTTGCTTACCAAGTATAACCCACCCCAGGGGTCGAGCTTGCGAGCCCTAGACCGAGCGAGATGGGGTCAAGAGGACATAGTGGGGCTAAGAGCAAGGCTCACTTCTAATACAACTCTCCTGAACACATTTGTCGCAAGGTATTTGCAACTTCTTAGTTTTTAGTCATAGAGTACCCCGAAGCGAAACTGGTTGTCCAATTACCCCTACCATTTCATTAACTTATCCATCCGTTGCCACTACTACCAGGCAACATAGAGACTTGAGTCCCAGGTTGCTGAAAGCATCTAATATTATGAATTTACTAACCCCGTTCTACAGTTGTTCACATGAGCAAATCATGGACTCACAGGCCGAGGTCATGAACTCACAGGCCGAGATGCAGCGCGCAATGGGAGAGATTCAAACGATGCTTAGGAGAGGGCTTCGCCGCGAGAATTCAACTTCCTCATTACACTCTATTGCCTCTTTCGCGGTCAGTATAAATAGCAAAGAGACCTGGAAGGAACTTTTCAGAGACCTCCACAAAGCCGGGGTGACAGCAGCCATGATCCGTGAGAGGAAGGATCAGATTGTTGATCTTTTCCAAGGGTCGAGTCCACCTGTGGTCGTGAAAGAGATTCCTGAACCCGAAGCCTCGGGCACTGAGGTTTCAACTGATGTCAAAGGTAGCGATGACCCACCCAAAGAAGCAAAGACAGACAAGAAAAAGCGAAATATATCTCTCAAAATCAACTGGGCACTACTCAATGCACTCACTGGACTACTGTTGATCGAGGCAGTCAAATCAGGGGATGCTCAAGCAGTCAGGTTTCGCTTAGCTGTGGTTGGGGATGTAGAGTATGAGGATTTCAATAAGTGTACTGCACTATACTGGGCTGCAGCAAGGGGCCATATAGAGGTCGTACAGCTGCTATTAGAGAAAGGTGCAAATACAGAAGCCGCTAGAAACACTGGGGCAACCGCGCTCTACATGTCAGCACAGAATGGGCATCCAGAGATTGTGAAGCTGCTACTGGAGAAGGGTGCAAATGCAGAGGCCACTCCAAACACTGGGGCAACCGCGCTCTACATTTCAGCACAGAAGGGACATCCAGAGGTTGTGAAGCTGCTATTGGACAAGGGTGCAAATACAGAGGCCACCCCAAACACCGGGGCAACCGCGCTCTACATGTCAGCACAGAAGGGACATTCAGAGGTTGTAAAGCTGCTATTGGGCAAGGGTGCAAATACAGAGGCCACTGCAAACACCCGGACAACTGCACTCTATATTTCAGCACAGAATGGACATCTAGAGGTTGTGAAGCTGTTATTGGACAAGGGTGCAAATACAGAAGCCGCTAGGAACACTGGGGAAACTGCGCTCTACATTTCAGCACAGAATGGACATCCAGAGATTGTGAAGCTGCTATTGGACAAGGGTGCAAATACAGAAGCCGCTAGGAACACTGGGGAAACTGCGCTCTACATTTCAGCATGCAATGGACATCTCGGGGTTGTGAAGCTGCTGTTGGAGAAGGGCGCAATGCTGCAGGCCAGAACCAAGAAGAGAAAAACAGCAATCGATGTAGCAGCGAAGAATGGACATAAGGCAGTAGTTGAACTCCTTACTTCCTCCCTGAACCCGCTGAAATGAGCATAAGAAATTGGTTACTGGAAGCCTGTTAGTGCGCGGATTAGCGACCTGGGGATCATGCCTTCAGGGCGAGGCGGGCGTAAAAATGGTGCATGCAGTCATAGAAAGAGATATGTATTAGGACATGAATTTCTGTTCCACTACTTACCAGTAGCCATAGCTTTCTTGATTTTGTTGGATTGTTACACCGATATATCTATTTCATCTTTAGCTACGCATACGAGATAGGGTATATTTGAGTCATTCTCAGAGTTTTTTGTACATGACGGGTCTCCAATGAGCGCACACAGCGACACCATGGTTCCTTACTCATGATTATTCGCTATTGGGCGCTCTACCGTATATAATGCATTTAGAGCGTGAACCCCTAACCAATCCGGGGGACATGTAGGATCGTAGGCAGCATGCCTACTGTGCTCCTCGTGGGCAATTATATAATTCCTTAATATGGCAGTTGAATTGGTTACGTAAGTAGAGGTCTATAATACAGAAATAACCATACATGCGGCTTCCAAAAAAAATATTAAAAAAACCTATGATTGACTCTGGTGCTATGTAGCCCAACGACTCCACCAAGCAGCTCCAGATCGGTAGGGGTGTCTGGATCCCCTAACAGCCCAATTTGTGTCCGTTCAGCCAAAGCCGAGAGGTTACCACAGTCATCATGATCAGTTGACACTTTGGTGCAGTACAGTAGATGGAGCATTTGAGATCATTTTTAAAGCATTGGCAGCGACGATTTGAGCAGGACTGTTTGCAAGTGCAAGTACATGAGAAGCAGCGTTGGCTAATGTACAGTAAGTATAGTTTGTCTAGCTTCCGGAGTAGGTATCTGGAATACGGTATCATCCTCCTAGCCCATAAGGTTCCCTAAGTATACCCATACTTGGTTAATAGTTGGGGGTGCTCCGGCCGTGGCTTTGCAATAATGTTTGCGTATACCCAGCCAGCCGGGTTTTGACTCTGCCGTCTCTTGGAATACCTATGATACCTTATACTAACCACATCACCCACTGCATAAATATGATGTTGGTTCCAGCACTGTGCCATATCTACTACCTGTCCATGCACCTAGCTACCTGTCTGTTATCTTAGCTTAGTACCAACTTTGGTCTGATCTAGAACTGGAAAATTAAATGTAGCTATAAATTCTGAGTACACCAGTCGCAGTGGGAAAAGACTAGAAGTATATTATATGTACATACCACTGTTTCACCTTTAAACCCCCCCCGTAGCTCTTTGCCATAATCACTTTTAAGCTCCCGTAGCTCTAATTTTGCCATGCTCGTTTCTATTCTCCCAAATCCCGCTTCCATCCTCGTAGCAGGCAAGCTCTCCAAGACTTTTGTTGATAACGCCTTTGAAATCTCCCAAGTCCTACCATCGTTAGTCAAGCTTCATCCACTATTGGATATGATACATGCCTTGCTTGATCAAGCCAGCGACACGGTCATCCAGCTTATTGACATGATCACACTATCTGACCGTTATTTGAGCCAGTAAGCCATTACTGTACATGTACTAGAGCAACTTACCAAACGATCGATCGATCGTTGTTGTTATTCGGAGTCCACTTTTGTCTGTCTGGCTTTTTGCTCTTGCCTTCCCTCTGGTATGAATCGAATGAGCCCTCTTCATCTCCCAAAGTCCTCTAAACTGAATACGTCGTGTAATACGGTGGGTAGCCAGGCGGACCATGGGGTTGTCTAAACAGACGAAGTATGTTTGGCGGCGCTAACAAGTAGTCTAGAGTCACAATCTCTGTAACCCGTGGTCTGGTCCCTCGTCGGTGGTTGTTGCAAGGATGTAGGCTATCCGTGAAAGTAACGTCTTCCGTATGGAGAAGAAGGAGATGGATGGACCTGAAGTAGTTAGCAGACAGGCTCATAGCCCCCCCTTTGCTGGAATGTGCCTTACGCCACCATATCAACTCCAACATATACTTACCTCACATCTTAATTACAGAACGCATAACGTCCAGATATATATGATCTAGGTGGAGTGTTCCTTCATTGGCCACATACATGCACCGCTGCCACTTTTATATAACCAACACCCTTCGGGTACCTACATGTACAACAGTACAAGGAAAAAACGAATTGGGCAGTTTATTTTCCATATTCCACGACGCCAAACCCGGCTCCTCATTAGGAATGAATGACACTTGGCATCTGTAACCATACCTACGTACCTCATGCCATCTACCTACGTAGCGGGTATATTTTCACCCTATCTACTCCTCCTAATACCCCACACATGCCCCATCCCCTCTCATATCGCTGCCACCCCTCCACAGCTGCCTTCCCTTCCCCTCCCCACCCGCACTCTCATTCCTAATAATCTGCCCCCGGCCAAACACACTCCTACCAGCACCATCCCCACCACCCAAAACAACCACCTCATAGCCCATATCCCTCAATCCCTGCACCACACCATCTGGCATTCCAACCTCAAGACTCACCACCACGGGGCCATCCTCCCCCGGGCCCTCCTTCCCTCCGCCTCCAGTCCCTGTATACCCCGGCCCAACACACACCCTAGGCGCGTCCAGCGCCTGCTGGGGATCCATCCCGAACGCGAGCATATTGAGTAACACCTGGACATGTCCTTGCGGCTGCATATACCCGCCCATTACTCCAAAAACGGTATGTAACCGTTTCTCGGCGGTGACCATCGCAGGGATGATTGTGTGGTATGGCCGTTTCCCCGGGCCAAGACAATTCACATGGTCCTCCCCCCCCCCTTCTGTAAGGATGAACCCCGCTCCGCGGTTTTGAAGGGGAAACCCAAAGCCCGCTGGGATCACCCCGGAGCCGAAATCGGTAAAGACGGAGTTGATGAAGGAACATGCCCCCCCGTGGGTATCCGCTGTGCTGAGGTATGCCGTGTCGCAGTGCCCCTCGGGTAATGGGTACCCGTGGGGAATCCGCTCGCTGGGGAGGGAACCACCCCGGAATAATAGAGACCGCGTATGCAGGTACTGCTTGTCAAGTAATTTCCTTGCTGGGATACACCCCCCCCCCTCTGGCTCCCCGATGTAATGCGCTGCGTCGGAGAAGGAGATGCGGAGGGCGGTGATTAGCGCGTGGAGGTACCTATAGATAGAATAGGTAGGTATTTAGCAAAAAAAAGGTGCGGGGGGGGGTGGGGGGGAGGGGGGAAGCTGACTCTACGGAATTATGCGGGTACCCCGCGGAGCCGCCAATCCCCGGAATCTCACCTCTCTCCTGCAACGCCTCAAGGATCCCAAGTGTCTGCAACGCGACCAGCCCCTGACTATTCGGCGCACACTCCCAAACAGTCTTCCTCACCCCCTCCCCTAAGCCCCCCTGGTCGATCCCCCACGGGACCTCAATACTAATAGGATCCATCTCCTCGCTCCCCCTCTCACCATGGTCCCTCAAGTCCTCTAGCGTCATGACCCCGCCCCTCTTCCGCACCGCATCGACAATCCCCTGCGCAACCTCGCCCTCATAGAACCCCCTCCTTCCATGCCGCGCAAGAAGGGTATATGTCCTTGCCAGGCCGGGGAACCTCATTATATCACCTTCGCGCGGAACGGAGCCATCCGGGAGAAACATCTCTGCGCCGTCTTGCCGCCGTAGTGTCTCCTCTCCCTTCCCCCACAGCTGCGCAGAAACACGGCTTATGGGCACGCCCTCCTCGGCTAGTGCGATTGCAGGCGCGAGGATCTCCCCGAGACTCACGTTCCCGCTCCCAAACAGCGAGACGGTATCGCACCATCCTGCCGCTGCGCCGGGGACTGTTACGGCGTGGATATGCGACGGCGGGATCCGCCTCTGCCCCGCTGGGATGCTGGATAAGACGTGCGAGAGGGTGAGCGCCTGGGGTGACCGGCCGCTCCCGTTTAGTGAGTGGACGCGCTGCGTGGTCGGGTTGTAATAGAGTGTGAATGTGTCGCCGCCGATCCCTGTCGATGATGGCTCCGTGAGGGAGAGCACGGCGGCTGTGGTGGTTTGGTTTGAGGGGTTAGTGGTGCTGGGAAGGGAGTGGGAAGGG
>Ga0307514_10005204_pt1 | contig 11722 bp, 3 predicted proteins | sample 16_EM_MG_FD_203088 | JGI IMG/M metagenome (GOLD analysis project Ga0307514, IMG submission 203088) | Populus trichocarpa ectomycorrhiza microbial communities from riparian zone in the Pacific Northwest, United States - 16_EM | ecosystem: Host-associated > Plants > Roots > Unclassified | place...
CCATCTGCTTCTGCAGATCAGCAACTGATTCATTTGCTATTTTCCCCTTGGCAGTCTTCTTTCCATCAACAGCCTTCAATTCCAATCTATATAAAGCACAAGCATCACACTTATTGATTTCATATTCGTACAGATGCCACTCAAAATTGTTCAGTGGTTGTGGATCCATGTAATATGATCTCTTCAACCCTCCAAATTCATTCATAACTTGCTTCCTTGATTCATGCCAACCACGGCCAGTGTAATCAGGCAATGACCTTTGCTTTCTGTTCCCACTTTCAAATGCTCTGCGAGGCTTATCAAAAAAGAGCCATTCCCTTAATGTTTCACCCTCAAGGACAGAAAGATCAAAGAGCTCTGTGATATCAGAAGAAAATTAATTGAATATGCAAAAAATTGCAAAGGATATTCTGAGTGATTAGAAGATATGCTCTGCTTCAAATAGACATAATAAATAGCTACTGCTTGCCAAAGATATAAAGCAACACATATTAACATACCAGGTGCATTCCATGGGGACTTTGCAGTTGCAGCTCCCTCACATTCCGGGATACCAACATCTTTTCCTTCAGCCTTTGCACTAAGGGCAGCAAATAGAAGACCATCTTTCAGGCCAATTCCACCAGGTCTGAGAACAGGGCTCATTCCAGGTGGCCCTTCATTCAATGCTAGAGAATGATGAAAGCTGCTACAATAGTCCTGACACCATTCCAACCCTCCTTGAGCAGGCCTTGGACAATCCCAAAGGGCACATTTTGGGCCCAAGAATGCAGAGGGCGGAGGACACATGCTTGGCAGATAGCTAGAAACATGATGCATACCATCCTCTTCACCCAAATCTGTGCCATTAAAACTAGTGTAGAAGTTTTGCTCAAAACTCTGAGGCAAATCAAACTGATGGTAATCCAACTGAGCAGCCCCTTCTATGTTATTAATCGCCAGGCTACGAACTCCCGAAGGGGAGTCTTTGCATTGATCAACAAATGGAAAGGCATGCTCTTGCTGACCATGATTCACAGCATATTCCTGAAACAAAGTAACCAAAGCATCCTTTCAGTTTTAGCCACACATCAAAGTGAAAGAAATTATGAAAATAAAGCTATTAAACATGCAACATTATCAAACAATAAGATAAAACTTAGCCATTTTAAGCTCCTAGTAAAAGTATTTCAAGTCTCAAACACAAATAGACACAAGGACTACAAACAATTAAGAACTAAATCACCATGCAGTCACCAAGCAAAGAGGATAAGTTGACAGAAAAACCACAGTTTTTACATCTTTTCATGTTTGTTTACTCTTAAGCAAGACAACTGCACGGATGTACAGAAGCAAAGGGATTTTATAATCTGAATACACCAGAAATATATCAACTTAATGCTGAGATAATAAATGTCCTAAGGTTTCAACTTATAAACTATAGAGCAGTTACTTGAAATGACGATTTATTTCAAGAACATAGCACAAATGTGTTTAATTCAGAGAGAAGAAGCATCTGGTAGACTCAGACTAAAAATTGAGATGAAATGCAGAAAGAATAAGACAGCAAGAACCACAAATATTCAACACCCAAGAATTTAGAACGATATTAACTGCCGTCATCAATATCCCAAGTGGAGCCAGTAATAACCAAATTTTGCATTATGACCTATAACGGAGCATTATTGCATCTCCCAACCTTGTCCAGCGCCAACACCCATTAAACACTTTCCTAAACAATTTGTTGTTTTAACTTGCACTCTGTTTAGATTTCAAGTGTTGAACATTGTCAGCATGGGCAAGCTTTGACTCAGTAACCACAAAACAATAAGCAGAGCACCAACAACAATATTCTCCACTCTCGACCATACTATTCTATTGAATTCCAGCCCTAGAGTGTAAATCTTATAATTATTCTTCCTTTTATCATTTAGTGGTAGGCATGGTGGACATGCAGGTAAATATGAAAAACAAAATCCTCTGTTAAAAAGATGACGTGAACATTGCATGAATCCTACCATGCAATGACCAATTCTACGTAAAACCCAAAATCTGGATCGGATATGATATTTTTGGAATCAAGCTATAAAATTAAGTTCATTACTAAATCAAGCCTTCCACCACAAGAGTGGCAACTTAATAACATAACTGAACAGAAATTGCCATGAAATCCATCCTAACAAGCAAGAGTCAAATCTTAATTCTGCATATTCCCAATTAAGCTGCTCACACACTCGAGTCTGGCTTTCAACCATGTTTAGTGATTTGCTTGACAACCATGGAACACAAACCAAAGCTGCAAATATGGAAGAGATATATGCAAACAACTGTATGCAATAAAAGAGAGAAGAGAGTCTCTAGCACGTCCTTATTCCAATTAACATGTGACAACAAACAGCAATCATATTCTAGAATTCAAAACTAGTTTTTGTTAGCAAAGCCAACATAAAAATCACAAAATAATAATAATAAATAAAAAACCCTACCTCTTGAAAGACCACATTATCTCCACCTTGCATGCTCTGATCATTAGGTTCCAGCTTTGGTGCTGCTAGTGCACTAGTGGCATCATCTTCCTCCTCACAGAGCTGCAGCAGCCTACATATGTCTGTCGAGAATGACCCAAGACTACCACCCTATAATCCCACAAAAATTGCAATTCACAATTATGATAATCACCCATTACAAACAAAGTATTATGCATTCTCATTACATGTATTGATATATGTCAAGTTCTCAAAAACATACATGGTATGTAAAGATATACATGTACTCAAAACGGGATAAAAATTTCAATCCTAACTTGTTGCAAAGAAGATGCTGGAGAGGGCTCATTGAGCTCGGATTTCCATTCACGAAGCATCTGATGAACTTGCTCTTCGAGGACAGCCACATCAACCGTGCGGCTTTCTTTCCTAGCAAACTGCAGATCCAAGAACATCCCTTGAAGATCATCAACACGGTTCTTTGCCTTGTCCTTGAAAAGCTTATGAGATGCTGACTTGCAATTGATCTTTGAACCCTTCCCCATCACAGTAGCACTCCCTTTACTCTCCACAAAACCCTACAACCAAAACTCCATTTAATACTAGGCACAATAGCTTCTAATAAACAATGAACATAAAGCACATTCTCAAGTAGACTTAGCTTAAACCAAAGGAATACCATAAGAGCCATTCAAGAAAATCCCAATTAGATAATAACAATAATCACCATAAAAAAAAATCAGTTTAAAGGTCAACCATTACAACATCAAAAGACACCCAAAAAAACCCTACAAGTATGAAAGACAAAACATATTAGGTCAAAAAACTCACAAACTTATGACTGATCAATTTTTCAAAAAATTATTGTTCTCTACCAAAAAAGAATTAATTTTTTTTTTCAAATGTCAATATTAAACCTTGAAAAAGAAAACCCAATTGTCCATAAAAACTTTCAAAAGCATGAGCGGTAATATACTTCAATTTTTCTTTATCCAATCAAAGCAGCTGAAAAAGTAGCACAAAATCACAACTAAATCAGCGATTCAAGAAAATCCCACATGTCCACATCTTTTTTATCATTAGTTTTTGCACTTCAATTCTAAACAACATGCAGACTTCTACTAACATTAAATTAGCAAATCAGAAAAAGTAACACAAAATCACTGACATAAAACCATAACAATCGATATAGTTGTAAATATTAGCATCAAGATAACATAAAATCCAAGAGAGAAATAAAACACCTAAACTTTAAAAACTGATCATCACAAACTCACTAAGAAAAATCTTCTTTCAGTTCTCACCAAGAGAGATGAAAAGAAAGAGAAGTGCTCTTATGCTATGCTAGATGTCAAAGAAATGAAAAATAAAGAAAGAGAAAGCTCTATATAAGTAGATATATTCCATAAACAAAAAGTAGCTGAGATTCTTGTTGTTATTTTACCTCAATGTTTTTGGTACTAAATTTATTATTTTCCCATTTTCTTTCTTTTCTTTCCTTTTTCTAGAGAGAGAGAGAGTGTGTGTGGGTGTCTCACTCTAGAATGTACGTGTACGCGGAAAAAGTTAACTAGGTGGCGGTTTATACTTGGTGGTTGTTTTTGGTATCCAAATAATAGTTAATTTTAAAAGTATTTTTTATTTATAAATAAATTAAAATAATATATTTTATTAAAATTTATTTTTAATATAATATATTATAATAATAAAAAAATAATAATAATAATTAAAAACACGGCAAACCACAATAATAAACACTCTCTAATTTGAATATTTTGGTTTATCTTATTGCTTCGAAGAAATTACAATTTTTTTTTATTATTATCATGGATATCTAAATTAGTTTGCGCACATTTCGACTAATCTCACGAACTCAAAGTAATTACAACTGATAAATACTTTCTTATTTGGATATTCTCCGTTATCTTTATTCATCCTATATATAATTACAACTAATCATCTTCAGTTAATGTAATTAAATTATAAAATTAAACACAATATAATAATATTCTATTACAAGTTTTAAGATTAAGAACATAAATTATAAACTCGACCTGATTTTTTCAGCATTATTATTTTAATAGCAAACCTTAAAAAAATCTTTTTAATGTATGAAGATTATTCATTTGATTCTCTAAATAACTTTTTTTCCAATTAAGTTTCTAATATTTCAGATTTTTCTCAATTGAATTCTTACATTCATATTTATTGATCAATGAATGTTGTTCAAATTGTTATTTATTTAAATAAAAAGTGAAGTGCTGAAGTTAATGTCTATGAGAATTTATTTCAAATTGTAATTTATTTACATTATTCATATTTATTGGTTAACGAAATACACTACCTTTATTGGCCTTTTCAGTTCAAGTATTGAAGTTAGTGCCTCTGAGAATTTATGAAATTTCTCCAAATGCACTATCTCTATATGGATAAAAAGACTAATTCATGGTCAACACGCACGTTAGTCAAGAATACCCCTTACATGGAATGAAAAAGAAAACCAACAAGGTTTTTTTTTTATGCAAGTTAGCCTTATATTATATATATCCAATATGTCAATTTAGCCATTATATTGTTAATTAAGTTAATTTTGCCATATACTATATGATTGATTGCAATGAAACAAGGCAATCAGCAAGATTTTGAAGCACAGTAAATATATTAAAAAAAAGTAAAAAAAAATCACGACTTAGGTTATAAACTCCATTAAGTTTATTGAGCTAATATTATTTAATTAGATGATAAAAAAAAACAACAGTAAATGGATTGAATTAAACAACAACAAAAAAGTTATCATGATATATAGCATGAACAAAAAAGAATATTTTCCAAAAGAAAAAAAACTATAGAGCTGAGTTCCTAGCCAACCCAACATAGAAGGAAGAAAATGAAAAAAAAAAAATGACTCGAGACAATCCAAGTTAGCATGTTAAATCCTCAACCTAGGTCAGGAAGTTGGGATAATTCAATAAAAAGCAAATAAAAAAAATAACAAAGCACAATCTCCAACAAATTCAATGTATAATGATGAAAATAAAAACAAAATTCATTAACAAAAAGGATAAAAAAAAAACCCAGCAAACTTGGATAAGCCTACCACACCTTACAAGTTACAACCTAAACAATGTGAATGAGATAACTTAATAGAAGAAAAAATAAGAAAAACAACGAAACTCAACTGTAAAACCAATCAAATATTGAAGGTCAAAATAAAAAAAAATAAATTTAAAAAGAAACGACTCCAAAAAAAAAAACTCGAGTCAACTCAAGCTGACATACCAAACATGTAATTAAAGTTATGTTATCAGGATAACCCCATAGAAATTAAATTAGAGAAAATTACGATGCCTAATTTTTTTTTTGAAAAAAAAGGAGTAATGAGATCGGATTTCAAAAACAAAATCAGCGTAAAAAAAAAAATCAATGTCAACCTGAGTTAACTTTTTAAACTTATGACTCGAGTCATGAGACTGAAATCACAACATTGAAAAAACCAAGACGTCTAATTCCCAAACAACCCAATGAATAATTATGAAATTGAAAAAAAAAAACCTTTTGATAAAAGGACATACAAAAAATTGGATTTAAAAGAATGATGAGTAAATTTGAAATAAAAAAATTGAAAGGATGACTTATAATTTAAAAAAATTGAAAGGATGACTTATAATTTTTTTTTATTAAAAGTTGAAATTGAAAAAAAAATATAAAATGATGAAAAAAACAAGGAACAAATCTAAAAAAAACATGAGAGGACAACTTACAATTTTGGATTGTAAGATTAAATTAAAGAAAATCTACAAAAAGATCCAACACAAAAATTAACAAAAAAGAAAGAAAGAAGAATAAGAACCAAATTTAAAATCAAAACAAAATAAGAGGACAACTAACAATTTTGGATAGACTAACATGAATTTCAAGAAGATAGGAGAGAAAAGAGGAAAGAAGAAACAAACAGTCATTAAAGCCACACCGTCACTCTTTATGATACACGTGCCGTCTCAAATGAAAGAGGATGTTGTGGTACTTTTAATGCAAAGATGAAATATGGTGTTTGGAAACTAGAGGAAGTTGCACATGTTGTCAAAGCCCTATGGCTTCCCTTACTTGCTGGGATATGCACTACACACACCAACCTATCTTGATTTTCTCGTAACTTTAAGTTTTTATATTTGTTTTAGCTTTAATTTTATTTCCTTAACACTTAATTGTTCTAAATCAATTGATTTGTGTTTTATTTTGTAAAACAAGCACCGCAAAATTTCCTTGATATTGTGAGATCCCCACACAACACAACCGAAACAAACTAGCAAGTAAAATCCCAAATAAAATCAATGTGAATGGATCAAAATGAACAAAAAAAAAAGTTGAGGGATTGAAATTAAAAAAGTTACATGAACTTCCTCTTAACCATGCAAATCAATCTTTGATGTTGCTATGGAAAAAAGAACCGAACATTTATTTAATGTTCAAATTTGACCCCTAAAGCTCTAATTATTTCAAACTAATGAAATTGAATTTTGTTGAGATTTTGTTTTTCAAAGTAGCATAGCAGAAAAAAAGAAGAAGGGGTGAATAACACAGCTCAAAATTTATTTAGGAAAATAGTACAGTTTAGTGAGCCGCAGATAAAATATCCAATTCTCTTTAAAAAATTATAATTTTAAAATTTATTTTAAAATCTGAATTTAAAAATAAGTCAAACTCTATTTTTATATAAGAATAAGTACTCTATTTTTATACAAATTCTACAATAAAAAAGTAAGTCTATATTTTTATACAAACTCCACTTGTAAAGTTATGTTTTTTGGTGTAAAATTAAAAGAGTTTTAACATAAGATATGATTAAAACTATCTTGAAAGGAGAAAAAATTACAGGTTTTAATTATAAAAACTATTTTTATTAATTATTGATAAATACTTTTTTCATTAGAAAGATAGATACATATGATTTTATCTTAATTATGAAAAAAACATGTAATTTTTTCTCATTTCAAAACAGTTTTAATAATATTTTATGTCAAACTCCTTTAATTTTACACCAAAAGTATAACTCTTTTTACTTGCAGAGTTTGTATAAGAATACAACACTTATTCTTGTATGAAAATAGACTTTAATTTATTTTTAAATAAAAAAATAACATGCTACTTTAAAAATAAAAAACTTGATTTTTTTTTTATCAAATTAATAAGCATTACTCGAGCGAAAACACATTTCCTCACGAACCAAATAAATCACCAAAATTAATCACAAATCAAGGCCATGTAATTAAAGAACCGAATAAAAAAATAAAAATAAAATAAAGAACCAAAGCATAAACAATCCAAAGAACTAAAAGAAAAAAAAACTTTTCCAATAAACAATATTTCTCATCACAAGTCACCGTCTAATCTCCTTCAGGAATCTGTTAATGTTGCTAATATTCTTTCTGTAATCCGTCCCCTTTTTTATGCAATAAAAGTTTTGAGTTCCATTTTCTGAAAACCAATAAGATCATGCTATCTAAGTAACCCTCCACCCCAAGTTACATTCAATTAGCGTGACATGATCATGGTTTTGTTTGAGTTGCATGTTTCATTTTTTTCACTGTTCTTTAGTCTAGCAGCTCCAAGTCTTTCTAATTAATTAGAGTCTCTCTCTCTCTCTCTCTCTCTCTCTCTCTATATATATATATATATATATATATATATGTATGTATGTATGTATGTATGCATGCGTGTATACAACTTTCTAAAGAAAATCAATTTGGATTGTTCTTCTCATGAACACCTCCCCTTGAGCAAGAAGGGGTACTGGCAATTTCTTACAAATGACTATCAATATCTTGGTATGCATGCGCACATTTCAACGTTGACAAGACACTTTATTGGTCAATTATGGAAGAAACCAACCGACGACTCTCCCTTTACTGTGCCATGGAGGGGGGGAAATAAAGGCCAACCAAGTTTCTTTTCGAGGAGGGTAATAAAGAGAGAGATGAGCAGGGTAAGAAAGGCATAAAGGGCACGTCCACTACCATCCACCATATTCTTATCTTCATGGCTATAAAACTTTAAAAGGTGCCTCATCACAGTAACACTGATAAACAGTACAAATTAGCATCTTATGTCAATTATTCTGGTCGGTCTCTCTGATCACTATCTGAAATAAGACACTAGTAATTTCAAAATTTACTAGGAAAAAAGATCAAAAGGGAAATAATCTGTAATGATTATGTTGATGAGAGTTTCTTGATTTTCTCTAGCACGCCTCCCGATACATCAGATCCCAGTAATTCATCAGATAAACGAAACGTAAGAAAATTGCCTTCTGATAATATTTCATGGTTAAGATGAGTATATCTCCGTGTTTCTTTACAGATTCTAGTGGACGTGCATTTCACTAGGAAAAAGAGAAGTGATGGGCAAACAGTTTTCCAGACAATAAAAAGCTGTTGGATTTGTTTGCTGGAAGGGGCAGCCCTCTTCAGATTCAGGAAGCTGGACAAATTTCTTCCTTTCACAGTAAATCATGGAAAAATGATCAATGACATAAGCCAACTTGTACCGACAAGGCATGGTATTTATTCTCAAAGCTCCAGACAAGATAACATCCATTTTCTGCCAAAGGTTTCGAACTCCCCTTTTCAATCAGAGGAGTTATGACGTCGCAGAGAGAAAGGGAGTGGGAAGCAATGAGATCCTCGTTCTCCTCTCTGGGCATGCGTGGGTGCCTAAACCTGCTGTGACTGCGTGTGATTTTTTGCAGGATTTTTTTGCCATGCAAAATTTGACTTGGTTGGCTGCTAAAAATGCAATTGAAATTTTGTACATCTAATATGATGAAACCTTCAACAATTATTGTTAATTGGCAAACCTTTCTCTTCCAGGTTCTGGATACAGAGATCAATCATCCTTAATATACACACTCCCTATTTGATTTTATTCCTATAAAGAGAACCTCAATATATGGAAATTGTTTATAAGTGAAGCATTCGAAGCCAGAACCAATCTGAAAATACGATGCAATGTGAAAATAAAAAAACAAGAGGAAGGCTTCTCACTGATAGGGAGACCTTCAATGAAATAGAAGTTTTTAAAACAGATTTCAATCCACTGGACAATTAGACTACTATGATTTTGCTGCATTTCCATCTTCTATGGTTGAATGTTTGAAGGGGAAAATGCCACCAAATCCTCGTCCCCTGGCAAGCTTAATCTCAATTTCTTCTAGTTCGTGTTGCCAAGTCTTCCATCTCTTTGCCTCATTGCATAAAACAACGTGAAAAACAGCGTCCATGAATTGGGAATAATTAAAATAAATGCCAACTATCAATTTCATAAGATGCTATATGAGATGTGGCTGCTGTAAAGTATTAGCTATCCTATGGTGCGTTCCTGATTACCAAGCGTTATCATTAAAATGTCAATGTCATCATAACAAGTGAAAAGCAAACACTTTAATGCAGTTTATAGTACGGCAAGGTATTTTAAACTGTTTTTTTTTAAATAATATTTTTTTTTATTTTTTAAAATTTATTTTCAATAACAATACATTAAAACAATCTAAAAAAATTAATTTAAAAAAAATAAAAAATTCAATTTTCTTTTTTTGAAAAACACAGCAACGCAACAGAAACAGACAACCCTTAAAGCCATCAAGTGTCCCTCAACTTTTTATCAGCCAGTGAAAAGTCTGCTTTCAACTAAACGTTATCATCAGCAGACATTCATCGAGATATCTAGGATTTACTCATTACAGGCTGTTGTTCGATACAGTTTTTCATGCAACACATCATTGTTTTGAGCATGTGAAGCTGCGGAAATATTTATTACCTTCTGCTATTTTCAATCCTCATGCCCTTCCTGTGTAATAAAAAAATGAATCAGAGAATGAGCATCATGGGAATCGATTCTGCCAGGAACCAGAAAAGTTGAAGGAGTCGCACAGTTCCATTCTTGATTATTCAAACACTATTATTTCACAACTTTTATATTAATTGATCAAAAGACCATTTCAGCTCTTCTCTGGAAAGTGGTTCACAGGTGTCCCCTGCTGTCATCTGGCCACCATGTGTACTCACTGGCTCTTATCTTCAAGGAAATGATAGCACCAAAACCACAAGTAACAACCAAAAATAACCTATCATGGGACATACAATGCCTTCCTAATTGGATTGGAACAGCCGATCTGTGTAGGGCCATATTCTGGAAGATTGCAGATCAAGCCCAAGATGCTCTTCCACTACTGATGACTAACAAAGGCCTCTCCGCATGCAAAATTGAGTACATACACATTTACATACAATCACCCTCCCAATCTCTCCAGATTTAAGTGATGCACAAGTGTTTCATGTATATTTTACACTCACCGAGTTTAAAAAGGAATTCGATAAATATATCTTTTCAATAATTTTAGTTAATTTTAACCATTTTGTTATTTCCTTCGTTTTTATTTAATTTTTGTGTCAAAAAATCTTGAAAACCATACAAAATGCAAAAATACTAAAAATTTAAAATACAAAAATATAATAATATAACCGGAGTTGAAATTGGACCGATAATCAAGTATTATGATAAAAAATAAAGTTTAGGAATTTTTGGGCCACAATTAAGAATTCGATTGAAGAAAAATAGAAGAAAAGGAACTTATTTTGACCTTAATTTGGATAAGATTATAAAAATTAAAGAGCGAAGGATGGATTTGAAACACTTGACTAAATTAAAAAGTCAATTTAAGGATCTATTTAAAGAGGAAAATCAAAATTGTGAGTTAGATTGATCAAAATTGCATAATTTTGGGAACCAAAAATGAATTTGTAATATGTTGTTAAATCTAAAGGACTAAATTGATTCAATTAGGATACAATTGAATAATGTAGTTTTTTTCAAAGAATAATGGCCAAAATTAACACAAAAAAATCATGTAGTTTTTTTCATTTTCATTATTTATAAAGAACAGAAAAGTTCATTCTAGTCCTTAACGGTTCGATTTATGCATATTTGGTCTCAATTATTTTAGTTTTTCCTTTTTGTTTTAGTCTGAAACTTTATTTTTATTAGTTTCATTTTCTAAATATTATATATAAAAAAAAAACATAGTTTTAAAAAAAAAAAAAAATGTTCCACCAACTATATGAGTTCAATGAAGGTTATGTTGCTTCTCAACCATACTTGAAAAGGTAGAGAGTAAATTGAGACCCGTAAAGGTTTTTTTGTTTTTTTAATTACAAATTGTTTTTCATTGTTTGAGTGATTAAAGATAGTTTTAAGATTGAAAA
>Ga0307514_10005205_pt1 | contig 11721 bp, 13 predicted proteins | sample 16_EM_MG_FD_203088 | JGI IMG/M metagenome (GOLD analysis project Ga0307514, IMG submission 203088) | Populus trichocarpa ectomycorrhiza microbial communities from riparian zone in the Pacific Northwest, United States - 16_EM | ecosystem: Host-associated > Plants > Roots > Unclassified | place...
GGAGTGGTTGGATAACAACGTTGACACTGTACGCGACTGATCAATTTCCTGGCTGTTGGTGCCTCGTGGGAGCTCAGCGCAGCGACCGGTCATGGTTGGTCGGGATTTCGTACCGTTTCTCATCACGAAAGAGAGAGCGCGGATCGCGAATCCATCCGAGGGCGCGCCGATGGGCATGGGGCCATGGGCTGTGAGAGCCGGGGCATCGCTGACGCCGTGCTTGGCCTGTTTCAAAGGCGACCAACAAGTGTCTCGTCGCTACTTTTTATTTTCAAAGGCAACTCTCCCCATTGGACGCCAGTTACATTTTTACCTGTGATTGAACAAAGGGTGGTTGAGATAAAGAGGAGATTATGATTACATGCGAGGGTTTGTGATTCTCTTGAAGAGTGAACACCGCGCTTCGATTGATCACACGGCTGGCGATTTGATCAACCTCAAGTTGAACCAACTTACTTGTTATATACCACGCCCTCTCCTCCTCTCTCTTCCTCCTCCTCCTCCTCCTCATCGCTCTTCCACACGACCACTCCTACCACTCCTCATCGCTATCATGCCTTCCTTGCGCAGAACTTCCTCTCACCCATCCCTCCGTTCTTCTCCTTATGGCCCAACACAACGCACTCAACACCCCTATCCCCACCGTCGCTCATCCGCTCCAGAGACTACTCGTCGCCGCGTACTCGCTGATATCGACTGGTGGACCGTATCAGATGGCCAAGTTCCAGCAGCCACAGAATTGCAAACTCGACCGGCCACCCCCGCCGGTCAGGAGCAAGACGAGAACGTTCATCTTGAACCCCCTGTCCTCGAGCGAACTCGACCAGAATCACCTAATCTTGAAGATGTAGAAGAACCAATCCTTCGAGGAGATTCGCCAGTTGTCCATACTACAATTTCTGTGAGTAGCTGCCAACCGATCGTCGGTGGCTCGCACTTGGTCTCATCCACTTGTTCAGTTCAATTCTCGGACCGCGGGCTACGCCGCGCTCTCAGTTGCCCCCCGTCTTCCTCCTCTCGCTATGAGGAGGCACACAGTGCCTACATCCGTCTACCGCACCTTGGGTATTTCGCTGTCCACCGACTTTGAAGATCATTCAACCGTGTCTTCTCTTACGTCAAGCCCTGAACCGAGTCCGCTCCCGCTGACGCCCAAAGCAACCCCAGCCTTCAATTTTGGTTTCAGCGACGACTGCTTTTCCGATATCTCTAGTTTCCCCACTCCATCAACACCGCCGCGGCTCGGCACTGAGCTCCCAGAATCTTGTATCGACTTTGATGACGGGATCATCCCCTGTAACCCTGCCTTCTCCCAAGTTCTGGACAGCTCATTCACTCAGTTTATCGACGACGGCTTCTTGTTCTAAACTTTTGAAACCAAGTCAGTTTCATTCCATTGTCTTGGACCAACCGGGGTCCCTCTTGCAAATACTGTGAGTGATTTATACTGTCGATCATTGATCGTGAATCTTGGACAAAGGATTTCTGACTCGCTCCACCCACAGTCACACTTCCTCATCTATCCGACGATGACGATTGCGTTCAAAATACACGTTGGGACGCTTGACCACTCTTGCTTTTTTATCCATCCTATCATCCAGTTTTGACTTGGTTGCAAGGCTTATGCGTCTCCCGCATCCCAATCTTCCAACATCCATCAATGACGAACCTTCACGCTGCATGACCCGCACCCCGACATAAATCCTGTGCCACTCCCAGCCTCGACGTAGAGGACTCTGACTTGGTCAATTATCCCCCTCCCGAACCGACAAAATTACATCGTACGCACACATACAACGAACAGACTATCTCGGACTCCAGGTCCGACACGCCCTCGAGCTTATTCATGTATATACCACCATCTAGCCCTAGTCCTTTTGTTTTCGTTCCATTAATGTCTCACTTCAATCATCCTTGTACCACCACCCCCGCATGCATCCCTTGCCCCCCCTCCCATATTTTGACTTTTGCGTTCTACTCCCTTTCCTCGCCCACACCTTGCGTACCATACATTCCCATTCGCACTTCTACCGCACTCACGCGCCTATTCCCCTCCGCTTGTTTTTACCCCTTGCTCTTTTTTGCTTCGTTTCACGCTCGACTCCCCCTCTGCATCACCCTTCCCTCTCTTGCTCCCTATCTCCCTTGCCTCCTCCCTTATCGCTTGGCTGTTCCCGTTCGTAGCCCTGGGTTGACCTCACAGAGAACGAAATTGGTATCCTGCGATTGAACGATGTTAGATGTGAAGGAGAAAGCGAAAGTTTGAGACCATTATGGAAAGGCGGGAGACTGCATCCAACGGGAACATATTCCGAAAGCGATAGAAGGAAGCAGTGATCGACTCGTTCCGTCAATGTGAACACGGACAGTTCCTTCTCCCTCGATATCACTCTCATGCAGGTTGTGTCCATCGGCCATCGTGACAGGAGAATTTGCTCACAAAGTGGGCGCCAAAGTATTCTTCCACTTGTTCGTCGATACCTCCCGGACCTGGACCCCTATCTTCAGAACCGTGTTCTTCTTGCTTCTCTCATCTGTTCAGGGCCGTTACCAACATGAACATCACCTGGCAACCTGGAATGCGGCATTAGTTTGGGTGGCGATCGACGATCACTTGAACGCCCCCTGTGAACGTGTGAACGTCGGCACGTACATCGCTCGCGCTCATTTTACATTGTGGGACGCGATCTACAGTGATTACGATTGATGTTGCATAGTAATAGTATTGATACTGCGCGGACCGCTTCACGCTTAACAGCCCCTGACTCCTTTCGTGAGCGGCAGTCTTGCAACCGAGCGTGTATATTATCCCACTGGAAGGCGGCTATCGCGGCCAACACTCAGAGCGGCAGCAGACGGGACAATGGAAGGAGCGGCGGGAGCGGCGATAGATGGGACAATGGGTGGTGTTACAATCACCCCACCAGATAGGTTTCAGGCTTGGAGACTTTTAATGATCTCGATCCTAGAGAGTCTTTGATGTGTTTCACAGCAGTTTCTTCAAGGCGCTCCACGGTTTCCTCGTCCCGTAGTATTGTGACTTGGTAACGCCCTAGGAATGCGTATGGCTCCTGCCGTTCCTCGTATAACGAGAACACCCATGGCGAGTGGTAGTGAGTGGCCAATTATCCGACGCGGTGGGTGCATAGTACGCCGATTATGTTTCCGAGTATCCCCACGACCTCGAGTTCGTCGTCCACACAAGGCTCCCTCATATCTTCTGTTCGATGCGTCCTCGTGGAGGAACCCCACGGCATCTTCCGAGAATGCGGGGACGTGATCCATGGGGTGAATCTGGGGGTCACACGGAGAGATTTGATGGAGGGAGAGGGTCCGTGAGGTAATATTGGCCCTGGGGGTTTTGGCGTGGCGGTTTAATGTGAGGCAGATATTAAGTACCCGTTTTGACGCTATGAACTGCCCGGATCGGACACTTGGACTGGTGTTGTCGACGTCGTCTAGGTGAATAAATTAAAGTTGAATATGGGTTTTAATCCGTATTAAAGTCTACGGGGCGAAGCGGCTTCCCTCCCAGCTCAGCTGAGGGGAGAAAAGAAAAAGAAAGAAAATACTATAATCGCTATTTGATATAACTGACCCGGCAACGAACACCAACCCCCAAACGCGACTGGTCAATGCCTCGAAGGACCCGCACAAGCTTCCACATCCATCGACGTGCATTCACCCGGGGGCCAACGTGCAAACTCAACGGCATCATCAAAGACAATCCGCGAGAGCTCGAAGGTTTCCGACTTGAATCCTACAGATGATCGACTGGCTTCGCGTATCCCGATCATGAGTCTACAGGCGAGGATGGAGTGAAGTACGATTTCTATGCTGTGTGAAAGGAATGGGGGAGTCAGGCGGAGATTCTGTGGGAAGTGATATGGAGCATGCAAACTCTGATCCGATAGTAATGAAGTCGGTCTGGACGCCACCACGCAGTCAGACGTGTCTCGTAATGCAGGACTTTGGGGGCCACGTACTGGCAGGAGTAGGGTGATCAGAACGTTTGCCAATGTCGCACAAAAGGTGAGCAAATAAAACCGGATGCCTGGGCAGAAATCCAAAAAAAAAAAAAAGGTCAGTGATCAATCAGAGCACATTGCAATTTCACTCGTGTCGCTCACCGTCCCTGTAAATTACGTGCATGAGATTCGATGTGTGTTCACGGTCTACTCAACCCAATAATCAATCATCCACAGCGAAGGCACATTGAGGATGGGGGGCTGACAGGTCTTCACCGCGCTGATAACCACCAAAATAAGATCAACTGTGCGGTTTCAGTACGGATTGACCAGAGTCCTCGAATCAGACACTGCTTAGCGTACCTCCTTCCAAAATGGTGACCATTATCCAGTTTGCGAAAATGAGCCTCGTAGTCCTGTCGTGGACGCATCCCTTGATGAGTCCCGGGTACGGGTTCTGTGCGTCTGGAGGGAAGGGTTGAGCATTGAACACCCGCAGAGACGTAGAATGGAAAAGGAACAAACGAATCAGCGCAGTACTCACAACCGACCCCCTGGAGAAACTTGGACAAAATTATCCCATCGGGGATTTTACATAGCCCAAAGAGCAAAGCGAGGCCGATTCCCACTCGCTTGTCTCTGTTCCAAACCGCATACGTTCTGACTGCGAGAACGACTATCACAAAAAACAGAGCGAGTCAGGTTTGAGTTTAATCGCGGTTTCGCCTGTTGGACTTACTTTCTGCCAAATCCAACCCAATGTACGCAAGCCCTGAAAAGTGCACGCGGAGAAGTAGGGAAATGAGATAAGGAGGCGAAAACAGGGGACCGGCTGCCGCAAGAGCGGGAACAATAAACACCTACAACTAATGGCATGGAGACTCCTTTTGCACGACTCGGGACTGGGATCCCAAGCAAACTGGCCTAATGGATAGGAGGGTGTTAGTAAAGAACTACGTGGGTAGGGATCGAATGAGAGGGAATGACCGCTCCAAACGGACCATCGTGTGGGAGATCATATCGAGGCACGCGTGTGATGTGAGCGTCACCCAGAAAGGAAGAAATTGGCGGGTAGTTGTGCCAACCAGTGAGGGAGCAACTCACTTCGAAGTGCCAAGGCAATGGTAGCGAACGGTATGTACCGGGTGAGGAGATAAAGAGCTTTGGACCAGTTCCAAGAGGCACGCCAGATGTACTCCACTTCCTGAGGCAAAGTCACCAACCAATCATAGAACTTTGGTCGGTTGTCGTCATCATCAGATGCTAATATATTCCGGAAAGTCGGGATATCTCCGCTCACCTGAAGTGTCACGGCTGAAGCTGCACGTAGCTCATGTCAGACAATCAGACGTTACAGGAGTGGGTCGACTGACCCATCATTGCCTGATGGTGGTCTCTTCAGAAACCTTGGAGCCATAAAGAAAAAGAGAAGAACATACCTCGACAACGTGCCTCCTCGAGACAACTCCCGACATGGGCTGCGTAAAATCACCACCGTCAGACTCCATAACGCTCAGCGCAGAGGGAAGGGAAAGACGAGAAATAGGGGGTTGAGCGTGTCGCCAGGGCTTTATGTATGAAAAAAACCTAGCACACGATCCACATCAAAAAGATGTGTTCCGATCTGCGTGGATGTCTCTTGATGAAGACAGGTACGGAGTGCTCTAATAGAATCGGATCATTACCGGCGAGATAAACATCACTGGATGCCTACGGTTCAGGCGGTGCTGATCACATTGTAACGTACGAAAGCTCAGAGGAGATGTCGATAATTGGCAAGACGAACTCACCAGCCCCTCGCCCTGGGGTGTTCTGGGGGGATCAGGGAGAATGACGAACGAGGAATTACTGAGAGTAGAAGCTGAGAAGCCTGTATGGCTAACATGCGCAACGAAACACTCGGCAAAACTCCAACTGTATCCTCTTGAACAACTAATGCCCACAAATCGACGACGAGCGGCCGCCTTGATGGGTTCACGGTCTAGCCTCTAGCATGCATTACATGCCCGGTGGGTCTGGTGGGGGTATCGGGATGACGGAGCATGGACGGAACAATTTTGTTCCGAATGCGATGAGCCCGCGCTCTTTCCGTTAGCTTTTTTACGGATGGGAGAGAACAAAGGAATTGGTGATGGTTGGCATGAGTCATGCAATCGACAACCCACCCACTGCGCAGCATTCTCCGAATCGATCGATATTCTGGCTGCCACTGACATCACCAACTACGACTTGTGAGACGACGTCGTAAGCTTATGCTTGTGTCTGACCAGGCATGTCTGCATCACCCCTATTGCAGATGAGGAACGCCTGCACCGAGTACGTACCGTTTCAATTGGAGGATAGCAATCCTCATTCCAGAATTTACCCTCAGCCGACGCTCAGGTGTGGTATGAACCTCGGACATACCTAAGTATTGCCCTCTGCCACCTACAAGTTCAGAACGTCACGTACTTGGTTTATATCGAGGAACGCACCAAGCACAGTGTGTCCATGCATCCACTACGCTTTCACGTAGGATTGAAAAAATCTCCGAGGTCCCCCTCACTCAAAAGAAAGAGGGGCTTGGAAACGGTTAGAAACGCAACAGCGGTTTGGGATTCGCCGCTCAATAGACCGATTCCATTTCGGCTCGATAGAAAGGGTCGTTTGTGACGTACACCATGATAAGTGTCGACTGTCCTCCGCAGATTCCAAGAACCGTGTTACTCTACGACAGAGAAAAATAGAAGCACAGACAATATCATAAAAACAAATCTAGTTGGGTATCCAAGTCCCATCCTCATAGACGTATGCCACACACAGGGTCCACATATAGACATATCGTCTTGGATGCTCAACGATACATCCCGCCCCACTGCGCAGGCCCAGTCACCTTACTCCACTTCGACGCTTGCATCGGCCCATACCTAATCCTTCCGTCCGGCAATGGAGGTACGGTGTTTATCTCCGGTTGCGTCTGCGCGGGGCCACCTTGCACGCCAGCCTGAGCGTGCGAGAAAGAATGGTGTTGGTGCTGTTGGTGTTGCAGATCCCGCGCTTGCGAGTGGGGATGGGGGTGAGGGTGTGAAGGTTGAGGGTGAGAAGGTGGTAGGGGTTTTTGTTGGGCGAGAGCGTGAGGGATGCTGGGTGGTCCCCCACCAAGGTGCGGTGGAGCGGACGGTTGGCTCGGTTGGCTGTGCCGAGCCTTCCAAGCTGTCCGGATGGCCACACATTTCTCGAGCAGCTGTGTGAGGAGGCGATCAGAACCAAGGCAGCCTCATAAGTGCTGTGTGAGTTCGTACCGCCTCTTTTTCGACGCCGTCGCGTATGCTCTGTATCACGCTCTCTACGGTGTTGATATGATTGCCTGCAGGTTTGTCGTCTCTAAACCGCATCATCCGCCATCCTTCCACCGCGTGATCCCAATGTACTTCGACAATCCTATCCTCGAAGTGTTCTCCCGACACCTTCATCCTACGAACAATGATAGCGAATGAGTTCAGGGCACGGAGAAGGATTGAGAGTCTTAGGATGTAACACACCGTTCCCATTCCTCATCGGTAACGTGCATCACGTCGTACGGTTCATAGTTCGCTCTCGGGCCCTCCCCTCCCAGCCACGCGTACAGCGCAAACACAGGTTTGGCGTAAAAATCTGGTTGGGATGGGTTCGTGGCTGAAGGAGGGAACCTCAGGACTAATTTGAAGTCGACGGAGTTCTCGGATGGCGGCTTCCACTTCAGTCTGGAAGGCCGGGGCGTAAAAAACAAGACTATGGGTGGAGGGAAGGGGTTTGGAAGGACGAGTGGAAACAAACGTACATGTTTCGGTCGGTCCCTGGGTTGTATGGAGTTGACACGCATGTATAAATCAATCCGTCGTTCCCATGGTGCAGAGCCGGAATGTCGATTTCGAAGACCTTTTCAAGGTGATACGACAGGTTCGTCCCTTTTACGACGATTCTGCGGGCGTTGAGAAATCGCAAAACACCGAGCGTATACAAGGAAAGGCTTTCTCACTGGAACGGATGTTGGTTGACAACATTAGGAAACTGGGCCAACATTCGCTGATACGGTTGGTAGAACCAATCCATCAGTCGCTATTCAATGGCAGGAAGTTAGGCTCGAGGTTCTGTGAATGGGTCGAATGTGCCTGCATACACCATACCGCTTATCCAATGGCCTCTTCATCACGTTCTGGTCACCAATCACCAAACAGTCGAAACACAGATACCGCAAAGTTTCCTGTCGGAATATGCATCAAGGGTCAAAGCACGTCCTCGGAGGGAGGGTTAAGAATGCCTTACCTTTTTTGTCTGGGGATCGACGTCCAGAACCAGCTCCCCATCTATCAATGAGTTCTTGAGAGGGATACGAGGATCTTCGTGATGAGGGAAGTAGAATCCTTCGAGCTGATAGTAGTTGTTGTGCCTGTCCAGCTGGTGAACGTTTCGACCCCGAAATATCAAGGATTCGGACCGGACATGGAAACCGTTGGGGATTAGAAACTACCAAAAAGCCAACAAAGCGACGATACACGTACCAAGTACACATCCTGGTTTTCCCCAAGAGTTGAGATGAACAACAGCACGCGGATACCGTCCGACTTCTCGCACACCCAATAGCTGAACGGAAATCACATTCAGAAAAACGCACATTCCTTCATCGAAACCGGGGAAAGGGGGTTGAAGGGAGGAAGGGAGGGCACGGAACTGACTCTTCGTTAATCAATCTCTGGAGGTCAATTGTCGTAAAGCTGACGGGCTGGGCACCAGGAAACCGACTGCACGACCAATCATCCACGTAGAACGAATCGAATGTGGGCCGGGAAACAAGAATGCAGCGAGTTGTCGCGTGGCACGAGAGAGAAAGACGGAGAGACGGAGGGAGAGACGGAGGCGGAGATGTACGGTTAGCCTAAAGCCGGAACGGAGAAGAACAAGAGGGGTCGGACTTGCTGTTGAGTTGACAGAGCTCGCTCACCGCTTTCTTCAGCCATTGGGCACGGTCTGAATTGCTGGGTACGAGATGCCCTGGTAGATCAGGGATACGAGGCATCCTATGGTGGATTGGAGGGGGTGGCTGGCGGAATGCACGACGGAGATCAAGCGACGGAACGTGGACGGAACTCTAATTTTGCCACACGCATTTCAGTGTTCACAATCACGCGTCACGCCGGAGTGCTCGGTACGTATACGAGAGTTAAAACATCCACAAAGTCAAGTATGTAATACAGACTACGCTAGTCGAGGAGCAAGAATCTACAAGGAGGCACCCTCTGAAGAAGTCTCACGACACTCCTGATGACAAAAAACCAGATATCAGGACCTGTTCTGCATGAGTGAGACACGGCGAATGACTTACGTTCTCCTTCATCTATAAACCACAAGCGATGTTTCAGATAAGTTCGAAACAACTCGTCGGGTCACGCACCTCTTCCTCAGGAGTGGGTTCGCTGACAATGTTGAAGAGTCTCCTGATCTCTTCAGGAGTCTTGCCCTGTGTCATATTGGTAACGGCTTTGCACCCGACGTCGCTAGGTGATAGCGTCAAAAGACCGAGCATTCCGCATCTACTGTGGGAACGACGCACAGCAAGGGTTTGATATCGAGGTAGTTGGCAGCCAGTATTATCCCGAAGAACACCTCAAGATCAATGCTGGTGAGAAACTTTTGGTCCCATTCACTGATATCAGACTCGTCAGCAGCCGGCAGAGGCTCCTCACGGTAGTGCTCGCAGTATTCCAAAACCTATGAGATTAAATCAATATCCGTTTTTGACACGGCTGGCGCGAAAACTACGAACCTTCCTCAGCACAGTCGAACAAACTTGAGGCAGGGAGAGAGGTTGGTCGTTCTCTCCAGCATCTAGAGGTAGAAAGTCAGTTGAATTGTGACTAAGGCAGTGAGGAGCAGCGTCCTCGCCTTCGAGCATCTTCTTGATGAGGGCACTGCGCTCAGCAACCTCCTTGTCGACGACGAACTGCTCCTTATCAAAGGTAACGAGTATGACCATTATAGCTCAAGTGGTTAGCGAGGATGCGATGGACTAAGGGGAGACGAGGAGTGACTTGGCCTTTATAATGCCCTAACTTGAAAGCGCGCTGAACGGCAGGCACCGGACGCTGGGATATAGGGGTTTCTCTTCCGTAAACCGTCGAGAATGAAATCCCGACTAGGGTCTCTGAACGTTAAACAGATACCGGATTGAGATCCCATCGAATGCATGAACGTCAACGTCCGACCACCTAGCATGGTGGATATCTGGGGTCGTGTCCGTTTCATACCAGATTCGCAAGGTTTCCTGTCAAGGCCCGAAGGTGGGTGGGGGGAGGTTTGTCGGGTTACCGGAGCCAAAGGTCCGAGGACAAGATCAGGGGGTCAGGGGAAGAGTTCAGGCGAGGATATGTAGACTCTCCCCCAGAAATGGCGAGCGTTTCCGGAGCGGGGGTCACACTCCAGGCTCCGGCCGATCTCTTGGGCTCGAAAAGTCCAGGTGTTCGAGGACGAGGTCCAGATATGTTCGGTTCCAATCCGGTGTGGATCCAAATTTGGGGGACACTTTTACCTTGCCCTCCAAACCTAATAACCGTGTTCGGTGGTGGCTGCCTTATCTCTCGCCAAACCCTTGCAAAGTCGAGATCTGGAGGCACCGCGTTCCAAGCGTTATGAGGGCAGAAAAGAGGTGACAAAATTTTGTGGTCATAGATCACAAGGTCAAGATGTGCCGAGACCGACCTTGTAATTCCCCGATGCCAGCTGTCGCTCATCAGGACCCTTCAACATGCAGAATTCAATACCCCAGATTCATGACCATTCCTTATACCTGCTTGAATTTATTAACCATTCAGAGGAGGCGCAGCAGACCTGGAGTGGGTAGATCATTCATGATTGCAGACGGCGCTCGTAAAGAATGAAGTCGACCGTCAGCAGAGCCAGTCACGCAACAGGCGCAACGTGCGCGGGATGCTGGGCCGTTGGTCATTCTAACCCAAGCATATGGGGTCATCCGAAGGAGAGGGTGGCTGAATGTGCGATGGAGATCAGGAGACGATCCCGAGAACTAATTTTTCGAAAGACATTCGCACACGCACGTCACGGCGAGTGAGTGTCAAGAGAATCTTGAAGTAAAATAATACAGCGATATTTGACTATGGTAGACGAAGGGGAAGAAACGACAAGGAAGCATCGTCTGAGGGAGTCTAGCGATCCTCAGCCCATTCCTGATGAAAACACATTAGGATCCGATTCGCACACGTGCAAGACAAGATGAACAACTCACATTTTCCTTCTTAATCTGGGCCTGGAAGGCAGGAGGCAATGTATTAGAGTGATGTTTTGATAACACGTCGAACCACGTACCTCTTCCTCGGGAGTGAAGTCGTTGACGATGTTGAAGAGCTTCCTGATCTCTTCAGGAGTCTTGCCCTTGATCATGTTGGCGACGGTCTTGCATCCGACATCACTACGTGGTATTAAAAAACCGCATCCGCGACGCGTCACCTGCAAGAGGGGACGTACAGCAGAGGCTTGATATCGAGGTAGTTAGCAGCCAGGATAATCTCGAACAACATCTCTTGATCAACGGTGATAAACTTTTGGTCCCATTCACCGATGTCGGTCGTTCGCTTTCGGTTTTCGTCCGCGTTGGCTTCATCAGCTGCCGGCAGGGGCTCGCCGCGATGATGCTCGCAGTATTCCAAAACCTGTGCGATATACGCGATCAGTGGACACGTTACCTAAACATGGGCGGTGCAAAGACCACGAACCTTTTTTA
>Ga0307514_10005207_pt1 | contig 11717 bp, 7 predicted proteins | sample 16_EM_MG_FD_203088 | JGI IMG/M metagenome (GOLD analysis project Ga0307514, IMG submission 203088) | Populus trichocarpa ectomycorrhiza microbial communities from riparian zone in the Pacific Northwest, United States - 16_EM | ecosystem: Host-associated > Plants > Roots > Unclassified | place...
GTTGGGATTTGTGATCTCCTCTCTTCTATTCTTTCGATTTTTTTTGCTCTTTTTAGGGCTTGTTGGGCGCTTGCCTAATCTCGCTTTTAATGTAAAGGTTACGCTGATAACCATCATGGATTGCTTGAGGTAATAAGGCCAAAAGCTTGCAAAGCGAATAGAGGGAAAGTATTCACGGAGCTGCTTACTATATCTAGATGAAATTGACACGGGAGTTGTTTGCTCGAGATCTTCACCTGGTATATTCAACGACTCTCTATCGTTCAAGGTAATCACTCCGCCTCGCTCTGTGCTGCTCTACTTGTGCTCCTAGCCTACCAAAGCAGGTAGGGTGAGAACTTATTGCCTATTTAGGTACCAGTCTATGATGGTAGATCAGGTAAGCCATAGTTTTGATTGCACGAGCCTCTATGTTGTGACTGGATTACCCCGAAGCAATTCTTATCCCATAACTCGTCCAGGATCTTGGTCACTGTAGAGGTAAATCCAATGGTACCACTAGTCTGGTTGGCACAACGCCCTCGTAGAGGTGGTATCACTTTTGTTATATATAATCCACTTTCTGTCAGCGAATTGAGCAACAGGAGGTCCATTCATTGATAGAAGCTAAAGTATGAGTGTTTCTTCAAAGCTAGGGAGGACGAATCAAACACGGACTCGATGAGTGTGCGCATACATAACCCCAATAACTTTTCCTTGAAAAGTGCAGAAGCCAGAGCATGTATTCACTACTACAGACTAAATAACTATGGTCATGTGAGATGAGAATGTGAGTTGTGAGTTCAGGGTAATGTGGTCGACTTGGATTCCTATGGATGCTTGGCAGGTGGCGGCCAAGTCACGTTGTTAGAGCACGTAGTTGGAAGGTTTTTCCACAATCCAACATACACTTTCAGGTTCCTCCCGACAGACAGTGAGTTGAGCTTTATTCTGAGTGTTTCCCCTCCTTCCGTTGTATCAACGGCGGTACTTGACAGACTCGAACTTTCAACCCTCCAGCTTGAGCGGGCGGTTTATAATACATATCATGAACTGGTTTTTTTCTCTCTTTCTTTTTGGCACTCTACCCTTATATGCTAATCTCTCTGTGGTCTCCTTGTAGCCTGTAAGAGCAGTGTATTTAGTTGGAGATAATAACCCCCACCTCGTCACAGTCCAAGAGATAAACCGACCTAGATTGTAGAGATTTGTATATAATTGGATACGTCTTCACCAGGGCCAGCCTACTTACTAGCTGAAACCAGAGAAGGGTGGTGTTATTTCCTCTGGGTATACTGTATATACCCAGTGCAGAGGATTTAGTTTGTATACTACTGAAATGAGTGAGGATGGGATGTAGGTGTAATTAATGACTGTTTGGGTTGTTTATGAGCAAGATGAAAAGAAAGGATAAGTATATTTAAGGGTTAGTGTGTAGATGTATATGCAGGGTATCCATAGACTACTTACAGTGTAGACATTATCCGAGATTGCATATCATACATGGAAAACTATGTTCTTGATTGTTCACTGACTAAGCATAGAATTAGCGAGGACCTGATTGGATAGGAATTCGGTGTACGGCTCAGGGTAAATTCGGTACAATCTCTAATATACACATTACCCTGAAAATCCCCCGCCACAGCGCCCCCCATCCACAGCCAACTATAACCACAATCGGACTTATCTAGTTGATATCAGACACGTGCGTAATTACTTCAATTATCATTATAAGCCCACGGAATTCCTTTTGGGAATAAGTAAGTCGCCGTCAAACAAGCAACCCTCCAAAAGTTTTCCCCATCGACGCTAAAGGCAGAGATCCCAACAAGCTGCCTGGTTATGTCATATCATCGTATACGTTGACATATCACAAATGACACCTCAGAAATGATATCGCAACGCCCTCAACACCCTGAATATCAACCCACCCCACCCCTCCTCCCGCTGCGGATAGGGCACCCGCGGAAAGATCTCAAGCTAATACTACAATCGCTTCCCAGCCACCCGGAAACATAAAATTAGATCAATCTAAGCCCTAAATCTGAAATCTCAGTCCAGAGTTGAATTTCAAACATCGAAATGTGAGGTTGAGAATCGGGATCTGAGATGGAACTGTTTGGTAATTTCGACGTCGCACTTGCCGTTGTGCAGAAGAAGTTCGAGAAGCAAACACACAGACACACACACCACACACACACACACAATCCTGATTAAGACTTAATATCGGAAATTAGCTAGTAGAGTAGCTACGCATGCGGGAAATATTAATATGTGTGAACGGCGGAACCTGTGGACCCTGCCTGGTTTGTAAATTGAAGATCTGGATACGTAAGAGTAGATGTGAGTCTGCCCCTGCGGACAAGATCGATTCTTAGTAATCCGATACCAACGGCGACTACCCAAAAGGGCAATTCTCCACGACGGTGCAAATCCAATGCGCATACAAAACTTCTGCATACATAATTATTTCCTCCATGCATAAAATTCCAATTGTCAGGCCATACGAGGCACTGCGGGGGGTATAGTACCTAGGCATTACCGTACATACCCCACATTCACATATAGGGCTTAGGTTACTTCTATATGCACCCCATTCCCTGGTTTATGCGGGTATGCAGGGATTACACCGGAGGAGCGCATCTGCACGGAGGAGGACGGCGGAGGAGCAGGATGACAGGGTGACGCCCCAATGTGGGATGGGGGTGCTGAGGTCAATACTCGATTGTAATTACCACAGTTATGTGTGTAACTTATGTACATATTACTACTAACGACATTTCTTCGTGACCAATACTTGATACCCTAGCCAATGATGCCCCACGGGAGGGGGGCCCAATGACCTGTTTACGGCATGTATTAGCTTGCATACGCCGAATGGCAGGCACCTGGAGGTGTTTGAAATCTGTCGATTGTACGATCAAACGATCTACCATAGTGACCGAGATCTCGATTGTTTAAAATCTTCTGCAAACCTGGTACTGTGTCAGAGGGGCTATAGCGGGTATTTGTATGGCTCAGTTGCGATCCTTGGGATGTGGAATGAGCTGGCCTCCACTCTAGGGTCCTTTCCCCCAGCCCCTGACCATTCGGGTCATGGTCATCTACCACCCTCTTACATCCCAATATACTTGCCCCACCATCCTCTCCTCGGTCCCCCACCCACACCGCCCTAAATCCTATAGAGGCCACATTGTTGGATCGAGATTAGCTGTTGAGAATAGTGCAGGCGTGGTTCGAATAACTCGACTAGCTTCAAATGTGAGTTGGTCAAAGTGTTGTCACCCACACCTCGTGTTCTCTCGTATCCCCAACTTTGTCGTGTGTCCCCCAATTTTGTAATTCTACAACCACCAATAAGCCCAAAGATGTGTGCCTTCTCCACGTCCCTGCGTAGCTCTTTGCACCTTCAAACACGAATGATTTTTAGAGCCATTCATACACCCTGCATCAAAACACAATTGAGTATTGAAGACTGCTCTATCACCACACGTACCGAGCTCGCCCTAGCGCATTCCTAATATGAAATCCCAGTCCGTCGCGCGGTGTCATTCCCGGTCCCGAGATAGTTAGTTGTTTCCGTCCGGTAATATATTACCTGCTTTTTTTAGCGTCGCGCCATGTTCACCACAATGCCCAGATCCACACAGCCAACCCATGAAGAAAAGAAAGCAGCCGAGAGGTATGTGATTCACAGGCCATCAACAAGCTGCAACCATGGGTAAATCCCGCCTCCCGGAGCTGCCCGTGTACGGGCCAATGAGAACCACATGCATACGAGCCGAGACCTAGGGGACCCATGAAAGAAAAATTGTTTGTTGACGTTAAGAGCTTTCCACTCGGTGCTCTTCTTTTCCGCCCCTTAATCATATCCCCCGAATGTCTTTGTTGATGGTCTGGCTACAGAGCCACACGTCACGTGCTTAGACAAGACGAGTCCACCTTCCGCAAGCTGAGAATGTAATGCTGCACCGTATACCTCCGTTGGATCCGGTGTGCAGGTATCTTCCGTGTCTTTGATCAAGGGCCCTCCTTGTGTGCCTCTTATGTTCCCCGTAATTGGTAGGTAACTGAGGCCGGTTCAGAAGTTGACCCTGTGTGCCCCTTCTGACTTCCGAATGTTCGTCCATTGAAGTTAGTGTGCTGCAGCTCGAGCCGGGGCTTCCTAATTTCGAGTACGGTCGAGAGGTAAATGTTCGATGCTCACAGAGAATTTCGATCAGTTAGAAAACGTGCGGGGGGGTCGAAGGTTTTATATCTTTATCGGAGAGACATAGAGGGATCGTAAGATAAGAAAATTCAGAGGGTATAACTGCGGGGTACGAGACAGGGTTCTTGTAGAAAAAAAAACTGGGACGAATGGGAAGGTGGGAAAGGCATTTTTTTTTTTTTTTTCCTCTGCTGTCCCTGCCTATGAGAGACATACACGACTGATGAGGAACGGTGATGATACTGGTCTGTGTCCCACACCACTCCCACCACCTGGCTTTTCCGTATCCGTGACACTATCTAGATGGGCCGATTTATATTCAAACCGTCACATCTGCTTATTCTCATCTTGACTGCCTACCATCATTCCGGTCCGGAATTCTCTCCTTGCACGATGCCATCCACATGAAAATATTTTCTTGGGTAAGCGATACTTGTTGTTATGGTGTATTCATCAATATTCCCTGGGTTTATTCCATATGAACAAAACGGTATGGTCTATGCTTCCAATCAAGTGGGCTTCAGACCACAACTAAAGAAGGTAAGCAATGTCCAAGTGAAAGTGACGTTAAAGAGCCCTAGAGACTGGATTAGAATTCACTCACCAGTGCTTCTTACTGAAGACAGTGCCACAAGACCACAATAACTATTGTTCGATGTCCATCCAGTGTACCTGCAATGCACGCTGTCCAGTGATAAATCCCGAGTGGTGTGTTACTCCGGAGGAGCCCTGGTTCCCGAATGAGTCCCGTGACCGGCCACGAAAAAAAGCTCGAGCTACTTCTATTATAGTCTGGTTGGCACTCTCTCGTTTGATTAGGAGGTGGAGATGACGGCGCAGCTGTCAAGAACATGAAACGTCTCACGCGACTGGGCCTATGCCCACCACCGTTGTTGTTGCGGAGTGCATTGTGGTACGCAGGTCCTTGCTATCCCCGGATGTGCCATGGAAACGATCGATCGATGAGATGCATACAGAAAGCTGGTAATTGGCTGTGTGGTGCATTAGTGGCAGGTGGAATGTGGTAATGCATGGTGACTCTACAGTAGGTAGTACCTGTAGCCCAGTTCCCACACATACTGTACATAAGAATGTGGGGAGACGTACGACAAGGGTGAACCAAGGACGTGGGGTGGGCAGCCGCACCAGGGCTCCCTGCCCTTCGTTTTTTCCTAAACCCTCCCATCAAGTGATCCAGATGAAGAATGTATGTGCGTACCTCAGACTACTTACCCTGACGTCTAGTTATTCTGTGCTAATGAAGAATCCCACCGGCGATATAGCACCGTTTCGGCTGGGAGCTCATCATAAACGAAGGATCCTTTTATGTGTATGTGATTGTCAGTAAAAAGAATAACTGCCTCGTTCTAATTATGCACGAAGTATGTTGGTAGTACCTAACAGATCTAGATTTCGCGATCCTCCCCGAAACCTGCGATTCCGATTGTAATAGATGCGACCATGCACATGTCGATACTACTGAAAAAGGAATCAACGTTGTATCCTTGGTCATGTGTGATGAAATTGTCCCCTATCAAATTGAGGTTGCTTGTTTTAGGGTACCGAGATACTTAGTTAATGAGCAGATAGCCCTCTGATATGCGTCAGTCGCCGCGGACCTGGCATGGACACGACGTACACTTCCTATAGGTATAGCCAGCTGGCAAAATCTAAAGACGATGCTAGATAAACATGGAGTATAGACAGCGATCAATCTGCGGGAATAGTCTCGGTGAATCTAACAAACACCACTTTTGGTTTGGATACTTTCTTTTTCTGTTCTCGAAATTGTTGTAAGTAAGCAGCCTGCTTGATGAGTTGGAAAAATTTGATTAACGCAGGGCAATTTGTGATCGTGAATTATGGAAGCGATCAGAGGAAAGGTTTACTTAGCGGCATGCAACTCTCCGCCGCCGTCTGAGTACCCTTCCATGCCACACATCTTGCCACATAGATAATGCTAATGAGGAATCATAGAGGCGCAGTTTTGGGGCAAGGATCTGGATAGCGGATACCAGCCGTGTCTTCAGAGGAGTAAGCAGTTTTGCAGCTCTGGTGCAATATACTGCACATATATAGTACCAACCACATAACAGCTTGGCCATTCAAACTGCAGTCAGTCATATACTACCAAGACTGAAAACATTAGATGTCATGAACCTAGGTAGATGCCCATGCCAACGATCACAGACACAAATAGTGAAGATTGGGATGTTCGCGGGAAGACCAGGTACCTACTCACTTCATGACCTCGTAGAAACCCAAATCCACCCCACACGTGTTGGTCGCGATCGCAGTCTTCAGTAGATTAGCATTATAATTTTGTCATGGCTTTGGTAAGACAACTTCCAATGACCCTAACTCAATCCCGTTATCAATATGTGAAAAGCTTGTTTTCTTTTCCTGCGTTTTTCCCTTGTACCATGATCGTAAGTATTGGCAGCGATCTCTGGTATAGGAGACTGTCACCAATAACCACAGCTTGCTTAAGGAAGTAAACATGCGCCGAGCCAATTACCTACCGGTAGGGCTTGTGCCCACAACTCGAGTTCATCCCATGCTGTAGTAAAATGCATAATGCATGTTCAGGAGTCTCAGACGAGGAGCTGTTTCAAATATTTCAAGTTCTCGTGTGTGAGGTACTGTATGCACCTGATACCTATATATCCATTGTGTGCATTTACCCCACAATGAGACACGTCGCATTTCCTAATCGCGGAAAACCTCGGGCTGCATGTAATGTGCATAGATGAATTCAGCCACATGTCACGAAAATCAGTTTAGCAAGTCGATGTTAAGCCGCTGCGATGCAGGTGATAATCAAGACAGAATGTCCAGAACGTATGACAGCCTCGACGGATCGGTCTGTGTTTGATACAGATCATTAGCACTGGTTTGACACTGAAACGCGTACTACTTTCCACTTTCTATTGCTAGGTTGGGGAGGGATTATGGTCTCGCTAGGAGATGTATCCCCGTTACATAAACCTGGATTAGAGGTATGATAAGATATTGCAATTCCGCCTCATAGCCTAAGGCTCCCTCCGGGGAAAAGGCGTATAAACTCAAAAAAAAAATTTGCAATTTGCAATTAGCATGTTGTCCCGTGTGTAAACCCAATCCTTCAATGGTGCGGGAACGGGCCGCCTCATAGCCTAAGGCTCCCTACGGGGGAAGACTCAAGAAAAAAGATATTGCAATTGGGAGGCAGGGCGCTTAAGCAGCATGTTGTCCCGTGTGTAAACCCAATCCTTTAGAGGTGCGGGAACGGGACCGCCTCATAGCCTAAGGCTCCCTTCGGGGGAAAGGTCAAAAAGAAACAAAGATATTGCAATTGTTGGCCGGATGCTATATCATTGGGCCGTCCTGATAGCAATAGAACGAAAACATGACTGCTACGCTGGGTTCGACTCCAGTGATTCCTATCACGCACTGATGAAATGAGAATTATGGCACAAGTGCAAAGGAACCAGTCTCAAACCAAACAGTCGCAGAAGCATTAGTTATAAGTATAGGAGTACTTACTAGTACATGTTCCAATATACCTGTCCTTCACAGCAAGAATTGTCCGGAAGCTCCAGCGTGGGGTGTATATCCTTATATTAAGGGTGTAGCCTGTTTTCAAACATGGAAGTAGTTTGGGTTTGGGATGTCTTCAATCATCGTATGATTCAAAGTCCCTGCTTGTTTGATGGGTATACCGGCAGAACAACCCCAACGCAACTTGGCCCTGATTCTGTTGAGAAAGGGGTATGGTCAGGTGTCAAGCCGAGTGCGTCTTGAGGAGGCCAGCAGGAATGCAGGCGCCCCCTTAGTTTCCATTATATATAATGAAAGCATAATATCATGGATATCCCCAAGGCATAGAGAATTGCCTCTGGTAACCAACTAGGCAATACCCCAAAACGGCAGCTGTCCACTACTCACCATCCAGCTGTCTACATATCTCATTCTGGTATCTACGTAAATAGAGTACTTCGTAGGTTAGGAGTAGCCTTACCGTGGAGTGCCAAATTGGAGCAATGTGGCCTAGGAAGGGGGTTTGTTTGGGCAAGAGCCTTCCATCAGAGCAAGTATAAGTAGCCGCAGTCTGCACCTTTCTTCGAACTCCTCTTGCTTTCTCACTCATCGCTGGCCCTCTCCCTCATGCCGCTCAGCCAATCTCCCCTCATGGCTCTGGCTGTACCATCTCCTGTGCCTCCTCCAAGGCTTCCTTTATGTATTCAACTAGTGCTAGCATCTTTTGTCCCTCGATTCATCTGGGCATTCTTGTGCTAATATGTATAGATCAGTACTTGAATATACTCAACTCTAGTTCCGATCCTTGGACTCACCTTTGGATGCCCCAGATTTTTGGCTGTGTGATGCTTGCAATCATACCTCAACGGAAATAAAAATCGAATATCCCCTTAGGCGGACACGGTGACCTCGGCAAGCTCTTTCAAGGGGTTTTTTCTCAAATACCGGCACTATTTCAGGACTGTAGGGGCTGTCACCATCCTCAGGAGCTTAGTGCTCGCCAGGAACCCACCACCGAGAGCCAAAGAAGTCACCAACGCTTTCCCTCACCAACCATGTCTTTATGATGTACGAAAACCTATGCCTGCAGTTACTGGGCTTCGAGTATTGCAATTTACCCCTCCTTGCGAGTGCACAACTTAAATTTATAGTGCTCTTGGGCCCAGGCTCACGTCCGAGAGCTTGTGTTCTGCCCACTCTTTCTTCATCAATTTATACCCAAATACACAGAGGGATTGCACGAGATAATCTACTCTATCCTAGTCACGCTCGTGCTGCCACAATCGACAATACCAGTCATCTTCAATACGCTATATACGCTCATGATGTGTGGGATCTAATACTAGAAGTCAACTATATGATGGTGAGTGAGACATTTCATTCATATTTTCGGGAAAGAGGCCATGGAGAGGAGGAGCGGCATTGACTCCCTTTCTTGTAATTATTCTAATCAAGGAGTTTAAGTGCTCTTCATGTGCACATGAACCATCTTCAATAAATGGTGCAACCAGACTACAGCATCAGACCCCCTGTCTCTCCATACAATTTCCGCCGCTAAGCTGGAAAGCCAGGGGGTCTTATTTCCCCATACTCGGTGCCAGCAAGAAATAAGAGGGTCTTGAGGCAAGAAATTACATGTAGAGCGAGGCTGGCTTGAGGATCAACAAGGGTTTGCGCCTGCTTAAACTCCCTGGCTTATTGCATGCGCTACTCAATGCGATTGCCACGTGATTGAAAATCATGCCAAGCTTATCCAACACCCTAGTATATTATGCAGTGGATGGTAACTCCGTAGATTAATAGTACTGTGGTAGTATTGGCCAGGTTCCAAAGAAAAACGTTTTGCAGGGCTAGTGGTACTGTAGTTCGTGGCGTGAGAATTGGGTAACACTTAATCAATTGGCGTGCCGTGCAGCAAATCTATCAAAATCGGACATGGGACATGTTTAATATAGGCTGGGGTGAACTAATGATCCATATATCATATTCTACCTTTCAACATATCATATTTTTTTCTTTGAAAGAAACCCTATATACATGTGATAAAGCCATTGTTAGGACTTACCAAGGCCATGTTCCCACGCAATAAGGAACACTTGCTGCTAGTGATACTGTACATTGAGCTCCAGTATGATACATGATAAGTATGCATAGCCAGAGTAAGCATCATGTATCTGACTTTATAGTAGGAGACCCTTGTTATCTAATAGTTCTTTCCTAACCATACTACTGTTTCCTATACATCGAGTCTGGCTATATTAGTATACGCAGAGGGTGGAAAAAAAATTATGTTTCGCCATGGTCGAGATTACATGCATAGCAAGCTCCGATTAGTACCAGCAATGCAATGATCATGACCTGGGGTGAGGTTAGCAGAAGCTTTGTGAAAGGGTCCGCAGGAAGCCAATCGGAGTGGGTAGTGTATTGTCGTGATATTGAGACTGAATGGTGCAGTTTCTGGGGGGACGAAACATTATTGGAGTTTTTTCTTCTTTTTCTTTTTTTTCTTGCATATGTCATGAATGTACATGTATGCAACCTTACTTTTTTCTAAGCCGCTTCTCCAGCTTGTGATATACCTGTACAGATAAGCAGGATGTTACACCAGGTTTTCTAATCTACATACATTTGTCCCAAACCTCTAAATTGCGATATCCCGTATTGATAATACTAGTTCGTATCTCGAGGAAAAAAATTGATGCAAAATTTTTCTTTCAACCTGGGATGATTTCCCTTTACTGATACTATTATCATACTCATAGATTTTTCACGGTGGTTATGATCAGCCGTGCTTGCGCTTCAATGCATGTGCACTGCGGTAATTACTGGCAGTTGAGTGAGTGTTTGGTCATAGAGTGGTACATCTGAATCCAACAGGGTTTGTGGTGCGCGGTCAAAGCGCAGAGATGAGCATCTGAGAAAAGTAGTCTGGTTAGAAATAACGATTATATTGAGAGCATCTACACGCTTCAGTTGGACAACTAAACAATAGGATCTGACTTGGAAGAGCAAAAGGAACTCTATGCTCCAAAGTACCTTTCCCATACAAAGCTAGTGTGCCTAACTGATTAGGTAGATTGATGCTGTAGCAATGTAGCTGGCCGATACACATGGTGTTGTAAACTGGGCGGACTGAGGTTCTTGTTGATTAGATCATCTATCGGGCCCAACCGGTGCTTAGTTCAGTTTGCCATAGAGTTCCATCTCCCTATTAGTGGTACTGTCTAGTTGCTTATTCTACACATACGCATAGTCAGTATGTTCAATGCATCCATTGGAAGGGGTTTTTATACATAGGTGTATGCAAACGTATGTCCCAAGCACGCTCGTGTATACACATATAATCCCGGCCTATGCACCACGGGTTGCCCGTACTGTAGTAGAGTACCGCAAGGTACCAAGTTACCCCAGAGGCGGGGCGGTACATGTAACCCCACCATCTGGTCCCGGCTTGATCCAATTCCATTGGTCGGGCTCGAGGCCATCAAGTACTTGTAACTGTGCTAGCCCACAGCTTCTTGGGTGTACCTATTTACAGAAAATCTTGGTAAGAATTGACCAATAATCTTTCTTTGAATTTGATCGTTCAATTTGCTGCAGGTGAGTCACGTACCTGATGACAGGTCCATCTTGGATCTGCGCAAGGAAGGGTACCTACTCTACTCATTGCTGGTTAGCCGAAATGTAGGAAGTTTCTTGTCTGGTTTAATTGACAAGACATAATCAATTATAATGTACCCTATATCAGGTTAATCAATCTTCATCATGATCTGCATCAATCAGATCTGCAATCGTGGATCCTTTGTTACCCAATTGGAGTTAGGAGTACACGTGAATGAAGCAAGTGAGATGGTTGGGACTAGGCTGTGCCGGTATATTGATGCATAAACACTTTTTTTTTTTTTTTTTTTTGAAGTCTATACGTCTTTTCCCCTCAAGGGGGAGCCCGTGGCTATGAGACGGATCCTTCCCGCGCCTTTAAAGGTCTGGGTTTACGTAGGACCAACAC
>Ga0307514_10005208_pt1 | contig 11717 bp, 10 predicted proteins | sample 16_EM_MG_FD_203088 | JGI IMG/M metagenome (GOLD analysis project Ga0307514, IMG submission 203088) | Populus trichocarpa ectomycorrhiza microbial communities from riparian zone in the Pacific Northwest, United States - 16_EM | ecosystem: Host-associated > Plants > Roots > Unclassified | place...
TCCATAGATCTCAACCTCGCTGTAATGGCTTCTCACCACTGTGCCTGCATGGTATCACGGAATCGCCGAAAAAGGCTAGTGTCTTACGCTCGGTCAAATGACCGTGCCCGGTCAGAACTAGGCCGTCGACGGTACCTGGCATCCCTCAATTGATAACCAAGGCCGTAAAGTAAAGAACTTACCGCTGCGCCATACCTACCGTCAGCTCATTTGTGGTATTTCAACAAGCCCTGCGGTAGTAAGGTAGGTCATGTGTTTTATTTCAAGTACCCGAGCTGTAAGATTACGAGGTTATGAACGGAGAAATTTTGGTAGAGACGTAAAAGCAGAATATATTTAATCAAGATGAGCTATTGTTGAGTTCGCTATAGGCTATGGATCTATGTGTTCTCTTTCTTCGGCGAATTCCTGGCTCTTTAATTGCATCCGTTAGGCTACCCTGCTTTCGTTCTTCTTGGTTTACAAGGCATTCATTGACAATGACAATGACAATTATTTAAAAATTTCAGTGTTGGAAACGGGCTGGACCACCCGGGTTGGCAGGTTATTGATATTGATACATACTAAAGTAGGTAATATTACCCTATTGTAACGGGGTAGGAGCGCGGCACGGGAGAGCACACACGGGACGACCGTAGAGATAATAGTACTGTACTAGGTACATACAAGAAAAAGAACAAGACGTTGGATGAAGAAGGGAATAAGCAGGAGTGACGACTTTATATATGTGTGTAGAATGAGCTTCAATGACAAACTACTTTAATGGAATAACTCCTCAATGGCAAGCGCAAAATGTCCTCGGCTGCCCACTTCATAATTCGTCGACACATAGAAAAACTAAATGAAATGTGATTTTAACTCACAATCGATTGTTATTGAGGGTGCAATACGCTTTATCCTCTGAAAAAGAGGCCTACAAAACCATGTCGCAGTCAGCATTTTTGGTACTTATCCAGGTATTAATACTCAAGAAGGTTGCAAAATACCAGACCCCCTACGAAATCTGGGCATGTATACCTGATGCAAATCATGCATTTGTAACTCATGCACAGACTGTGGTTAATCTACCCCATCTATACAATTGGAAATTTGATACATGTGCAAGTTCTCACATGACGTCAGATGTAGGAAAATTTGAAACTCTCAAACCGTATCATGGAATTGTAACTGTCGGCGGTAATACGCCACTACAGGCTACAGGCATAGGATCAGTTATTATCAACTGCTTACTTCCTGATGGCAGAATTAATCCATTATGTTTGACTGAAGTTCTCTATGTTCCTTCTCTGAATCACAACTTGTTCTCATGGAATTCATGTCGTGCCAAAGGTTACCGGTGGGAGGCGATTGATAGTCATGTATATCTATATAATAGAAATACAACTCTTATTCTCACAGTAGAATTTTATGGAAATTTGCCTTACATCATTGAGACTCCACACCATGCACTTGTTATGTTCCCCTCCATTTGAGATTATTCACAGTGATCTGAGTGGTATTCTCCAGTTCCATCATATGCGAACCCTAGATACTATCTCACATTCATTGATGATTTCACCCGAATGGCCTGGGTTTCCTTTTTAAAAGAAGAAATCTATATCAAGCTTCCAGACGGATATGAAAAGGCTGATTACTGTGCAAAGCTCAATCGATCTATATACGGTCCCAAACAGTCCCCAAAGGCGTGGTATGAGCGTTTAACAACTTTCTTGTTACCACTGAGATTTACTGTTGCGGCATTTGACCCATGTGTACTTATCCACTCGAAGCATCAGCTTTTCGTTGCTATCTATGTGGATGATATCATTTTATTTGGACCTCCGGGAAGCCACCGAAAAGCTCTCAAGGAAGCGTCAAAATCAGAGTTTCAACTCACAGATCTCGGCGCTCTACACTGGCTCCTAGGAATTCAAATAGAATACCAATCAGATTCGATCAGCCTTTCACAACGAACTTACATTGACAAATTACTGTTACGATTTGGTATGATGTCCTGCAATCCCGTTACTTTACCCTTGGATCCCAACCATAAATTGCAGAAATATCAAGAAGGTGATAACATTGCAGACATTTCCCTATATCAACAGATTATTGGCTCATTGATGTATCTTGTGATCGGAACTCGACCTGATTTGGCTTTTGCCATCTCTCTGCTATCGCAATTCTCGTCTAAACCTACAGTTGAGCACTTCCAAAATGTCACACAACTTAGTTGCAATACTGTAGCCCTTAAAATATTGATTAGAGTACCTGATCTCGTGCCCAGACTCTTTATCTACCTACGCTAAGACCTTTTCCCCGCAGCGTAATTATTTCTTAGCGTAGGTAGATAAAGAGTCTGGGCACGAGATCAACTGTACCTGACAAAGCTGGCCGTGTTTTCGCTGAGATTGCACAGTGCGTACGCAGACATAAGACATATTCTTGGAGGTCTACATCAGCAAAGCTGGTTCGCAACTATATATAACAATAACGGACCCTCGAGCTTGGCAAAGAACAAGAATTTGAGTGGTAAGTATTATAATTAGAGGTTATGAGTAGTAACACTGGCTGTGGTGCATAAATATGTGGTCAATGAAGAATCACTTAACCTGATAGATATATCGGTAAGTTCAGACAGAATGTATACGCTCGTATATTTCAGAGTAGAAGGCTCTTTCAGCTTGTCCATCTAGCAGGGTACGAGCGAGCCTCCTATATAGAGCGAGCTCGCATACATGATTGTGCTGGATGTCGTATGCTGATGTGACATACAGATGCCGTCTTGCAAAGGACAATGATCATGACGAAGAACAGCGATCAGGATGCTGTAGTTGAAAGAATACAGGCTTGCAAGAATGAACATTTCAACAGTAAGTGTTCTCGTGCCCAGACTCTGCCAAGACAATTAATAAATTGTGCGACCAAGGCAGGAAGTGGTGTTCCATTTGGGGTAGCACCGGTTACTGGTACCGAAGCGGGTAGGAACCGGGAAATAAATCTTGAAGGCAGGGGCCTTCTCGAATTATGATTAGGCGCGCTGGGTACCAATCCCGATTGATGACACCAACTACGCACATAAGAATTGTATGGGTCGCCGTCGCACCAGAAAAGGCTGTGGCTGTCGATGGGAAGGTTAACCGTGTAAGTTGTGGCCAGCAGCAGCGCCGAGATTGCACATTATACTACCATCCTCACGGATGCCCACCCTGTGTGTAGCTGGAGCCGGAAGATTGCAATCTCGCTCTGTCCGAGAAACAGGTACGCAATATTATGACACACATCGGTAACTTCGGTAAATTAGGCACCTGGGAATCGCTCCCGGAAAAGAGCCGGCGAAATGAGACTACACTCGATATCGGGTCGGCTATTATTCCAGAATTCCAGACTTACTGACCGAACTGAGAGAAAGATCAATACACAAATCTATTTCATGGACAAGTTATATAAGAACACCAGCGGTCCCTCTTGGAGTCATGTTCACCATCCAGCTCCCACAGTCTTACATCCAAGTCCTACTTGCTCTCACCTGGTAAATATCCGAGCCTCTAATCCTATGCCATAATCCCCTAAAATGCAATTCCCACTCTTCAGCGTTCTCCTCGCTGCCCTCACTTCAACCGTCATTGCGGCCCCCTACCCGATCACAACGGATACCCTCAACTGCCGTGATAAGCCCTCAACAAGTGGCAAGATTGTACATACCTACACCAAATCCGCTGATATCAAAATCACTTGCCAAACCTATGGAACTGATGTTAATGGCAACAACATCTGGGACAAGACAAAGGAAGGATGCTATGTTTCCGACTATTATGTCAAGACTGGCGTCAATGGGTTCCTCAAGGACGTCCCCAAGTGCCCCGGCACTACACCCCCCGCAAAGGTTCCCGGCCCTAGAACCGACGACTACAAGTATAAGGGCTCATGCGGTGGTGCGGATCCGTGGAACTACCCCAAATGCCAGGCCACCTCCTTTGTTGCTCAGAGGCTGAACGAGCGTGTTGGAGTTAAGTTCTACAACAGGTACAAGGGAATCTACTGGGGGAATGCCAACACTTGGGATGAAGCTGCAAGGAGGGCACTTGTGAAGATCAATGGGACACCCAAGCCTGGTGCCATTGCGCAGACCAACGCTGGGAGATATGGGCATGTGGCGTATGTATCTGCAGTGGATGGGGACTATGTCATTGTTGAGGAGTACAACTATACTTCCAGGGAGCGATATGGAACTCGCAGGGTCAAGAAAAGCGAATTCAACTATATCCATTTCAGCAGCTCCACCTAAATTGGTTTTGTATTCCCCAACTGAGGGGCCCTGAGGGGAGGTGCGGTAGAATTGGTGACTATGGGCCGTGAGTGGGGGGGTGATAATAACGGTGCGAGTTAGTAGGCGGTGATGAGTAGGGTGGATCTAGGCCCCGAGTGGGACTAGTTAGCTGGCACAATTGGGCCCTGTTAGAGATTAGAAAACCGCAGTTTTTTTTTTTTGCTACCCCTCTCTGATATTTGTTGTTCTCGGTCCCAGTCTTGCTATAGCCTCGTTCCCAGGGCGTGGGTGGTTTCTACACCCGTTGCACGTTGTAATGAAAATATCTAGCTCTCAGTGTGGGAATTACCCGCTTGTCTTGAAAACACGTGATGGCTAAACCTAATCGGGACAAAAGCTGGTATCATCCTGATTAGGAGTATCGCCGGAATCATAAAAGGAACAGGGTCGCGCTCGTGTTTTCATTCTTGTTTAGATAGAGCATCATAGTTCCATGAGAAGCATAATTAGTTAGCTGTCAACTAAGCTTCGAATACACATACTTTTATCACTTCGATACAAATCTCCACCACGTCTCCCTCATAACTTGTAATCTTACACTAACCGGTACCGAACGAGGCTAGTCTCACTAGTCAATTTCTCGATAGAACCGCCGCCCAGTCAGTGTGGCAATTACCCTCGCCCCCGCATCCACGTGAGGATAAGAGCCGCCCACGTGGGATGTCAACCTAAAATGACAAATTGTGTCATTGTGCAGGGTGACCCACATGGCAAATTGTTAAAACAGACGGAGTATATAAGCGCAGGTTTTCACACGCACGCAGAGCAGAGAATTCCTAAGAGTTCGAAGAACGCAATAGTTTAGCTGTCAAACTAGCAAGCTCAAATATCAAATATTATCAAATATATCTTTTTCCACTCTTGCAAATCAGCGACTGGCCATCATCTAGCGTAATAAACTAAATCACGTGTAATCTGACAGGTTATGATATGAGCCTGGCGCAAAGATTTGCGGCTGCAACCCAGTAATACTAGGGTGCCACCAGATCAATCTGCATATCGATAACTGGGCTGTGCCTCATATATCATTCATTCATCCATTCTTTTTCTCCTTGCACTACCCACACGACACTTCCAATGACTCCTTTTTCGCCCCGTTCAAATGACACTTCCCAACGGCATCTCACATTCCCTCACGACGGTATCTCGCATGATGTATTCCCCACGCCAGCGTGATTAGTCATTCCAACGACAGCAACAATAAGTCGGTTTTTAATCTTCCTTCCATTCCCCAGATCGCTCCAATTATCCTGGTACTCGAACACTGTTTGGGGAGTTGACCCTTTTGGCAATCAAGTCTGAGATAGAACTAAAACTCCGTCTCTCACACTATAGTTAACCTTGCTACAGTAATGTTCTGGCCTGCTTGGGAATGTGATTACCAAATGTAGGAATTTCGGAAGTAATAATTATGGTGCAAACACACAGAAATATTAGCATATATATTAACGTTTATGAACATGAATTGTACTAAACAGGTATCACAGGCACCCTGGATACAGCCTGGCGCTGGCCAGGAGCGCGATTAAAAAGAAAAATAACTGGGCTAGATACCTGGGAATTGATCGATTCACCTGTGCTCGTGCCTAGACCGATTTATTTTTATGTGGGTGCTTAAATCGGGTCCTCTGTCGGTCACAATGTACGTCAGGCCTCACACCGCTTGCCTGGACGGTCCAGTGTTTAGATCGGGCCGGCCAGTCCGGCCGTCAGAAGGCCCATGCCAGTCTGGACAGGGTTAAGCTCGGCCAAGGACTGGCTTGAATCATCAGGCCGGCATCATATAGGCATGGAGACAAGGTGTGGACAGCCTGGACCGTCTAGACGGACTGGGCGGACTGGGCTCTTATATAGGTAGCAGGATTGTGTAGTGAGAAATTATCTTAACCCACCCGGGAAAGGCCTGGGCGAGACTGGGCCGACTGGACCGTCCTGCAGGCCGCCCAGTCCGGATGATTGCTCGCCGGGGCCGATCCAGGCTGTTCCCCATGGGGTAGCGGCACCGTCGAAGAATATCTGGAGAAAATCCTGGGTCATGTTTTGCACCGAATGCCCACCGGACAAAAAATCCTGTGTCCCCAAACTGGATTTTTTACTGGGGCAAATGCACCGGAGTATGTCAGTATCTGCACAGGGATTTGCAAAGGATAATTTGCACTGGGTTAATTCCGGTGATTTAACCACCGGAAGTATTACTGAGGGCAAGCACCATGAATTAATCCATGCATAGCCAGGTATTTTCCGGAATTAATCCAGTGTGATCGAGATATGGTTACCCTGAACCCCTACGGGTCCAAACTCGGTGTAAATTCCCGGTCTACCAAGTGAAATTTCCTGTAACAGGAGCGACACAGGATTCGCCCAGGAAAATTTGTCCTGTGTATTATGAATCACCCAGTCATAATCCCCAGCTGCGAACAATCCAATACCATCTACAATACTTTCAATTGGTATTCAAGCATACCCGTCTGCACTCCCTTCTTCTTGTGTACAGATAGGTATTAAGATACTATGATTATGTAACGCCAACGCTGTTAACGCTGCATCTGTCTGATGATCAGTCAGCCCAGTGCCTTTTGGAATAGTTAGGGACTTGGGTTCTGCTAAGTAAGTAGCGTATGTCCCTTACCTGAGCCGCGCAAAAAGCCAACTGGTTGCTTTCACTCCCGAGTACCACTGTGCCTGTCTTCTCCCACCTTGGTGCTCCGATCTCTCTGGCCTGCACCTCGACTCACATAGTCCCCTCGAAACTGGCCTCTGGATACTCTAGGTATGCATCCCCCATCCCTCACACTCATATCCCACCTTTTGTCTCCCTCAGTTCCCCATCTCGTTCTTATCGTTCCTTCCCTCCATGTTCACTATGTGGCTCCCAGGTGCCTACTATTCTCCTTGTGGCCCCTCGGCACTCTTCTTGGTTCCATTCATTCCCTTTACTCCCTCGCAGCCTACCCATTGGCCCCCTGGGAGTCACTCCCCCATCATCCGTATCCCTGACACTACTCCCTTCAATTTTCCTCCTGGGCGCTCTGGCTGATTTGTATTCCTCCAGATATTTTCAGTTCGTCCCTGCCTTCTGGATTCTCAGCATCCGCCTCTGCCCTTACTCGGGCTGGTCCCCAGTGGATCTTATCACATACACTCATGGTCAGGCCTGTTCTTGTGTATTCTGCTTCATGCATTCTCTATATTATTCCATCCCCTTGCCATATATTATGCATATGCTAATCCCACTATTCCACCCAGATTACCCCCCCTCCCCCTAATCCACCGCGCTTGAATATTAAAACAAAAAAACAAAAAAACAATCCACTGTCATAAAAAATATAAAAAAGTCCCCAGCGCACTGCCAAAGCCAAGTCCGGACTGCCACATGCATCTATACACAAAGGAAAATTCACAGATGATAACAGCCTGACACATACAATTATCCTTGAAACCTGCTCCCGCTCGCCCTAAATTCTCCCCACCTTTACTCGATCTACCCGACAACCCTCCAAATCCCCCGCCATACCTTCATGATCCAACTCCCTCCCCCTACTTCCTCTAGTCTACACTCCCATCCATATCGGCCCCCTCCTCTGATACATTCTCTCTGTGATAATGATGTTAAGCTTAAGTATACATTTTCATTAATTTGGTTGTTACAATCAGACTATGTTTTTATTATATTATTCTTTTTGGCTTTTTTGTTTGTATCTGCATACATTTATTTTATTACTCGTATTGTGACTATACTCTAATATGGATCACACAGAATCTACATATCCTCTATAAATCTCTATTAGTATGCTATAGTAATGAATTAAAGTGCAATTACAATAGTCAACACAGGCTGGGATATAAACCGTGACAACCCATGTTCAAGTCCTGAGTACGAGACCAAAATACCTGGTGCGTATGCGGGTTTTTTTCCTTTGTATATGCACATGTTGTACATGTGCTGAACGGGATACCGAAAGCTAAGAATTATTCCCAGTCTTAGGTAGAGAAATTACACCATAGGCAGTGGAAGATAACCTTATATGCACAGGAAAATTACCTTATATGCACAGGAAAATAACCTTATCTGCACAGTATTTAGTCCAGCTAATGACAATATCCTGTGTTCCCGGGGGTGTCAAGAAACCCGGGGAACACAGGATTTTGCACGGGAATGAAATCCGGTGCGCCAAGGGTCTGCGCCACAGGGAAAAATCCTATATACGGAGGTGCAGAACAAAAGTCCTTATCTGGGAATCCTGCATATGCATGCATATGCACACTAACTACTAGCTACAATTATCTTTCCCAGTGGATGCGGTACCTCACATACCCATCCCTTCCCAGCCCACACCTGGTGTTAATGGTGGCATGAAGCGCACCTTGTATGCCGGAGGACTCCCGCACTTCTGAACACCATCTCTAGGAGCCTTCTTGTTACGCCCTTTGCGGCCAGCTGAGATCACGATATCCATTGGATCAACACTGACAACCCGGTCAGTCCCCGGCATATGCCTCCATTCATTAGTGTTAAGATCCTCCATATCAGCAGCTTCCTGAATGCCAAGAGGGGAATTCGAAATACGCTCTGGGATGAGATATTGAACTGTAAGCCAAGCTGGACAGGTGTTTTCTCCCGACCATATCGATCCTTAGTGACTGCATCCACAATAGCCTCCTCCGCTGCTGAAGTGATCTTTTTCTTCCTCCCACGGTGGTCCCTATCCTTAGCGTGGTCTATCTTCAATAAGGTGCCAGGAACCCACCCCCTTTCCTGGTCTCCATTATAGAGATTACGGACATGTCTTGGAGTTATTCCAGTCTGCTGCTGGATAATACCCAGAGCTTCCCCCATAGATCGCAAGATCACCGCATGAGCGCGAGACACAACATTGAAGAACATTTCAATTAGGGGCGCTCGATCGGTAGGTTCGGGGGTACTCGATTGGAGGTCTTGTAGAGTAATGAAGGTTAAAATCGGCAATTGAGGGGGCGGAGACAGGCAATATACCTGATGGAAGGTGTTATGGAGTTGATTGAAGGGTTGTGAAGTACTGTGAGTAGGGGGAAGGGTTGGTATCTGGAGGGCGCCATAGTGTAGAAGGATTGATATTTGGCCAATTAAGATGTCGATGATATCTAGTATATTGAGAAGTTGGGGCAGGAAAGAATGTAAGACATCTAATGATTTGGTGGTTGGCCTGGTGGGACTGTGAATACCCGTGCATATGCAGATCCTAGATAGGAAGGGGAAAGGACTTTTGTTCTGCACCTCCGTACGCACTACGGGATTTTCGAAACTCCTGTGGCACAGTCGTGTAGTGTATAGCCTAAGAGCAGAAGTCCCACGGCTTGTCTTTGCTATCCCGAAGTAGCACCTCCTCTACTGGACGGCAAAAAACTCTCCAATACAATCCAGATGTTCTTACAGCAATTCAGGCGGTATTGCAAGCATGATCGGGGGTCTCTGCAGAGACCATTTGTCGTTGCTGGAACAAGGCACACCTCCGTTTGGAAGGTCCTGTGGAACCCTTCCGACTTGCTAATGGCAATCCTCATTATGAGCTTGGTCAAGTCTATGTGTCTATCCGAGTGCAATTGCAAGCAATTCCCTCTGTCTCCTTTCTCAACGAACAAGATCTCCGAGATTTTGTAGCCCCCCCTGAAGAATATATTCCTGAGTATCAGACAAACCTTGGAAATTGCAGCCGTATACTCAGCACCATCCGATCTGCCAGGCGACACTAATCCGCAAAATTCCTCCGACCCTCTCGATGGCTCTGGATCACGGCCACTGATTACCAGGATAAAAGTTAACCATGCGCTTGAAGTCCTTCAATTGTATGTTATTCGGACCGCCCCCAGTATTGTAGCACTACCAGAAACATCAGGCTTGATTGAGTCTATTGCCACTAAATGGGAGACCTCAATATGAAACGCAAGCAGCAATCACACCTCGAGAAGTGGCTTAGGTCGGATTAAAGTAGGTGGAAAAGGTCGAGGTATCATGTATTTAGTCGGGGTGTCATGTATCTAGTTCAATATCAGCTCTTTTTGTTTTATCATACTGCATCAAAAGTGCCCTGACGGACAGTATGCAGTAAGACAGGTTCGACTGTACTGTATATACATACAGTACGGAGGTACACAACAAAAGTCTTTTCATCCTTCCTATTTGGGAATAAGGCCTTGGCGGCATATATGCGGCATATATGCGGCATATATGCGGCATATATGTACATATGCGAATATGGCACTGGCATATGCAACAGCTAGTATGCGCACTAATCACTTCAGGGTAATTTTAGAAGGAAAAATACATGTGCAAACAAATACCCCTATTTATTTGTTTGGGGAGCTCTGATTATAGCAATTCACCCAGCGTGCATTAATAAAACACCTGTTCCCCACCACACTAATTCCCCCCCGGTTGTCTACCTGCCCCCCCCCCTTCTCCCGCTTCTCCTGCCTCCCCCGACGTTGTTGCTGTCGCCGCCTCATTAGCAGCTTGCGAGCATGCCTATTGCGAGGGGTAGAGCCGGGAGGAGCTGGAGGAGCTTGCTCTGGCACCGGGGGAGGTTGCTCGTTCTCCTGATCTTCCCCTGATTGAGGACCTTATATAAGAGTTAGCTTAGTCAATTTCACAAGCACGCTTTTTGGATGAGCTTACTATCATCCTCATGAACATGCACCCCCGTGTCAACCTGGGTGGACACCTCAGATGGGGATGTGACGGAGATGGCAGGGGGACCAGGGCCAGAGGCAAGGGGGCCAGGGGCGAGGGGATGCCAAAGGGGCCATTTTCATAGCCTCTATCGGGGTGGAATGAGATACACATTTCAGCCGGGGTACTGTTTGAGAGGGCAGTTAGCTTATGTTCAAATACCAAGCCATACACGCGTGCTGTTGCCATGTTATTCTTTGATTATCCACAAACAACGTTTTCACCTTCATCAGAAGTATCCGCGTATATCCATGCCACTGGTGGTCTATTCCAGGGAGGAGACTTGTTCGTCAACGTAGACTTGTTCATGGACGCGTCTCTCGCGTATATCTCAACGGCGAGTTGAAAAAATCTCCAAATTTCACTGGCAACAGCAAGACGGGAATAACAAGGTTATGAAGAAGCTAAGTATGACAACATGGGGTCATACCTTGAAGACATCCCAGGTTGTAAACGAATGAGACGACTGGAGCGGAGGGCGTAATGTGACATTATGCTGGATAGATAGATGAATAAGGGGACGGAATCTATTTTATACATCGTGGCTGGTTCAGTAGATCACTTCCACTCTAACGACACCAGATGAACTAAACTATATTGAGTAACATCACAGACCTTCAATTCAGAATTCTGTCTTACCTGCTGTCGGCTGTACTAGCCATACATGTATATTCGAGCTGTCTCCCAACCACTTGGGATTTT
>Ga0307514_10005209_pt1 | contig 11714 bp, 12 predicted proteins | sample 16_EM_MG_FD_203088 | JGI IMG/M metagenome (GOLD analysis project Ga0307514, IMG submission 203088) | Populus trichocarpa ectomycorrhiza microbial communities from riparian zone in the Pacific Northwest, United States - 16_EM | ecosystem: Host-associated > Plants > Roots > Unclassified | place...
CCATGTCCTTCGCCCTTATAAGTTTGAGGCGCTATTTGATGTGTTTATAAACTGAGACTATGACACAGATTCCACAGAACTTTTCTCGACATATTTTAGGAGCAACGGCGCCTGCAAAAGGTCAACAGTGTTCAGAGAGAACACGGCCCCTATGAGCATCAGCCGACTCCTTCTCATCGCTTGAGTCTTCGAACCACGCCAGAAGTCTTCGTTGATGACAACAACGCCCTGGATACTTAATCTCGCCTACTGAAGCGGTCGATGATATGTCATAAGCCAATGCCGTGATGTGTTTATCCAGCACCGCCGTGAAGTGGATCTTCTTGTTACGAAGAGAATTCCCAATGGCCCTCAGATTCCTCTGCTCGTCGTGGAGATCAAACGCGACGACCTTGACTTATACAAAGCCTTGGAACAAATCTGAAGCGCGTGGCGATTGGGATGAAAATGACAACACGGACCCATCTCTGAGTTCATGGTCCCCATAGCCGATGCGGAGATAAACTCGGACATAGATATTCTCAATGGGGAGACATATAGACGGAATCAGAAGTAAGCAGACAGATCACGACACTCCAGTTTGAATAATTGTTGCAATAACGTCAGTTCCCGTTCCAATTCCGCAAGGGGTATCAAAGTCCTCCAGAGAAAAAAGAACGTTGGCGTCTGGATCTGAAGAAGATTCCGGTAAATTCTCGGTTTCAGAGGTGGCCTTCACCTTGTAGGTGAGATCTTTCTTGCGGTCCTTGAAGGTAAAAACAGAATCAATGTTTTGAAGGCCGGTCAACGGGCGATACAACAGAAGACACACATTGTTCTGACATCATTTATTTCTTTTGGTACTCCTTATACATGTCCTTCAACAGTGTCGCTTGTGCAGGAGTAGCACCCGCCTACGGTGGTGAATCTGTGATTTAACACATCCAAGACTCAAGTCGCTTAAGTCACGTGGGTGCCAACGACAAAACTAGCATGCTTATTAAGTTACATTCAAAGTACTCCTTCCAATAATCGATATAATCCTACGATCGGGCGCTTGTGAGTATATATACAGATAGATGATAGTGCAAATAAGAAATCATGAGGGTATCGGAATAATTACACTTAAGAAAAGAGATCCCAAAGAGGACAAAATGGCTCGGCAGAACGACTCATTGCTGGAAATCGAAGACGGATTATAATGAAGAGGTCATTCTCGTAGTGCGATATGAATAGGCTCGTTTCCAAGATTTCCCCTTTCCGAGCCCGTCTCTTCGTCAAAGTACCGATGGGTTTTCCGACTGTCGTCGTGGGTGGCAGTCACTTCATCAAATTTAATGCCTGATAGTGTTCCTGTAGATTGCCCTTGAGAGCCTGGGAATTTCAGGGTTGTCGAGCCACCGCCCAGTGACGACCGTGAGGGGGCAGCTTGGAAGCTGGTAGGATCTGATACGTCGGTCGCGAACGTTTTGCCCTGTGCAACTCGGTATAAAATGAGAAGCGGTGCGACGACCTGGCGGGGATTATATATAAAGTCTAGGATAAAGGGTATCACTCACATATATTTGAATGAGAAAAAGGCGGGACAAGGAGAATGGGCTTTCGCCTCTCAGATTTTGGATGAGAAGGATAGTGGAAAAGACGATGATCAGCGCAGCTGACTCGATGCACATTGTCATGATCTTCTTGAACGGTTTTCCAAAGTCGTTTCCGAGAGAAGAAGAGACTTGGTATCGGAATTGTCCAATTCGAAAGACGACCAGGGCAGTGATGACCCAGTTAACAGAGAGCGTGGTTGAAGCAAATGCACTAAAAATGGGTAGGGAATACTTTGGGGGGCTCAGCGCCGGTATGAAATTGTACGAGATATACAAGATTCCACAGACTGCATGGAAGATAAAAAAACTGAGCTGATATGCAATAAAATTTACCTGCCTATCTGGGAGAACATCAAAAATACAACAAGAATTTGGATCGTCCTTCGTACGCCTGCCTTGACACCCTCATAGAGAATGGCGGCTCGCCACAGCTGTGTCGAATAGAAATTTGTTCACGATCGATCACCCCCAACGCCAAACGAAAGCCACTCACGAGGAGTCCATCTGAAAGCCAAGTAACAAGGACTACAATAATGGCATTTTCATCCACTCCAATGTGAGCAGGAATAGTTCCTGCAGCAATGGCGTTCAGATTTGTCCGAATTCCCGAGACGATGCTAACGGTGCTCAGACAGAACATAAGAAGGACATAAGAGATGAGAACATAATGTCTTCTCTGTTTATGCCCTTTGGTGTTACTGTGCAGGCAATGGATAGTCGAAATGGAGAGTGTGAACGCGACTCCGTAAGCAATGGATGACAACACCACTCCCATCGTCCAGAACTTGAGAAAAGTGGCGACAGTCGACGTTGGCCACTGTCCATTACTTGTGCCAGTGTAGGTGAGGGCCGTAGTGGTCAGCGTCATCTATAGTATAGTGGGTGCCAGAGGGAGGCCTATGTGAAAGACGTCAACTTATTATAACCACGCAACATGTGTCAGTGTCATTCGAAGGCAAAAGGAGAGAGACATATTAATAAAACAGACTCCTGTAAAGTTGACACCTTGGCAGGAATTGAACATCATGATCAGATACTGGCAGTTGCCTTATCACCTCTTGCGAGTTGCGATCAATCCGTAGCATGCTTTCAATCGTCATGCGCCCAACTCCAGCGCAAAGAAACCTTGTATAGGACCTTGTAGGACCCAGGTGGCGTTCAGAACCCTGAAAATAGGGGCAGGGAGACTAGGAAGTTCCGTTGGGAATACTGCGATTAAATAATAACACTTCCGAGTCCCAGGCAGAAACTTTCCTTGTTTTTTGGCCATGTTGTATAGATTCACTGCTCCAGGTTATAAATTCAGTACTGTACCTCGCTCATGTCAAAGCGTCAATATACTCTTCCACGCTAGCGGGTCTAAATTTTCTTAACTCAGGACAAGTAATTGGCTTGCTGTGTCCAGGTTGTGTACTGAACAAAATTCGATTTTATGGTAAAATATTCGGTATAGTAAGGCGCCCGTTCACTGTTGTGAGTTAATCTGTTAAGCAAATTATATGTTTACGTTAAATAAATAAATAAATGATTTTCACGTTCGTCACTTGTTGTTTCGACGTTCTTGAGGATCCTTCGTCGCCACGATCGACGAGCACACCCTTTCTTCATGATTTACAGTTGCTAACAAACATCAAATTTATCTTTCAAATTGACGTTGGCAAAGCACCTTTGACCTTTAGGATCTTCCATGCCACTTCGGCCAGTCTCGAAACTAAGGGAGGGTCGGCCTGTCTCTGCAGTATTTATTGGAAAAGGTTCCGGATTGAATGCCGACCTACAAGAGGCATCGCAGCCATCGCAATTGTCCGATAGCTTGGGTACGCCGCCAAGTATTCCCGACCTTCCAGAGCCTCCGAGTCCGAGCTCCAGCGTCGGCTCCGTAAAGTCAGGTCTCCCATCGCCCCCAGCGACTAACTCGACGGGCAGTGGAAGCACAGGAGATCCAGCCACCATAGCCGTTCGCAACCGGCCTTTGTCCCTTCATAGCAACAGCAGCGCAAGCACGAGCAGCGGCAGTCATAACACTGTTGCTACACCCATCAGACGTTCTTTAGATGCCAATTATGTAAAAGCACCAAGCAGCAGCAGGAGTAGCAGTCGGTTAGCTGATCGCTCGATGGATGATTCTGGTGTAGATGGCGATTTTGGCGACGATTATGATAAAGAAAACGACAATAACGATTTAGATGGTGATGATACCGCCAGGTTGGATCGTAAACAATTCGGTGGAAATATGGACAAAAGCAACACTTCAAACGAAAATAAAGCAGCCCTACAGAAGGCACAAAATCTGGCTCAACGAAATCGACTGGTACGCGACTTGCATATATTTTTCATCCACTCAGTATTCTTATCTCTTGCACTTTTTCTGTGACTATATGCGCGTTTAAAGGCCCTTGACAAGCTCTCGCGACTGAGTTCACCATCCCCAGCACGTTCTGGCACCCCAAATTCCCATTCACAAAGGAGTTCTTCTCGTTCGCAGACTTCACGGACAACTCGCGCCTTGCCACCTGTCCCGCAACAGCGATATGACGTCCGTTCTGGTTCCGAGACCGAACGCGAATCTTCACATCATTCTCAAACGAATAGCACACAGTCGTCTTCCTCCCATCCCCATTCCGTGTCGTCTATTCGTCGTTCTATATCACACTCTTCGCATTCTCAACGATCAACGACGCCACCTCCTTCCCAGCGTCATGGCACGAGCCCACAGGCAAGCCCTTACAGTCGACTCCGTCACATCTCTGCACCTTCATCACCACACAAAGCCCGCGCCATTGTTGCCTCAACGTCCTCAGGTTCCAACTCAAGCCACAGTCCGTCACATAGGCGGCGTAACCGCGCATCGATAGCAAGCGTCGTTCAGTTAACGGATTTCGAAGAAGAGGACGATGGTCTGGATGGGTTTAACATAAAAAGTGCTGTCAGCACAGCGCGAGAGAGACGAGATAAGACGTTAAACGAGGCTGATGTCATCACCCAGAGCGCGCTTGCTGCAGTTGCATCATCTCGTCGAAGTCCACTTGGCCATCGAAGGAGTGCGTTGCCCCGCGAATTTAGATCGGACTTGGTGGAAGACGTTCCTTCAAGTAAGAGAAACGATATTGGTTCATATGATACACGGAGAACCAGTCCAGTTGGTGACACGCGAGAAAGCATTAGAGTAAGGAAACACATTTTCGGACTTTCTTCTGATCTAATCCAACATGTTTAGAGCAATATGCAGTCTTTTACACCGTTCCGGACTATAGCTAACGGGGCTGGTCGTTCATCAACCGTCCACGAACGACATGGTGCCATAACTCCCCGCTGGTTAAGCGATGATTACAGAACACCTGCAACAACTAGAAATCGTACATTTAATCCCTCTTATTCCAATGAAGATGGGAACCCACAGAGGGAGAGGAGGCAGAAGGTCAGGGGAGGGAGTGTGGAGAGTGCTTTATGGAGTCCAGGAGGCCGGAGCCTCATTGGCGAGGGGCTGCGGGCTGCTGGGTTGACCAGACGGAAGGATGATGATTTGAGGGTCAAGGCCCAGAGCTCGAAGGCGCAAGACCCATCAAATGGGGATGTGTTCAAGGAAAAGGAAAGAAGGGTAGACTGGAGTCCAGAGGATGTAATAGACGACGGTTCGCGAAGAGTCTTGGTTAGCCGACCAGAAAGGAATATGCCTGCTAGGGCATCGACATCCATGGCTCAGTATCGATACCTGGATCGGGACTTTTCCAGTGCTCCTCAGGAACCTGAACGCGGATTGCGCGGTCATCGCAGCGCATTCTCTCTAGTCCCAGCAGATCATCGGGACTCGACCAAGAATGAACGCACTACATCTGCCCTTAGTCGTTATACGTCTGCTTTCGCAACAGGTCCCGGGACGCCACGCTTGGCGGCCGCCCATCTCCAAGAACGGCTTGCCACTGCCAGTCCGTTCGGGAGTCGACGATATGGTGAACAGCCACCCCTTGCACCTCAGACCGAGCATGCGCGGCTTATGTTGGACAGCTTGGCGATATTTGAAAACACGTTGGCGAAGGCACCTCGGCCCTCAGTGTCTAATGCCAGTGCTGGACCTTTGTCCTTGTCTTCTCATGTAGATGTGCTGCAAAACGCGCAAGGGATGGTCCATGCAGCAGACCATTTGTGCAACTTGCTGAAGCAAGGAAGTGCCCGTGCAGTTGAGGCGCAGGTCGAGGCGGAAGTCGAGTTCGCGTCGCACGATCTTAATGTTAAGCAGATAGTTGACATGTGGCGCAATGTGGGTGCTGACTATCGAGAAGGATCCAAGATGGCGGACGACCTTATACGAGGTATCACAGGGGTGCTCCTTGGGATGGGGCGTGTCATCCGTGAAATTACAACAACTGAAAGAGGTGCAAGCATGAGTGAATTTGGCTCTCCTTCGGTACATGGTCGTCATGCGAGTCTTGACGATATTGGAGCTCGTGTCAATAGCTCAGGTGGAGGAAGCAGCAACGGAAGACAAAGTGTGTCGTCGAGACATAGCTGGGATCCTCCACGTGATAGGGACAGAGAAAGAGAGGAAACTTCCAGTAGGCTTGCGGGTACGTCTAATACCGTGCGCCCGGATAGCATTCTTGCGAGGGTTTCGCCAGCGACCTTCCAGCGGCTCAACAACCGCCAAAGTTTGGAGCAGCAACGTCAGACCCCATCACCCGCTGTAAATGGGAGAAATCCCTCAGCTGTTGTTGGTACCGGTTCTGTTCGAAGATCATTGGCACCTCGAGGGCAGCGTGATTTGGAGGTGCCTGACACGCGAGGTGGAAGTAGGATGATGGCAATTGACTCTCAGGAAACCGTTCATCCATCACCCACCCCTGCTTCCAGACAGCGAGTATCACCCAACGTCGATCGCCCCCGCGCCCTTCCACCCCTTACTATACCACGGCCTCTCCCAACCTTACCTTCGGAAACTCTCCTACGTCGTACAGCAGACAAATCATCTGCTGACAAGGATCATTCAAGTGCTGTCCGCGAACAGCGACGACGAGGGACCATCCGTGCCAATGAAAGACCAAATTTTCCTTTGACGAGCCCCGCTAATGCCACCATTGCTTTGACACCTCATACCGTTTCCAACCTGGAACGTTCATCAAATCTTCTTCAGAGGACAGATTCGGCCAAATCCGAACGTTCCAGAGTCACCTTCTCGAGACCTACAGCTGTCTCTGTCTCTCAGTCACTTTCCGAGCTCCAGCAGGCGGACGGCGAAAGATTGAAGATTCTGTCGACAAATGTTGAAGGCGAAGATGAGCGCAGCAGGTCTTCTAAACAGAATCCCGTCGGATTGATCTCAAATCCCGTCCCTGACATTGATAAGAAGAAGACTTTTGGAGTGACAAGAGCTAGGATGTCGCTCGATCATTATCGCGAAGACGAGTGCGGCCCTCAAGGTATATCAGCCAACCCGCGCACGTCGTCATCTCACGCAGCCGACAGAAGTGCAGCTTCAACTGTTTTGACTCCGGCTGCTAAACGTGACCGAAGGAGGACAGTGACTGATATCTGGCCAAGGTAGCCACTGCCACTCAAAAACCGCCATCCCGTAGGGTATGTGAATCATGCTTTGGTGACGAAATTTAACGATTCCCTCATAAATTGTCAGATGCTTCACTACAGTTTCCCTGGGATCCAGTCTCTCTTTGTGTTTTTAAACTTATTTATTCATTTCAGATTCTTGTAGAACTCTTATCCTCCTTAAATTATCATTGCCTCCGCACTCTCCCTGGTCTAGGTTGTGTTGACATTTCAACTTCTTTCTCTTGTCATGTGTTACATGAAGGACATTGGGCATTTTTTGCCAATTAAAAAATGCCCTTGAGTACTGTGTTTCATCACCATAGCATATTTTTGTAACTCCTTAATAATTGCATGTGTTCTTGTATTATCAAATTCTGATAAGCGAACTGTTATGTATATTGTATTTCTGTTTTGACGAGTGAGGACAACCTGTACTTTTGGTCCATTTCAGCAGGTGTATATGGAAAAGACAGGAAGGACTGCATCCAAACTGCATCAGGGAACTGGTAAATTCCTAAAACGACTACAGATACTTTGGTATGTTCACAGAAAGAGATCAAAGTGTTTGAGAATTTGTTCTGAACAAAGACTGCCTTGTATACAATTACAATGTAAACAAGAATCATTGTGACGACCTAGAATGAAGAGTAGACATCAGGACTCAGGAGAATTCCTCGAAACGACACAGCATGTTCGACAGAAGCGGTCAAGGGCGATAGAATACCTTTCAAAAGGAAACACAAGTTGGGAAGAGGTAGGACTCGCTGCCTCTGGAAACAATATTGACTGCTGCAGCTAGTGGTGTCTAAACGTTGACTGTCCAAATAATGTCCGAATTGTATAGTATGTGTCTAAGACTCGATAAAATAATTCGTCAAGTGTCCCCTGCAAGTATCACAGATGTGCCAAGAAAACGATCAGCAACATATTAGATGTGTATGTATATATATAATGAGATAGGTCGGTCGATCAAGTACAAGTTGTGGCAGGCAGCGTTACATTTTCTGCATCCCAGGCGCTAATGGCAAAAGTGAGAATGAAAATCTGGAAAAGAGTGGAAATCTTACTTAGGATATTGACAACCACGGACGGGCCTACAAAGTTTGGTGATTTCAAAACGAGACCCAACAAAAAGACAGGAATTCGAAACTCACACATAGGCAGGCAGGTTATCTCCAGGGTTACTCCAACCCGAACCTACGGAAGCTGTGGGAGCTGCTGTAAATGTAGGGGCAGGTAAAGTCTTTAGTGGACCAGTAGGTGTGTATGTAGGTAGCAAGGCTATATCTGCGCCTGAAAAGGAGGGATAGATCGTTGCAGGAGGGAAAGTATGAGATGCACTAAGCACTGGGTCAAGTGTGCCTGCACCAGCCTGAACGATCGCAAGTGTGGAAAAAGCCAAAAAGTCAGATAGTGAACAAAATAAAAACTCATGTGAATGAGAACCTACCCCTCCAGTGGCTGTAGACGGATAAGTTCCATCAAAGGGTTGACTTGTTTGCAGAAGGTTGGCACAGAAACCAGTTGCCTCCCGCGGGTCTGAAATTCGAAGAAATATCAGTCAAGGTATAATTAAAAATAAGGTCGTGAAGCTACCTTTCGGTATCCAACCTTGCTGCATCCCAAGTTTGTAATGCCACATCGGACATGAAGATGTACCAAGTCGCGTTGAGTTTCCAATTTTCCACGTCCAGAAGAAATAATTCTGGAGGGCATCCATAGATGCGAGTGCTACATTTTTAAGCCCTGAGACGGTGGTAGTAGAGTATGACTTGATGCAAATTAAACTCAGCATTTCAACTCCAAACTTGAGAAAACCGTGAACCTACACTCCAATTATCCCAAACCGCACAGTCAGCTGGTTCAGCTCCAACTCCGTTGAGCCTAAACAGAAATAAAAAACGTAGTAAACTTGCTATGTAAGAATCGCGTTATGGAGGCCTACCACAATCCACAGTTGTTAATTGCTGCAGAAAACTCGCCGGCTATAGTTACCCCAAACACTCTTGAAGACTGGTTGGTCGCAACTGCCCAAGCACTGCGAAGGTTTATCATGTCAGCTGGTCTTGTACATATCAAGAGACAAAAAGCCATTGAGAAGTCGTCAGAGAAAAGTACGAACCAAGCTTTGGCGGCCATTGTATCAACCCTGTTTGCGAACACATGTTGGAGCCCATTGAGTCTTTGTTTAATACAATTTTCTTAAAAGGGGAATACATACGGCGATGTGTCACCCGTGAAAGCCAGGTACTGTTTATCAGTAACGGTTATCAGCTGTTTCTGCCTTCAGTCTCAGGTACTACAACGGCGCTCACCGGATGCTGGTCAAGTGCAACCCGGTCGGCGCCGGCCAGAAATCTAAGAGAAGAGATAAACCACAAGAGGACTTTCTACGAGCATTTACACGCACCCTTCCCAAATGGCGGGCTAGAGAGGTCCGTATTGAGAAAAGGCTGGAGAAACACAAATGGCGCAAAGAAGAAAAAGAACACGCACCCCTTGAAAACCTTCATGGATAGCGATGTACGGCCCACCACCGACCCCACTAGTATCAATAGTATAATCATGTCACTCTTGAAATCTCTCGGCAGCTGGAAGATGCCTTACCTTGCCTTTCTGATAGCGTCATATGCAGCATAATAGAAGCTCTGAACTGATTCCCTCCTGATTGCTGACCACAGAATTTCGTTGACTATGCCAACCCTGATAGCAAAGTAAGATAAGCCGAGAATCGAGAACGAGGGAATCAGTTCCACTTACAAAGGGATAACATCGCGATATTGGGGCTGGCTCACAAATTGCACAATTGTACGTAAGTATGAGAGCGTTCGTTGAGCGTTCGCGATTCCCATCGTTCCGTGCATGCTTCGATTGTACAAGGCGTTAACCAAAGGGAGGAATGCAGAGTCGGAACGAATAGGACGGTTAGCATACCCGAAATGAAAATTGAAAGCGCAGAGAGGTGCTCACAAGTTGATGCTTCCACCTGATCAGCAGAGGATTGGAAGCAAGGTTTTTAATACGTCAGCCTGAATCAACAGCATGAAGGCTTACTTTTTCCGGAATGATTCTGAAGGAAACGTCAAAGGGTGTTCGTAAGGCACATCATGTTCACTCACCCATCCATTTTGACTTCCGGGCAGAGCATGCAAGTCCAGGTAAATGCGAAGTCCATATTTCCTTGCCCATTGAATGCTATTAATACCAAAAGGGCGGTAGAAATAAGGTAGGTTGAAGACGTCAGAGTTTTATTAAACCTACGCTTTCAAGAAGTATTTCCATGAAGTCCCCGCGAGGAATGGTTCGTTATTCATCGTTTCAATGGCCCAGAATCCTATAGGTATCCGAACCCAATTCAGGCCAGCAGCTACGGGTGGTGTCATATTCTTTGCAGCACGCCTGGCATAATTAGAAAAGTACGAACCTGCTATATCTGCAAAATCACGTTCGGTCTGGAGAGAGCGTTAAGTGGAGAGGTGGTGTCAAGAAAGAAACGACATACAATGAAAGTCTTATAATGTTGTTCCATTCTCGTAGCAAGATCGGAACCCATTGCCTGGGATAGTGTCCATTCATCAACAACTTCAGTGGAAGTTTTACCAATGTATTCTTCATAGAGACTTGGTACAATGAATGGCTCGGTGACTGCGATAAAAATAGTTATGTTAGGAAAACATGGAAGCGACGTGGAACGAACCCAACCATCCACTAATCAGATGGTATTTGTGAATGGACTAGACGGCGAAACAAATGCAATACTTACCCAAGATTGACGCCTCTGACAATGTCTCTGCCCCACTTCCATTCTTCTGACACCCTTGGACTCCAACTTTGTGCCTTTCCACCAGGTGAAAATGGGTGTTTCGGATCAAAGGCCCAATCCCCTCCAAATGCACTGGTATACGTGAACTTGGATCCATCTTCCAAAGTCACAACGCTGCCAGATTTGCCTGATGTGGCAGAACTACCCCCAGAAGTTGGAGTTGGAGAACCAGGAGAACCACCTGGACTGCTAGAGCTAGAATTTGCCTTTCTTTTACTCAGTGATACCCCGAGTCCTATACCAACGGCAATTAACACAACAGATATACCGGCGACGATAATCCACGCCAAGCGCCTCTTCCTGCCATCCTGCACTTGTAATGGAGTTGGATGAGGTTGAAGATATGATTGTGACTGTGCAAGAAGTTCAATTGGTCGGCACTGCATGAATCAATGAGAAATAGCCCACTTGGCCTGGAAAGTCATATTCGTTGGGACTCAGTTCGGCTGCAGTTGTGTTAGGACTCTGAGTGTGCCATGACTGCGTGGTGAGCTCATGCTCGTTCAAAAATATTGGCCTGTAGGCGGACATGATTGTCAGGAGCAACACTCAAGGTATTGCCAGCAGCCAGACTATGAACTCTGTCACAGGACGCCCGCAGACCATCGGCCATATTTTTAGCCACAAGGATATCGATAATTCCAAACAATATCGATCCATTTATGTAATAAAAGGCCGACTCCGTCGCCAAGCCTTGCTGCGTGAATTTCACAGATTTATGTATACATCGTAATCAAACAGAATACAATAAACAGAATACAAAGTACTATAAC
>Ga0307514_10005210_pt1 | contig 11713 bp, 10 predicted proteins | sample 16_EM_MG_FD_203088 | JGI IMG/M metagenome (GOLD analysis project Ga0307514, IMG submission 203088) | Populus trichocarpa ectomycorrhiza microbial communities from riparian zone in the Pacific Northwest, United States - 16_EM | ecosystem: Host-associated > Plants > Roots > Unclassified | place...
CCTTCCTCCTCTCCCTCCTCTCCCTCCTCTTCCTCCTCCACCACCACTACCCCCTCCCCCTCAAAGATCGAATCTCTGGACTTTTCTGCAGTTTGAGGGTCTCCGCCTCCGTCATTCATGATGGCATCAACTGTGCCTGAGCTTAGCTGTACGGGGTTGATGTGTTCGATTGGATCATTAAGCAAGCTTCTAATACTAGGACCTCTACTAGGACTGCTTGGAGAGGTAGTAGCTTCACTTCCCCGCCACGGCAAAGTGTACTCTTCCTCCTTCCATCTCCAAGCAGTGGACTCCTGCATTTCGGCATCATGCACGGAAATTTCTTCTCGTGACTCGAGAGATGGTAAATTAAATGGCCCAGTTCCCTGTCGATGCTGCCACAAAAAGTCCTCAAGACTGCTTGCTATCGACTGAATTGTGTCGTGATTGAATGAAAATCCCGGCACTGGGACACGCTTGGGTGGAGATGGCAGGATCACATTCACACTGTACGTGTACAGTGGATTTACATCTGCCATTGATCCTGGATTGGTAAACGGTGTACTGCCATTCATCATGGGCACTATCTGTGGTAAAATGCGAGAACACGAATCACAGAACTCCGGCTCGCTGTTGAGGTTATTTGAATAAATTGTGACGCCCAAATTCGGATGGCTCATGTCCTGCCTACCAAGGACTTGAGACGGATAAGAGACACTGTGAGTCCGTGGCATACTAGTTCCTGACCTTGCCAGGCTCTCTTGCACACTCCAGGGCATTCTCCGCCGATGGTCCATGGTATCATTCATTGCTCGCCTCCCAACGTAGGCCTTGAGTGTTTCAGGAAGACGAATTCCGGTGTATACAAGCAGCCAAATAGTATGTATGTGACTTCTGCACAGTAAAAGTGATGATTTATGGCTAGACAAATTTCTCCCCCAGTTCCAGTTCCTTAAGAGCTAAGCAGTGAGTTTCTATTATATAGAGCTCGCAGCCCCATAGAGCACTGGCCAAACAACATTGCCTCCCTAGTTCAGACCCAACGTGGTCGTACGATCGCTCAATATTGTAATTATCGTTTCCGAACCCGGCAGCGCAGTTTGCATATCATATCACAGGCGTATCTGTAGTATGAATAGTATGTCTTAACCCCAAGCCCAGTGCCCCCCACCAAGGTCATCTTTCACCCTTCACATCTCAGGAAAATTGACATGATTGGTTAGTAGTATTGGAAAGCTGATAGTTTGCCCATCTCCCAATCATCATCATGTTGAGCTTATGCTGGCGCACAAGACGATGCTGTTGAGCAGATGCCCGAACCCGAACACGGCCCGATGTCTTTCCAATAAGATTTAGAGGATACCAAACTGGTCTAATGCAACAGTACAGTCGTTGCTTGAGAAGGTTACCAATCTATTGGGTGCATCGAACCAGACTAGGGGCATCGTAGGTGCAGCTATTTGAATCAATGTAATGCGGTGCCACTCAGGTGGTGCCAACGAAATTGCTTTCTGAATCTTGAAGAGGGCGGTCACAAATTTGAAAAACTCAAAGTTTGACAACGGAACAAACACGACGGGCAACCGGGATATATAAGATATCCTATTCTCAGACTGCCCGCGAGATAGAGTTTCCTGAACCCGAGAGGAAATGTGTGTGGTGCAGGTGTTTCATGATCATAAGTTTCCGCACTGACCACTACCTATGGTGCAATCTCTAGGTGGCCTGGTAGACTAGTCATGATGGTACTGGCCCAGCCGTGACGCCAAGTGTCCTTTTGTAGTTCACCCGAAGCGAGTGAGCCATATTTTTTTGCAGAACCGAAGAAACGCCTTCTACCCCTCCACAAACCTCCCTCAACCCCTCCATCATAGGTCAAGCTGGCGTACCCAGGGATCCCACAACAATATATCGACTCTGTCGAGTCGTTCCTCCTCACCCTCCATTCTTCACTGCCACCGACTGTCCGCACCGCGCTGTCGAAGTATTACTCGCCCGACACTCCCTTAATCGATTTACTACCTCATATTCTGCTCACGAGCGGGCTCGTTATAACAACACTTTTCACAATGCGCAAATTTTTCAACAATCTCAGTGGCAACAAGCCGATGGAGGCCCCAGAGAGAACAGAAGATGTTATATATATCAAACACGGCAAGACTGATTACGTATTCCAATTCCCGCTAGGAGCTATCTCTGACGGAGCTGTAACCGTGGGAGCAATTCGTGCAAAAGCTTCCCAAGAAACCGGGGTGGAAGCAAGCAGGATCTCTTTAGTGAGCCTGGGGAGGAATCTCAAGGATGATTCGGCAACACTCAGGAGCTTGGGGATGGGCAGTGGGACGAAGGTGCTGTGCATGGCGAGCCAACAAAAGCCAATCTCGGTGAAGAAACTGACGACTGCTACTCCACCAAATCAACTGGGTCCTAGAGAGAAGATTGAAGCTGTGAAGCAAGCAGTCCAGGACAAGACTGGAGCCCTCACTCAGGCGTTTGTGTCAAACCCACCTGCCGATGCGAAGGAGAGGGAGGACACGCACCGAAGGATATCAGAAACAATCATGGGTGAACTGTTGAAGCTAGATGGCATTGAGAGTGACGACCCCGCCGTCAGACTTCGAAGGAAGGAGGTGGTTAAGGAGATCCAGCGGCTACTTGAGACCCTGGATGTTGCTTTAAAGAAGGGAGGGCCCTCCTTGTAGAAGATTTCATGTTGTGATGCCTTTCTTGTTTGGTGACCAACCAATTTCCCCTTTGCTTTCTGGGTGCTGTCTCGCCCCACATTTTTCAGGTTTTCAAGTTTTCTCTTCATCATTCTAGATTGCCGATATACCATTCTTGCTGAGCACATGTACGCTTGGTAACTACGGGGTCATTGGTGTTTTATTCAGGCATAGCTATAGTTGGTCCGCCCCTCAAAATGACAAATCTAGGCACCTATGTAACCAGTAGTCTGGTTACACGCCAATTCGGATATCAGATTGCTTTCCCGTTGACAGGGTCCTAATTTTCCCGGTTCTACACGTGCAGGCCCCATCTGGCTTCGGCTTCAACGCCGTGGCATACTGACATTCCGTAAGTATTCGAGCTAACCTGCAGATTTTTTAGGACTCAGACAGTCCAAAGCAAATTCAGATTCGGTAATCCAAAACATTCAACACCAGAATCTGATTTGACATTGAGAATGACGTTCTCAGCTGCAGTCAAAAAGTAAAGCACAAAAACTACAGCCGTCTGTTGAACTATAAATTAAGTATACATCTGCACCCGTCCGCCTGCAGCATGTACCGTACTGTATATTTTAATTTATACGCTGCAGATATATTACAAAATACTTTCCCCGCAGCATAATTATAATTATTTTAGCGCGTAGGTAGATAAGAGACTGGGACCGAGAACACAAAATATCCAGTCTTATGCCAAGCCCCTCTCTCAAGCTATAAAGTAATGCAACTAGCTCGAGCCTACAACCACTGTAGTAAAGAAGTAGTTGGGCCTCGGCTATCACATGTTTTCGATCCAGGATGTGTGGTGTGAGGGTAGGATATATATATATATAAGCTGAATTGTATCTGGGTATTTTGTGCAGATAATTACTGAACTTCACTTGAGTCTTCATCTCCCTTTCAAGCTACAATACACACGGCCAATTGTCACAAGTAGAACCATACCTCCACCAAAAGCTGTAATATAACCCATCAAATGACTCTCGCTGACCGTAAGCCAAGCCCCCTTCCCCCCCCTCAGAGTGTGCAAGAAAGAGACAGAGACAGAGATAAAAAGGAGAGGGCAGTCCAGTCGACTAACCTCCCATCATCATCATCCACTTACAGCCGCCTTCCCATCCTCTCCCGCCTTCGACGCCATCTCGCAATCCCTCTCCACCGAGTCCGCAAAGGAAGATGCTCTAAAATCCGGCGGTGGAGCCATCTTCGCATTTACCCTCACCAACCCCTCCAATGCCCAAGCATCCTGGTATATCGATCTAAAGAAGTCCGCCACAGTTGGAAAAGGCACAGCCCCCGAGGGACAAACGCCAGACGTTACATTAATCTTCAAGGACGAGGATTTCGGGAAACTAGTAGCGGGAAAAGTGCAGGCGCAAAAGCTATTTATGAGTGGAGGGATGAAGATTCGGGGGGACTTGATGAAGGCGACAAAGGCTGAGGTGAGTGAGTGAGTGCATTGCGCGGGCTTCGGGCTCGGGCTCGAATTGGTAAGGGGCTAAAATCTGCAAATAGATCGTGTTAAAGAAGGCAAGGCAGAGCATAGAGGCTCCAAAGGCGAAGCTGTAGTTGCTCTTTGACCGTCGAGGGTTGTAGGTTTGTGAGCGGCTGCTGCGATACTTGAAAGTGTGATTGAAAAGGCATGACCTACGTCTTCGTCGTGCTGAGAAATAGACCCCATTTTGGACTTTCACTGTATTATAGTTTATTTCATACGGTTACATGACCTTTTACTGATAACTGTACCTTCTCAAAAGTCTTCTTTAACTATATCACAAGCTTGTGGTGTTTACCATTGGTGTAGGGATGTCTATCCGCGCTCGCATATTCGGCTAAGCTATTATGACCAAATCTCAACGGCCTCTTGAAATCCTCTTGCCTGTGTGATTCGGGGCTCGCACGAAACTGGAGCTCATCCCTCGCGTGAAACTGCTCATCTCCATGACTTAGGATTTTCATATATCTCCTAAACTTTAAATTATATTAAAAACTAGAATATGATATACTCTGCCTGCAATAAAAGTAAGCAGCATCAAGGCGTTGAAGGAGAAAGAAATTCCAACATTGCCATCAAGCATTCCAATTAATCCAATCAAAATCCATGGCACCCTGTTTTACTGCTGTTTCGAACATCTCCATATAGTTATTTCCAACTCCTGGCCCTAGCTGTGTCCGTGTAGCTTGACCTGTAGAATTATAGTCTATCCCGTTATTGGGCAGCCCAATTTGGCTACTTCTATCTGGTGGACATGCGTCAAATACCTCCGGATATCCAGAGGCTTCCGCATAATTCGCTTCTGCGTCCAACTTCATGTCCACATCCATGCTCGCTAGATCCTGTAGATGATTCATAGACATCATGGACTGTGCTGCAGCAATGTTGTTCCAATGGACAAAGTCACCTTGGCCACAATCATAGTTGAGTGGCGTTTGGGGAAGTTGGGTTTGCTGTTGCAGGAAAGGGTTTGACGGGAAGGGGTCAGTCTGGTATTCTGGCTGCTTTTGATGTACTGGCGCGGGAAGCTGGTGGTGTTGCTGTTGTAGTTGTGCTTGTCCTAGATATTGTTGTTGAGGACCAACTCGAGTTACATCTGGCGAAGGATCTTGCGTGCCAGTGGGGTTTTGACTAGTGGGGAGGATGTGAAGTGCCGCTTCCATGATTTCGCGTACACTATTTGTGTTATGCAACCTCGGAGAGTCGGTACCCATTATCCTCTGTGTTTTCAAATCTTGTGCTGGTTCCTGCATTTCCCTCTCCGCCTCCGCTTTGGCCATCCGTTCCTTCTCACGTTTCATGAAGCTCTTCGCAACCCCAACGAAGGCATGAATGACCGTTAAAAGCTTACTGACACCCTCCTCTTCATCCCGCTCACCATTTTTGTGGGGGGAGTCACCAGGGACATGCGTTCTAGTCCAAAGGTTTTGCAAAAAGCTGCCAACATGATTCATCAGCTCAATGTCCAAGTCATTTGTCGGAGACCCTGGGCTCATCACAATCTTTGAAAATAAAACAAAGAATGGAGCAAATGGATGGTACAGGATCAGCCTGAGTAAATGTCTGAGGTCAGCATTATATGGCTGCCGAGCAGAAATTACTGAACCAACCATTTAGTCTTCATATAACTCTTGTGTTCCCCAAGCCTTTGGACTACACGAATAGCAGATCTGGCAGAGTGCAGAAGGATTGTTCGGCTTCGCCTTCTAGTATTGGGCTCAGTTATGACTTCCCCATCATCGTACTCACCAGCGGCGGGGCGGAAGAGCCGCCGATGGATCATAGTCAACAAAGTGTAGTAAGAAAATTCCAAATTTTCCAGATAAATAATGACAGCTTCATGGCACCGATTCGTTTTAGGTATTAGGGTACTGTATTCTTGAGATAGTACGTTCTGATATTCACCAGTCCGTTAGCAGTCGGACACTCGAGATCACGTGTTAGGACTAACTGCAACCAAACTCTTCTTCCACATTCGCAGTCTAGAATCTAGCTCCCAGACCCACTCCTCCGTCTCTTTCTCCCAGCTTTCTTTGGTGCTTGAAGCCCGGGCAGAATAAAGCTTCTTGTAGATGGCACTCTGTAGCTTGGCAAGCTCGACCATTGCCCTGAAGTACTTTGGCTGGAAGCATGCCATCACATCCATGGGAGCCATGCCCGGAGTCAGGGGAGTGTCGCTTGATTTCGGAAGCTCTGCATCACAGTCATAGTCCTGGAAACATGAAGTTCGTCCGAAGGAAAGGGAGAAAGTCTTATCCAGGGCATAGAGTGTCCAGAAGATATATTTCCGCAGTTCGATGTCAGCTGAAGTTAACCCATGACTATTTGGACCAACGCGGCGATGCAGGCCCATTGCCAGAGCCAATCTGCACGCTTGACAGGTGAGCATCCAGCATAGCCCGGGCCTTGAGGTATCCTGTGCGATGATACTGAGTATCACCAAAGCTTGCACATGTTCGATACCAGGAGTTAGAAACAATCGCAAGTCCTTGAAGCTCGCCCATGCATTGCGACCCATGGCTCGTTTCAAAATCAGTTCCTTACGGCGCTGCACTACATCTTCTGTATTAAGCTCCATACCGAGGCCATAATACGCAAGGCTGTATCCAATAGTTACCCAGGAGGGGTCGTATTCAGTTTCCGCAATAAATTTACTTGGTGATTCGAAAAGCTGGCCCATGAGGTGGGCAGGCGGTATGTTGCAGAATAGTGGAAGGCCAGCAGCAAGGTTACTGTATGTACCTAGGTTAATAGGTCAGATCGCTATCCTGTCGTATACTGACACCTAACCAACGCCTGTTTTTCTGTACTTACGATCAAGTAGAATACGCTTCTCCGCTTCGGTAGGAATATAGTAGACTTCATCACCCCCATTTTTCGTCCACCCAACTCCAGCGAGCTCTGCAGCCTCACCCAATATCCCAGTAGCGGATTCACCCAGGCCCGAGGTCCTTGGGGCTATATCTATGGGTGCTGACTGCTCTCTACTGCTGGTAGTGTCTACGCCCATGTGCATATCACCCATATGCATTGCCATCCCAGAGAGAGGATTGGCATCCTCTTCACCTTCGATAAGCTCCTTGTCCCGCCAATCCCCAATGGTTTGCTCCTGGGGGTTATTCCGGTGCAAGTCACTATGGCCTGTTGTGCTATCCTTTGCAGTCAGTGATGTGTGTTTCATCCCTCTAAGCCGTGACTGAACAAGCATCTCTGCATCTGCAGTAAAGGAGTAGTTCGATGATTGGCCTAGGTATTGTGTATTTCCATTGTCATCAGAAAGCAACGAATCCCCAACAGGTGCCAGATCATCCTCTAGACCGTCGTGAGCCGTGATGTCACTTTCGGTGCTGCTCCATCGCCTTTTAACCGCTGAGTGGAGAGTTGGAGCGCCAGAGGCATCTGCGGCCTTAGCTGCCTTGTTTACGTATTTGGTCATGTTTACCAGAAGTGTATGTATGCTGTCAAGCTTGGCATCAAAACCATCTATCCGCCTCTCGATCTTGCTAAGTCTCTCCATGGTAGCTTCACTTTCTTCTAAGTGGTATGATGAGTGTGTTGAAGGCGATGTTTGTTTCAGTGATGGGAGTAGAGATTCGATTCTTAAGAGGCGCGATCCGAGGATGCTCAACTGGCCCGACCTGTATACAGTCAGGAACACAGTATATTGAGACAGGTAACTCGGCTCCTTACATCCTTACAGTAGGATTCTCTTTTCTCAGTACTGGGTCTGTGTAAGTGCATTGTCTCTTTCCATTCTTGCAGTTGCGGCACTGAGGCTTCTCTCTCGAACAGCGAGCCTGTAAAGAGCCAACCATGAGTGCTGTTTGTGATTAGAAAGGTTCGAGGGTCAATCCTCACCTTTCTTTGCCGACAGTAATCACACTATAGTACCCGGCAGTCAGTAAGCTATGCACAATCGATCTCGCCGCAGAATACTTTTCGCCCGAGCAAACCTCCCACTACTACTCACGTACAGCTCTTGGAGCCGGCAGCTTCTGGTTTCCTGAGCTCGATGCGCCAGCCTCTGCCTCCGATGTGCCATCGCCGAACCCACTCATCTGAGAGTTTTCATTCATCTAGTCTTGCAATGACCTTAATCAAGACGACAGTATTGAGGGTGAGTTTTGCAACCTGTCTGTTGCCTGACAATAAACTCGTGACTTTGTGAAGCCCAGGTGCCTTCCTACCCATAGGATACAGTGTCTTTATGGAAGTGGCTGATGACAGTCGCGACTCTGGGTTTTACAGTGGCATACAGACCAGAGATCGACATTATACCTACCACCAGTAAAAATTGATACAAGGTGCTGAAACACGCTGAGTAGCAGCGCCAAGCCGGCTGGTTCCATGTTTCGGATATTGTGCAACCCGTAGTAGGTATGCGTACCCAAATAACGCTTCCATACGTGTGGTGTATGTATTTAGAGTCAACCTTACAACTTATAATTACGGTAAATAGGATCATACCTACAGAGCAGCCATGCATATGGTATGCATACACTCCTAACAAAGCAGGTGAGTCATATGAGTTGATGCTTCCCATATCTGCATGACCTCCGTACATGACTCTTAATTCGTCTCATAGCCTATGGCTCCCTTCGGGGGAAAGACGTATAGCCTCAAAAAAAAAAAAGCATGACTCTTAAGCATTGTAAGAGACAAATCATGCGGCAGTTCATTTCGAGGTTGTCAGATTGCATGTGATACTCCAAAAATAAGATGCAAGCACCGATTAGCTACAAGTAACAAGTGCAAGTACATGTACATACTCGTGTCTAGTTCTTCTCACTCTCCATAGCCACTCCACTTAGTCTGGTTACACGACCCACCGATGAAGGAGCCACTGTAGTACATACTTAAGTGTACCTAGCCGAGAGGGGCTCAGGGCGAGTGTGGGGCTGCCTTATGGTGGGGTCGACTCCCAAACCCCCGGAAATATTAGAGCCTGGTTCGCACGAAGTTCAGGTTGCCTAAAGTAGGAAATGTAAGATTACAAACGAGTAAATTTTTCTTTCTAATTATCATGAATGGGACTCGCTTATATCCCTCGTCCGTACCCTGTCATATCCAGCGTCTTGGATGCAGGGCGTGCATCTTTTGCGAGGATTTCCAACAAAAAAACCCTTAGTAAGTGTAATTCATACATCAAGGCTTTGCAGCAATCAAACCCAGGCATCTATACCACATATCTAGGTAGGTATCCAGGCTACGGCTACTGCAGTGGGTGTCATATGAAGATGTATATATACCTTTGAAACTGCATAGATACACAATATAAGCAACTGGACTAATATAGGTGTAGGAAGAAGGTGAAAATGCTACGATGTACCAAATTTAGACTTGAAGTTCATGCTACTTAATAAATGTTCAGCAATCATGACGATTTATCATTTATTTACCACTATGGGTGATGTAGCTACAGCCTAGTCTTGTCCGCAGGACATCCCCCTCCATGGGGCCAATAATGGAAAGAGAGAAAAAAGGCAAAGGAGAAGAGGAATAAAGGGCAACAGGGAATTCCTTGCTACATAGGAGCCAGATGTTCGATATTGGTGCATCATCCAAACTAGCACACATGTACGGTTGCTGATTATATACAAACTGACAGCCAGTGGTAATTGCTTTACCTATTGAGGGCCCGAGCCCGACCTCCAGTGGAGGCCAAAAGTAGAGTTTATTTCTGCTATGGTACCTAGATGATGTACTACACTCCAGTCCTTTCCGCAGCTCTCCTTGTCATTATTGGCAACCATATAGATTACTGCTTCTAGTAATAAAAACTATTATATAAAATCATGTGTTTCTATTTGGGTACTATTTCTGCAAGACATCGTTGACTTTTCTTTACCACCATGTCAGATTATTGATACCAAATGCTTACCTCAATTCCGTGGACAATAGAAACCGTAGGAAAGGCAAATATCTAGAGTATGTCTCCCCCTACTCCAGAGTATTCTATATTTTATTTCATAACAAAGCAAGGCGTTGCTGGTTCAATCAAAAACGCGACGGTTTTCCAAACTATGAGCTAGTCAGTGGTTGGTTATATAAGAGACCTGTTATCAACAACGGTATATAACTTTGAACTGAACGAACTGGCAATAAGCCCTTGAATCCAAGAACTGTCCCATATTACTCTCAATCCTAGCTACTTACTAGTAACTAGGGTACATGGATCCATAGCACCTGCACCTGTGCTTGCAACTATGTGAAAGGCAACGAGTGGGGTTTGTTGTATAGCATGTCTGAATGTATATTAATTCTATTTTATTTACGGAGTACTTTGATATCTATCCAGAAATTATATTATTGAAAGTGGGGGCATAGCAGATAATGATTCTCATCAGCGCAACATTCATTAAAAGACTCGAAGTTCATGTGTCACTTATCTTGTACAATGCACCATCTGAGATCTCACACCCGACAAGAGCGTTGTCCACAACATTAGGTGGAGCCCCGGTCAATGCAGAGTTGTTGAGTTAATACATACGTCATGCGAGTCAGTTGCACCAGTCTTGACACCAATATTTCAACAAAAAGGCGGCTGGTCTGATGAGACACGCCAATGAAAACAGGAAAACCGCATGCCATGTGCCGAGGGCACCGCGACTCACAGCAGCTTCTGCCAAGGAAGTCCTAGTCATACGGAGGCTCGTCGCCCGTACCCCCGTACGCCCGAACCATCTCTCCACTCACTCGTTATTATTGTTATCTTCCGAGCTGTGTTTCCTAGAGCTAGCCACAACTCTTCCTCCTTACCTTACCTCTCAACGCCCACTTCCCGCCGAGTCACCCAGCATCCCAGATCGTCAGCCTGCGCGAAGTACTTTTTGACACGGTGGCGTTTTACCCAGGGAGCTCAGCGTATGTTTCGAGCTTGAGGTGGAAGTCATAGGGTGGAAGTGGAGCAAGAGCTGTGGAGGTCACGTTGGAACTCACTCTGAGCATAGATAATCCCCAGCAAGAACCAACAAAACTTGGTCGACAGTTCGACTCACCTCATCCTTACCATTTACTACAATGACTGCCCCACCACCACCGTCCCCGCCAACCCTCACCCCCTGGTGGTTTTACACCTCCCCGCTTCCCCTTGACGACCCTCTGTCTCCCCTGCCGATAACCACCTCCGCAACCTCGAGCATCAAACATCCTCCACGGCCATTCTCTCACCATGACACGCGGGCGTTGGAGAAAGCCTACCAATCACTACTGGTCTCAGATGCACCGAGAACTGGTTCACCTAGTGTGGAGAGTAGGAATCACAATGCGGTTGGGGTCCACAAGAGTACCGGGAATATGGATTCACATCCCTCAAGACACCTACGGCATCACCATGCAGTTACCGAACAGCAAGAGTACGCCGAGGAAGGTCGAGGACATAATATGCTTAACGCGCCGATACATCCGGGGACTAGTGGAAGGGATGAAAGCAGTATAACGGCCAGTATAGGGGGCACAACCGAAAAGGGGGGGATAGGTGGGCTGATAAAACGGGGACGCACACTTGGACGCT
>Ga0307514_10005211_pt1 | contig 11712 bp, 9 predicted proteins | sample 16_EM_MG_FD_203088 | JGI IMG/M metagenome (GOLD analysis project Ga0307514, IMG submission 203088) | Populus trichocarpa ectomycorrhiza microbial communities from riparian zone in the Pacific Northwest, United States - 16_EM | ecosystem: Host-associated > Plants > Roots > Unclassified | place...
GTCGAAGGTCGCCCGGTCGTCCGTCGACAGCGTGGCCACCAGCGCGCCGTTGGAGGCGTTCATCGCGGCCAGCAGCTCCGCCTCCGTGTCGACCAGGACGATGGTGTCGACCGGGCCGAACGGTTCCACGTGGTGCAGCGGGGAGGACGGCGGCGGGTTCAGGAGCGTGACCGGCTGGACGTACGCGGAGGTGTCCTGTCCGGGCAGGAACCGGGCGTCGGGCCGGCGGCCCCGGTGCAGTGGGACGGCACCGCGCTCGACGGCCTCGGCGACCTGGTCGCGCAGTTCCTTGGCCTTGGCCGCGTTGATCACCGGCCCGAAGTCCAGTTCCGGGTACGGGTCGTCAGGCTTCTCGACAGCCAGCGGGTGTCCGACGCGCAGGGTGCGGACCGCCGGGAGGTAGGCGGCCAGGAACTCGTCGAACAGCTGCCGTTGGACGACGAAGCGCGGGTACGCCGTACACCGTTGCTTGCCGTAGTCGAAAAGCTTGGGAACGATCGCGGTGAGCGCGTCCCAGTCCGTGTGGTTCCAGATGCCCCAGGTGTTGAGTCCCTCCTGTTCGAGTATGTGCCGCTTGCCGAGGTCGGCGACGGCGGTGGCCACCGCGGCGCCGGTGTCGCGGCCGCCGACGAAGGAGACGCAGCCGATCTCCGGTGCGCGCACCAGTGCCTTGGACAGCTCACCGCCGCTGCCGCTGACCAGGGTGACGGGAATCCCCTCGCGGGCGGCGAGAGCACAGGCCAGCGTCAGACAGGCGACACCGCCGTCGGTCGGGGTCTTGGCGATGACCGCGTTGCCTGCCAATGCCTGTACCAGCACTGCGTGAACGAGCACGCTCATCGGGTAGTTCCAGCTGGCGATGTTGGACACCGGGCCGTCCAGCGGGGCCCGGCCCGCCAGCATGGGGTCGATGCCGTCGACGTACCAGCGCACACCGTCGATGGCCCGGTCGACGTCCGCCCGCGCGAGCCGCCAGGGCTTGCCGATCTCCCAGACGAGCAGCAGCGCGAGCAGGTCGCGGTGTTCGGTGAGGGCGTCGAGTGTGGCGGCGACGCGGGCGCGGCGCTCGTCGAGGGGGATGTGGCGCCAGGCACGGTGCTGGTCGAGGGAGGCGCGGACGGCCTGTCGGGCGGTGGCCTCGTCCAGTCGCGGCGGGCCGGCGATCGGACTGCCGTCGACCGGACTGGTGGCGGGCAGGGTACGGCCCTCGGCCCGCCAGGCGGAGCCCCAGAGGTTGAGGACACGGTCGTCCCGGAAGGCCTCGGGGGCGACGGCGAGGCAGCGTCGCCATGCGTCGGCCCAGGACGTGCCGGACTTGAGGGTGAGGGTGGGGGTGGGGACTTGGGTTTCGGCTTGGGAGTTCGGGGCGAGAGTGGGTGCCATCGTTCTGCTCCGCTCACGGTGCACGGTCGGGGGCGAGGGTGCGTGGCTCGTCGCGCGCACGGGTCGCTCGGGCGGGCGCGGACGACGGATCGCTCGGGCGGGCGCGGTCAATCGTAGGGAGGAAGGTAGTGACGTCGGCTGGCGCAGGACAGTCACCCCACGTCAACTCTCGGTGGTGTCACGCTCCGTGTTCAGTCGGGCAGCACCAGTCGGGCCGTCTCCGTCGGTGTGCCGCCCACCTGGACGCCGACCGCTTCCAGGGCCTGCTGCTTGGCCCGCGCGGTCGAGGACGTAGGAGACGCAGAACTCGCTCTCGATGTCCACGAGTTGGGCGAGCATCACGGTACGGAACAGATGGCCCTTGATGTCCATGCCGAGGATCTGACGTGCCGTGAGCTCGGCGGCGGCCGGGTCAGCGGCGACTCCGACCCCGCCCGCCTTGCCCCGGCCACCGGTCTTCACCTGGGCCTTCACCACGACGCGCCCGCCCAGCCCGCGGGCGATCTCGCGCGCCTCCTTGGGCGAGTCGGTGACCTCCGCCCTCGGCACCAAGATGCCGTGTTCCTCGAAGAGTTGCCTTGCCTGATGTTCGTACACGTCCATCTCGGCTCCCGTCTGCGAAGTCATCGCGAGGCCGAACTCCGATGACCGAAAGTGCCGCACGCCCCCTGGACACCACCCACCGGATGCGGGATAACAAGCTTCATACAGTATTCGTCGACTGTATGCAATGTACCGCGAGAGTGCTCCAACCCCCTACGAAGGGACAGGACTTCGCCATGCCCGACGACACCCAGGACGTGATTTCCGGTGGTCATCTCGTTGCCAAGGCCCTGAAGGCGGAGGGGGTCGATCGCATCTACACCCTGTGCGGCGGCCACATCATCGACATCTACGACGGCTGCGTGGACGAGGGCATAGAAGTAGTCGACGTCCGTCACGAACAGGTCGCCGCCCACGCCGCCGACGGCTACGCGCGTATCACCGGCAAGCCCGGGTGCGCGGTCGTCACCGCGGGCCCGGGTACGACCGACGCCGTCACCGGTGTCGCCAATGCCTTCCGCGCCGAGTCCCCGATGCTGCTGATCGGCGGTCAGGGGGCGCTCTCCCAGCACAAGATGGGGTCCCTGCAGGACCTGCCTCATGTCGACATGATGACTCCGATCACCAAGTTCGCGGCGGCCGTGCCGGACACGGCCCGGGCCGCGGACATGGTGTCGATGGCGTTCCGCGAGTGCTACCACGGCGCGCCCGGTCCCTCCTTCCTGGAGATCCCGCGCGATGTCCTCGACGCCAGGGTGCCGGTGGCCAAGGCACGCGTGCCGAAGAGGGGCGCCTACCGCGCCTCGACCCGCTCGGCCGGCGATCCCGAGGCCATCGAGAAGCTCGCCGACCTGCTGGTGCACGCGGAGAAACCGGCCATCCTGCTGGGCAGTCAGGTGTGGACGACCCGGGGCACCGAGGCGGCCATCGACCTGGTACGCACCCTCAACATCCCCGCGTACATGAACGGCGCGGGCCGCGGCACCCTGCCGCCCGGCGACCCGCACCACTTCCAGCTGTCGCGCCGGTACGCCTTCTCCAACGCCGACGTCATCGTGATCGTCGGTACGCCCTTCGACTTCCGCATGGGCTACGGCAAGCGACTGTCGCCGGAGGCGACCGTCGTCCAGATCGACCTCGACTACCGCACCGTCGGCAAGAACCGCGACATCGACCTCGGGATCGTCGGCGACGCCGGGCTGGTGCTGAAGTCGGTGACCGAGGCCGCCTCGGGGCGCGTTTTTAATGGATACAGCAACGGTGGCGCGTCCCGGCGTAAGGAGTGGCTCGACGAGCTGCGGGCCGCCGAACAGACCGCGATCCAGAAGCGGCTGCCCAGCCTGAAGTCCGACGCCTCACCCATCCACCCGTACCGGCTGGTCAGCGAGATCAACGACTTCCTCACCGAGGACTCCGTCTATATCGGCGACGGCGGCGACATCGTCACCTTCTCCGGCCAGGTCGTGCAGCCCAAGTCGCCGGGCCACTGGATGGACCCGGGACCGCTCGGCACGCTCGGCGTCGGCGTCCCCTTCGTGCTCGCGGCCAAGCAGGCGCGGCCCGACAAAGAGGTGGTGGCCCTCTTCGGTGACGGCGCCTTCTCGCTCACCGGCTGGGACTTCGAGACCCTCGTCCGCTACGACCTCCCCTTCGTCGGCATCGTCGGCAACAACTCCTCCATGAACCAGATCCGCTACGGCCAGGCCCAGAAGTACGGCCAGGAGCGCCAGCGGGTCGGCAACACCCTCGGCGACGTCCACTACGACAAGTTCGCCCAGATGCTGGGCGGTTACGGCGAGGAGGTCCGCGACCCCGCCGACATCGGCCCGGCACTGCGGCGCGCCCGCGAGTCGGGCAAGCCGTCGCTGATCAACGTCTGGGTCGACCCGGACGCGTACGCCCCCGGAACCATGAACCAGACCATGTACAAGTGAGGTGGCCGCCATGACCGGCACGACGGGAACACCGTCCAAGGCTCTCGAAGGCATCCGCGTCCTGGACATGACCCACGTCCAGTCCGGGCCCTCCGCGACCCAGCTGCTCGCCTGGCTCGGTGCGGACGTCGTCAAGTTGGAGGCGCCGACCGGTGACATCACGCGGGGGCAGCTGCGCGACCTTCCGGACGTCGACTCCCTCTACTTCACGATGCTCAACTGCAACAAGCGGAGCATCACCCTCAACACCAAGACCGAGCGCGGCAAGGAGATCCTCACCGAGCTGATCCGGCGTTCCGACGTCATGGTCGAGAACTTCGGACCGGGCGCGGTCGACCGCATGGGCTTCACCTGGGACCGCGTCCAGGAGATCAATCCGCGGATCGTCTATGCCTCCATCAAGGGGTTCGGGGACGGCCCGTACACCAACTTCAAGGCGTACGAGGTCGTCGCGCAGGCCATGGGCGGGTCGATGTCGACCACCGGTTTCGAGGACGGGCCGCCGCTGGCGACGGGGGCCCAGATCGGGGACTCGGGCACGGGCGTCCACGCCGTGGCGGGGATTCTCGCGGCGCTGTACCAGCGGGAGAACACCGGGCGCGGTCAGCGGGTCAATGTGGCCATGCAGCACGCTGTGCTCAACCTCTGCCGGGTGAAGTTGCGCGACCAGCAGCGCCTGGCACACGGCCCGCTCGCTGAATATCCCAACGACGACTTCGGCGACGAGGTTCCCCGGTCCGGGAACGCGTCCGGCGGCGGGCAGCCCGGCTGGGCGGTCAAGTGCGCGCCCGGCGGGCCCAACGACTACGTGTACGTCATCGTGCAGCCCGTCGGCTGGCAGCCGCTCAGCGAGCTCATCGGCCGGCCCGAGCTGGCCACCGACCCCGAGTGGGCGACCGCGGAGGCGCGGCTGCCCAAGCTGGGCAAGATGTTCCAGCTGATCGAGGAGTGGTCCGCCACGCTCCCGAATTGGGACGTGCTGGAGAAGCTCAACGCGCACAACATCCCGTGCGGGCCGATCCTTTCCACCAAGGAGATCATCGAGGACCGGTCGCTGGTCGCCAACGAGATGGTCGTCACCGTGCCGCACCCCCAGCGGGGCGAGTTCAGGACCGTGGGCAGCCCACTCAAACTCTCCGATTCCCCCGTGGACGTGACCAGTTCACCCCTGCTGGGCGAGCACAACGAAGAGGTCTACGTCGGCGAGCTCGGTCTCGGCGACGAGGAGCTGCGCCTGCTCAAGTCGAACGGAGTGATCTGACGTGATGGCCGAAGACCGCGCCCTGAGGGTGCGCACGCTTCTCGACTCGGTGCGGGCCGCAGGACGGACCGCGCTGACCGCGCCCGAGGGCAAGGTGATCGCCGACGCGTACGGGATCGCCGTACCCGGTGAGGAACTGGCGAGCGACGTCGACGCGGCGGTGGCGTACGCGGCGCGCTTCGGCGGGCCGGTCGTGATGAAGATCGTCTCCCCGGACATCCTGCACAAGACCGACGCGGGCGGCGTGATCGTCGGCGTGGAGGGCGCTGCGGACGTACGGGCCGCCTTCCATCAGATCGTCGACAACGCGCGCGCGTACGACGCGCGGGCCCGGATCGAAGGCGTACAGGTCCAGGAACTGCTCCCCAAGGGGCAGGAGGTCATCGTCGGCGCGGTGACGGATCCGACGTTCGGGAAGGTCGTGGCGTTCGGGCTCGGCGGGGTGCTGGTCGAGATCCTCAAGGACGTCACCTTCCGGCTCGCGCCCGTGGACGCCGACGAGGCGCTGTCCATGCTGGACTCGATCCGGTCGGCGGAGATCCTGCGCGGGGTGCGGGGCGGGCCGGCCGTGGACCGGTGGGCGATCGCCGAGCAGATCCGGCGGGTGTCCCAACTCGTCGCGGACTTCCCGGAGATCGCGGAGGTGGACCTCAACCCGGTGATCGCGACGCCCGAGGGTGCCGTCGCCGCCGACATCCGGGTCATCCTCGCCGAGTCGCAGCCGCCACCCCGCCGGACGTACACGCGCGACGAGATCCTCACCTCCATGCGCCACCTGATGCAACCGAGCGCGGTCGCGGTGATCGGCGCCTCCAACGAGCAGGGCAAGATCGGCAATTCGGTGATGCGCAACCTCGTCGACGGCGGCTTCGCCGGGGAGATCCACCCGGTGAATCCCAGGGCCGATGACATTCTGGGCCGCAAGGCGTACAAGAGTGTGACGGACGTTCCCGGTGAGGTGGATGTGGCGGTCTTCGCGATACCCGCCAGGTTCGTGGCCGCGGCCCTGGAGGAGGTGGGACGCAAGAAGATCCCCAACGCCGTACTGATCCCCTCCGGGTTCGCGGAGACCGGCGAGCACGAACTCCAGGCGGAGATCGTGGCGATCGCCGAACGGCACGGCGTGCGGCTGCTCGGTCCGAACATCTACGGCTACTACTCGACGTGGCAGGACCTGTGCGCCACGTTCTGCACGCCGTACGACGTCAAGGGCGGGGTCGCGCTGACCTCGCAGTCCGGTGGCATCGGCATGGCCATCCTGGGCTTCGCGCGCACCACGAAGACGGGCGTGTCGGCGATCGTGGGCCTGGGCAACAAGTCGGACCTGGACGAGGACGACCTGCTGACCTGGTTCGGCGAGGACCCGCACACCGACTGCATCGCGATGCACCTGGAGGACCTCAAGGACGGCCGCGCCTTCGTCGAGGCCGCGCGCGCGACCGTACCGAAGAAGCCGGTCGTCGTCCTGAAGGCGGGCCGTACGGCGGCGGGTGCGAAGGCCGCCGGGTCGCACACCGGGGCCCTGGCGGGCGACGACGCCGTGTACGAGGACATCCTGAAGCAGGCCGGCGTCATCCGTGCGCCCGGTCTGAACGACATGCTGGAGTACGCGCGCGGGCTGCCCGTACTTCCCGCTCCCCAGGGCGACAACATCGTGATCATCACCGGGGCCGGCGGCAGTGGCGTACTGCTCTCCGACGCGGTGACCGACAACGGGCTCTCCCTGATGGAGATCCCGCCGGACCTGGACGAGGCGTTCCGGAGGTTCATCCCGCCCTTCGGGGCCGCGGGCAACCCGGTGGACATCACCGGGGGCGAACCGCCGTCGACGTACGAGGCGACGATCCGGCTCGGCCTCACGGACCCGCGCATCCACGCGCTCGTCCTCGGCTACTGGCACACCATCGTCACTCCCCCGATGGTCTTCGCGGAGCTCACCGCGCGCGTGGTGGCCGAGTTCCGGGAGCGCGGCATCGAGAAGCCCGTGGTGGCGTCGCTCGCGGGTGACGTCGAGGTCGAGGAGGCCTGCCAGTACCTCTACGAACGGGGCGTCGTGGCGTACCCGTACACGACGGAGAAGCCGGTGGCCGTGCTCGGCGCGAAGTACAGGTGGGCACGGGCGGCGGGGTTGTTGGGGGGCGGCGCATGAGGTGAGCGAGGAAGGGGTCGGCCGACGGTGCGCGTGGGCCGGCCCCGGGACCCGTGCGCACACGAAAGGCATTGGACAGGGGGCGCTGGCCAGCACTTTCGACGCAAGGGGCGACACATGACAACCACCGACTTCTCGACGTCCGTCCCCTACAGGGAGGTGACGGACCGCAACGGCCGCGTGTACCGGATCGGCGAGACCGACCGGGACATCATGGGCCGGCCACGATGGACCATGGTGCTCTTCCCGTGGCTGGGCATGCTGGGCATCAGTTCCTCGGAGTACGCGTTCACGTCGGCCGAGGACACCCTGCACGAGGCCCACCTCTGGAACAGTGGGCACATCTTCTGGCTGATGGGCGTCTGGGTGTTCTTCCAAGCCGCCGTCGCCTTCCCCGCCGGACAGCTGCGGGAGAGCGGGAGGCTTCCCGCGCGGTACGCGATGATGCTCGGCGCGCTGGGCACGATCTGCGGTTACCTCTCGCTGGCGTTCGCGCCGCACGTGATCGTCGCCTACATCGGCTTCGGCATGTTCAGCGGCATCGGCGCCGGTCTCGTCTACGCGACCTGCGTGAACATGGTCGGCAAGTGGTATCCGGAGCGCAAGGGCGGCAAGACCGGCATGGTCAACGGCGGTTTCGCCTACGGCTCGGTGCCCTTCGTGTTCCTGTTCACCTCGTACATGGACCTGGGCAACTACGAGGGCGTCCTCATGATGGCGGGCCTGATCTGCTGTGCCGTCGTGGCGTTCGCCGGGTGGTTCTTCAAGGACCCGCCGAAGAACTGGTGGCCCCCGCACGTCGACCCGCTCAGGCTGACCGACGACCCGAAGATCCGCCGGGCGCTGGAGAAGAACCCGCCGGCGGTCAAGCAGTACACCCCGAAGGAGGTTTCCCGCACACCCGTTCTATAGATGATGTGGTTCTGTCTGCTGTGCACCGCCGGCATCAACATCTTCGGCATCGCCTTCCAGGTGCCGTTCGGCAAGGACATGGGATTCGCGGGCGGGATCGTGGCCACGGCGATGTCCCTGAAGGCCGTCGTCAACGGCACGGGACGCGGCGTGATCGGCTGGATCTCCGACAGGTTCGGCCGCCGCCACACACTGATCATCGTGTGTCTGGTGCTGGGGACCGCCCAGTTCGGAGTGCTGCTCTCCGGCCAGATGGGCAGCATGCCGTTCTTCCTGTTCTGCTCCATGGTCTCCGGCTTCGGCCGCGGGGCGATCTTCCCGCTGTTCGCGGCCATGACCGCCGACTACTTCGGCGAGAACAACAACGCCTCCAACTACGGAATGGTCTACAGCTCGAAGCTGATCTCGGGCCTGGTGGGCTCCCGGATGGGCGCGGTCGTGGTCGACGCGTGGGACTACGAGGGCGCGTTCGTCATAGCGGGCTCCATAGGGCTGGCCTCCGCGGTTCTGGCGCTCTTCCTGAAAGCACCGGGCAGGCCGAAGGCCCGGCGAGTCGTACCCAACCCGCACCCGCTCGGCGAGGAGATGGCGTGACATGACGGCTGCCCCCGCCGCACCGGTCGGCGGTCTGTTCGGCGGTGGTCTCGGCTCCATGGTGGTCGCGGCCTGGGGCTGCAACGGCGCGTACGCGCCGGCCGGCGGTGTGTCGATGGCGGCGGCGATCGCGCTGCTGCCGCGGCGTCCGGGGCGGACAACCGGGGTCACCACGTCCCCGGAACCTCAGCCCGCCGGCTGATCCGTCGCCTACATGAGGAGGAGGCCCTCCCCGGGGCGGGGAGGGCCTCCTCATGTCTGCTCGCCGTCCGTCAGCAGTTCTCCCGCAACGAGTGCAGATGGGCGCTCGAACGGCGTGCGAAGGTGTAGGACTCGGTCGGGTTGTCGTGCTCGACCTGCCAGTGGTGGGCCAGGCGTTCGCCGCGCAGCCGGGTCACGGCGGAGATGAACCGCTGGTAGTCGATGTCGCCGTCACCGACATCGGTCATCCGGTAGCCGTACTGGTTCGCCGGGTCGCTCACACCGTCCTTGACGTGGAAGAGCGGGTAGCGGTGAGGCTGCCTGAGGATGTAGTCGAGCGGCTCGAAGGGGGCGGCGGTGCCGTCGGGCCGCCGCGAGAAGCGGAACTGGCCCGAGTACGCCCAGAAGATGTCCATCTCCAGGTAGACGAGGTCGGGGTCGGTCTCCGCGAGCAGCACGTCGTAGAGGCGGACCTTGGGGTTGTCGGTGGCGAAGGAGAACTCCTCCGAGTGGTTGTGCTGGTAGAACTTCATACCGCGGGCCCGCGCCGCCGCGCCGTAGGTGTTGAACTCCTCGGCCGCCCGCTTCCAGGCGTCGACCGTGGAGCCATAGCGGAACGGGCCGGAGGCGGTGCCGATGTGCTTGAGGCCGAGGGCCTGGGCGTCGTCGAGGACCTTGGTGAGGTTCTGGGCGAAGGTGTACGCGTTCGGGTCGTCGGCGTAGTAGCCGACGTGACTGCCGATCGGGTTCAGGCCGTGGTTCCGTGCCAGCCGCTTGAGCTGGGCAAGCGTGATCGGGCCCGCCGAGCCCTGGGTGTACCCGGCGAACTCGACCTCGTCGTAGCCGTACTTCTCCAGTTCGGCGAAGACGGGTGCGAAGCCCAGCGTCGAGACCTTGTCGCGCAGGCTGTAGAGCTGGATGCCGAGCCGGCCGGGCGGCAGGACTGGGCGGCCACGTCCTGCGGCGGAGGTGTCGGCGGCCGTGGCTGCCGTGGCCGGTGCGGCGGCGGCCCCCAGCAGTGCGGCGGCGGTGGCGCCCGCGGCCACGCCGAGCATGCCTCGTCTGGTGAGGCGGTGGGTGAGTTCGGGATCCGTCTGGGAGGTGCGGCTCATGCTGGAACTCCTCGGTGTCGGAGGGCGTTGTCAGTGGTGAGTGCTTCACTTGTGACCAGTCGGAACCAGTGGGAACAGTCGGACCGGTCGGACCGTCAGGACAGACCGGCCAGTTGGAGCAGCAGTGCTTTCACGTCGGTGGCCTCGATGCGGCCGCCGACAGCTTGGGGGGTGGAGCAGATGAGGAGCGGACCGTCGTCGTCGCTCGCCGGGAGGCGGCCGTGGCTGCCGCGAATAGGTGAGGGATCCAGGGGCACGACCGCCATGCGGTAGCGCAGCCCGAGTTTCTTGCGGGCCAGCGCCGTCGCCGCCTTGACCTTCACATAGGGGTCGAGCGGGTCCATGAACAGTTCGACCGGGTCGTAGCCGGGTTTGCGGTGGATCTCGACCAGTCGCGCGAAGTCGGGCGCGCGGGTGTCTTCGAGCCAGTAGTAGTACGTGAACCAGGCGTCCGGTTCCGCGACGGCGACGAGTTCGCCCGCGCGCGGATGGTCGAGATGGTGGGCCTTCTTGCCCTCGTCGTCCAGCAGTTGCTCGATGCCGGGCAGGCCGTCGAGGGCGGCCCTGGTCGCGTCCAGGTCCTCCGGCCGGCGGACGTAGACATGGGCGATCTGGTGGTCGGCGACCGCGAAGGCACGGGAGGCCATCGGGTCGAGATACTCCATGCCGTCCTGCGTGTGCACCTCCAGCAGGCCGGCGCGGCGCAGGGCGCGGTTGATGTCGACGGGGCGCTCCGCGCGGGTGATGCCGTACTCGGACAGGGCGACGACGGTACGGCCCTCGGCGCGGGCGTCGTCCAACAGCGGGGCGAGGGCCGTGTCCAGGTCGGTGGCCGCTTTGAGGGAGCGCGGGTCGTCGGGGCCGAAGCGCTGCAGGTCGTAGTCGAGATGCGGGAGGTAACACAGTGTCAGGTCGGGGTGGCGGGTGTGCGTGATGTGCCGGGTCGCGTCGATGATCCAGCGGCTGGAGACCAGGTCCGCGCCGGGTCCCCAGAAGTGGAAGAGGGGGAAGGTGCCGAGTTTGTCGGTGAGTTCGTCGTGCAGGGCGGCGGGCCGGGTGTAGCAGTCCGGTTCCTTGCGGCCGTCGGAGTAGTAGATCGGGCGGGGGGTGACAGTGATGTCGGTGTCGGCGCCCATGGCGTACCACCAGCAGATATTGGCGACGGTGTAGCCGGGGTGTGCGCGACGGGCGGCGTCCCAGAGTTTGTCCCCGGCGACCAGACCGTTGTGCTGCCGCCACAGGAGTACGTCGCCGAGCTCGCGGAAGTACCAGCCGTTGCCGACGATGCCGTGCTCCGACGGGTGGGTGCCGGTGAGGAACGTGGACTGGGCGGCGCAGGTGACGGCGGGCAGGACGGTGCCGAGGGGCGCGCGGAAGCCGGACCGGCCGAGCGCCTTGAGGTGGGGCATGTGGTCGAGGAGACGGGGGGTGAGGCCGACGACGTCGAGGACGAGGAGGGGCACGGGGTGCTTGGCGCCGCTCTCGCCGGCGGGGTCTGGGTGGGCCCGGGCGGACAGGTCGGCTTCGGCACCGGGAGAGGCGGGGCTGCTCATGGGAGTTCCTTCAGGCCGAGGTCGGTCAACAGGTCGCGGGCCAGGGCGAGTTCGGCGGCGATGCCGTCGG
>Ga0307514_10005213_pt1 | contig 11711 bp, 14 predicted proteins | sample 16_EM_MG_FD_203088 | JGI IMG/M metagenome (GOLD analysis project Ga0307514, IMG submission 203088) | Populus trichocarpa ectomycorrhiza microbial communities from riparian zone in the Pacific Northwest, United States - 16_EM | ecosystem: Host-associated > Plants > Roots > Unclassified | place...
TTTATTTTCCCTTGCCTGAAAAAGGGATATGTTGTGCTGAGGATATTTTTTGCATTTATGGGAATCTTAAACTAATTGAGTCTTTCGTAATTTTTTTTTTATTTTACTCTCCAACACATCCACATCTACCGGTATATCCATTCTGATTGTGTCCGTAGGTTACATGCAATCTGACCACGAGCTATTGATTTTGCCTCGGGGCTGGGTCGAACCCAGGTATTTTTTGGGGGAGGAAGACATTATTAGCCAGTGTATCATACCAGTACTATGTTGACAAGTTTTTTTGAACAAGCCCTTATACCTCAAGAGCGTCTTGGTAGCTAACACCTTGCTTAGGACTCACCCTGTATGATAACGAATTTTCCAAACATGGCCTAGAACTCGCCAGTAGTGATAGCCATTTCGCCAGATTGACCCCTGGGATTCGCTGGCTATAATGGGGATTTCACCAGGCATAGGCAATAACTCTTCTAGTACTCAACTACTGTCGTAATGAGGTTGCCAGACATAGATATTAACTCTCCCGGCTGGGGTATCGATTTTGCCAGACATTGGTATATTTATGCCCTGGCTGTGATGGCAATTACTCTCTTGGCTATAGCAATGAGGTTGCTAGACATAGATATTTAACTCTGTCATTACTCGCTGGCTGGAGGAGGGATTTCGCTAGGCATGAGCAATAGCTCTGTTAGTACTCACTGGCTGTGATAGTGGTGTTTGTGGGGGGATTGGTATGCAGAGAGTAGGGTGTTCCTTTCAAGTGCTATCTACGATTCTACGCTATATCTCTCTTCTTGCTTATCTAACGTCGACGCCGCATTAACTCCACAGACCAGCCCCGAGCCTTAAATCTGCTGTCCTCGAAAAAATGCCCCCACGGTCCTCCGGGCTCCACCAATCGCATTAATCATTCCCACTGCCATCCTCCACGCAGTTAATTGACTCATTTCAATTCTATCGATCCTATTATATATGCGCATTTTGTTGGTGTACAGTATACCATTGGTGTCTAGGCAAACCTGGCATCCTATGATCTTTTGTCCTAACTCTCCAACAGGTTATGAGCCCGGTGCGCATGGAGCACAAGTTCAGAGAGTGCTGGGACAAAAGGAAGGGTATTAAATGGTTACTTACAATGATATGAGCCTCAGCCGCCGCAGTTTGATGTTCAGTTTCTTGGCCCTGAAGAGTTTACCAGGAGCATAATTGTTGATTTGATCCTATGTTTTGTCCTAGCGGTTATACTCTCCAACACATTTGATGCATTTCGTCGCGCATTTGATCAATTCGATTTTCGATTTCCTTAAACTCGCTCCTTGAACCCCATATAGAACCCACCGTCGCTGTAGCTAGTGCCCCTGCATACTTAGCGACAGGGGTGTCAACAATTTGACCCCTGGCCAACGTCTCAGGGTTCTGAGAGATCTGCTGTCCTCGAAAGAACGCCCTCACGCTCTTTTGAGCTCCATCAATCGCATTAGTCGTTCCCACCGCCATCCTCCACGCAACTGATTGACTCATTTCAATTCTATCGATCCTATTATGCATTTCGTTGTGCATTTGATCATTTAAGGAGCTGGCTATTCGGCTGGCTGTTTGGCTGATCATAGAATTGGCAGTTTCAACTTGGCTGGCAGTAGAGCTGGTATTTTCGCTGTCAGTAGAGCTGGTATTTTCACTGTCAGTAGAGCTGGCTGCTTGGCTGGCAGTCGAGCGAGTAATAAAGCTGGCATTCTCACTGTCGGTAGAGCTGGTATTTCCGCTGTCGGTAGAACTGGCTGTTCGGCTGGCAGGAGAGCTAGTCGTAGAGCTGGTATTTTCGCTGGCAGTAGAGTTGGTATTTTTCGCTGTCGGTAGAGCTGGCTGCTCGGCTGGCAGTAGAGCTGGTCGTAGAGCTGGTAATAAAGCAGAGCTCTGTCGGCAGAGCTGGCAGAGCGGGGCCATGTTAGCCACTCGGCATATAACGCGTATACCTTGGGCTGGTGAGACACGGCCACTCTTGAATTAGTCGGCCACTCCTGAATGAATAGTATTGATCTATGAAGGAGACTGGGAAAGGCCACCAGCTCCGTCGTTGTGTTTTTTGAGGAGGTCATCAGGCTCGGAAGACAGGTGCGGTTGGGAGGGCGCTGGTCAAGCACAGTGTATGTAGTTGTGGTTGTTCTGGTTTCCTTGGTGCGGTGTGTTATTTTGTGCGCAAACACAAAAGTATCGTTCTATTGTTTTTCATTGCCCTGAACAATAGATTTGCCCTTGTCACTGCCATTGAAGTATGAAAACTTGATCGGTCCTAAGCTTTGTAGGAATGGCGAGCACAGCAGCAAAAGTAGTAGCAAACTACACGTTGTAACAAAAGCCACTTCTCACACCCGGTGAGGCCTTGCTACTTGTCCAGAATGCCTGGGATAGAGCACAAAGTGCAAATCGGTATGTGGAGAAGGTAAAGGAGGTGGAGAACTATGTGGGATAGTCCTAAGCTTTGTTGAAAGATGGGATAATAAAGTAGGGGGGAATGAGAGGAAAAAGAGGAGAAAAGGGGAGGAAGGAGGAAGGCAAGAGTAGAGAAAGATGTTAATTAATATTGACGACTGTGTCTGGTAGGACCAGAGAGAGCTGTCTATACTACCTAGGTAAGTAGCTGAGTATATCTCCCTTCGGGGGAAAGACGTATAGACTCAAAAAAAAGAAAAAAGGGCATGCATAAGACTGATCGTCACCGTGCCAGCCACGTTCTGAGCACGTTGTGCATGCTTCAGGCCACGTGTACACGTGAGCCATGTCCTGCGTAACTGAATCTCGAAAAGATACTAAAATAAAGGTGAGAGAGATAGTCTGGCCAAACAGATGGGTTCCAGAACGGTGGAACTTATGGGTGATTAGGGGGTTATTACCTTTCTCTATACAGTTGAATGTTTGAGGCGGAGGAGGCTGGTACGGATGAGGTACTTAATATCCAAGAGTCATGAGTTTGTACTCTTCCTTCAACTTGTTTATACGGTATGCATGTAGCAGATGCTCAAGCTAACGCAAAAGACTACAGGTAGAAAGAAGACAAAAAGGGGAGCCCAAATATATACTGTATATACCCTGAACCACCGCCGTCAACACCTGTATATCGAGGGCCGGGGCCAGAGGAAAGGGCAAAGAGGAAAGAGAACAATATCAGGGCAAAAGGTTAAGAGCAAAGGAAACGACAAACCATTGGTGAAGAAAAAGCAAAACCCGCCCATGAAAGCAAAGAAAAATGACAATCATACGTAACATGCTCGCAAAGCAAAGCGGAATCCAAAAAACAAGAACCATAAACGGATGTTGCGCCCGTATGCCTGGCCGGCCTAGATTCTTCCAATCAATTCAGTCCCTCCACTTGTTACCCTATGTTGTACCCTATTGTTTGTACTTGATATCGTTCCCAGCCAGTCCAATCCCGTTCCAGTTTCTACCCGCACAAATTACACATTTCAGCCAACATAAAAAAGCCATGTAAACGAGGGAACGAATGAGAGTGACAAACATGTATGATATCTTATGATATAGAAAAAGTACCAACGTCAAACACAACCGCAACAGTGCAACTTTTCAAATAAGTCTCAGCCATAGCTAGTAAGTAAGCCAAAAAAAAAAACGCCCCGCATATATAAAACATCCTCACATGGATAGGTAGGTAGCCGCCCTATTCAACCCCCCTAAACTATCCCTACCTGCTCTTCAGTTTCCTCTCCCCCCAACTAACTGGCCCTCTTTGCACCCCATCCCCACCTTCCAAATACCCCGGCCTCTTGCTGTGGCGTACTCAGCGCTGACGCTGACGCACTCGCAGCCATATAACTTCCAAATGCTTTGTCCAGTGCAGGACTCTGTGCCGCCGCATTCGCCATATTCATCAAGTTCACATCATCCATTGCCCTCTTCATAGCCTCAAATTTTGCTTTCATCTCTTCCGCCTCCTGCTTCGCAACAGCTTCATTTGTCTTCGCAGCTACCAGCTCCATAAGTAACTGTTCATTCGGAGGATGATCCTGGCATTGGCTAAGAATATTTTGCATTCCAAGGGAACTAGAGCGCTTATTGTACTGCGGTTGCGGCTTGGGTGCTTGCATTGTGGGTGATCTTCCCAGCTTAAACTCTCTCAAACCACCTTGGGTCTGAGGCTCCCAGTCTGCGGAGGTAGGTGAGTCAGGTAAGTCAGATTGCATGGACCCCTTCCTATTTCTCAAATCACTCAATTGTCTTTCAAGTTTCGCCTGGCTCTTCTGTCCATCCTGCCACCGACTCTTGATTTCATTATTCTGCTTCCTCAACCGACTGATATCATCTTGTTGCTCTGCGATCTTCGCCTCCATCACTTTCTCCCTCGCAGCTGCCGCTGCCAAATCACTCTTCGACTGCGCAAGCTGTTCCATCAACTCCCTATTCCTACTTGGCGAGATTGGTGGAACTTCTTCCTTGGAAAAATTTTCAGTGATTTGATCACAGAGGTCATTTATGTCTGCAATGTTGTCTTCATTACCATTACCAAGTAGGTCGACTAGTTTCTTGGTGAAGTCCCGATCACTTTCTCTTGCCTCCTTCAACGCCTGAATCTCGTCCTCCTTCTGTGCGTGTTCTCTCTGTAGAGCACTTAATGCCATTAGTAGGTCTTCAATTTGTGCATGAAGATCTCCATCCTTATTCTTCCTGACTGATCGAGTTGAGTGCCTCTGTTCATCCGGTGCTAATATAGATGAGCACCTTGACATAGTCGTAGCCGCACTGAAAGCTCCGCTCCCTGTTTCCGACACCGAGTCATAAGAGCTCACCGTCGACAGACTCTGCTTCGATGGGGTTCGTTTTATAATGCTAGTAGGTCGAGGTGTACTGGCCGGACGTGCCACAGGCGGGCTCAATGTAACATTAGCCTGTGGAGTAGACCCCCCACCCCACAATCTCCCCAAGAAAGTGGTAGCTGACTGCTGGATGACTCTCTCCACGTTTGGTGTAGGCAACGCTGGGGTAACCCTAACCTCCTTGGTATCGGGGTGTGAATCTGAAAACCTTTTCTCCAGATCTGATAGAGTCTCCCGCGTAACAACCCCAGTTAAGCCAACGAAATCCTCCACCAAATCATTTGCATTGCATCCATAAGTATCCCACAATCCCCTGGCAAGTAACATTTGCATGACATCTTCAAATTCAGATGACCCCATCAACCTCTTTTCATTCCTAGCCATAATCGACAAAGCAACACGCATCAATGTCTCCGGCGCCCCTTCCGCAAAAATGACGTCGTAAATGCGGAGGAGCATCGGCAAGGGACATGTCACCGCAAAAAACGACAAGAACCATTGCGCAGCATATGTAGGTTGAATTCCGAGATTATGAAGATGTGCTGCAAGTTCAGGAAGATGTATTGACAGTAATTGTTGAAATTGATACATCCGGAGCTGTAGACCGTACATATTCGGCAAAAAGCACGACCGGAGATCGTAATGTTCCATTAATCTGTTTCATATTTGTTAGATGCAACCGACGGCCCGGCATATGACTGGAACCCCAACTAACCTAACAAGCACGCAGAAAGCCTCTTTTTCTCCCATATGCATTAGTAGTGGCCCCACCAAAAAGCCGAGGCTGAAAAGCACGAAATGTTAGCTAATGCAATCTAAATTAATGTATCAGATAGCGTGCTAACCCCTGGCAATATCCAATCTGTGTGTCGTAAATACTGAAAGCCCTTAGAACTCTCCCTAGCATTCGTTGACCCTCACCACCCTCTTGTCGGAACATTTCCAGGCCCGTCCTTCCAATGTCTTTGAAGATCATATGCTCGTATGGTGAGGTCTCTCCCAGTAATTGATCATATAGGCCCTCTAAATTCGAATCACGTGCTCCAGACATGGATACCCATACAACACCCCTCAGAGGTGGTGGGACGCCCCCTCGAATCTTCTTACTGACAAGATAAGGCAATTTCGCTGCACATTTTGGATAATCGGCCACAAGGGCAGCGTAGAAATCGAGGTCTGTAATCGGAGGCATTGGCAGTTGGGAATATCGTAGCTTCTCTGGGTCCGCATTCTTCACTATGTTCTTGAGCTCTCGGATTGATGGGGGTCGCTCGGCTTCTGCAGCCATGTGTGCAGCTTTTGGATCCTTCTCCAACCGACTATTTTCTCTTTCTAGCCTGGCAAGTAGGAAAGCAGTTTTCTGAAAAATTGAAAAAATTATGGTCAGTAAAATTATCCAGGGATTGTTCAATGGAGAAGGCTTGGGTAACAAACTTCTTCTGACTCGTCGTCGTTGGATGTGTGCTCGTCCTCTGTGCGCTCCAGCCCCTCCCAGTCTACCCCTTTCCGCTGGGTCTCGGGCTCGGACTCGGACTCGACTGACGACACGCTTAATTTCCTTGAAGGTGTAACTGCCGTAGGGGATTCAGTTTGCTCTCTGTCTGTAAAAAGTGGCTCTGGTGATGAACTTCTTGATGGTTCCTGTTCAGGCTCGCCCTCTGTATCTTCATCTGTTACTAGCTTCAGGGTCGGTGTAGGGGATGGTATTCCTCTTAAACCCTCGGCATCGGATAGTCGTACAGTAACCATGCTATCTGTCGTGGTAATATGTGCTTCTCCTATTGGATGAGCTGATGGCACCGGTTTCGATTGGGTCACCATGTTGGTTGTATCCTGCTCTTGTGTAATACCCTCGGGCTCTGGTGCCGTTGTCACTGGATTCTCTGCAGTAGGCGGATCGGATACTGTTGCAACAGATGTCGATATAGTTGTGACAAGAGAGGTACCAGGAGAAGTCACGGCCACAGCCATATTGCTACGCTGGTCCAGCTAAGTTATCTTGCTGAGTCCTTCGGGTGAAAGTAAGTGCTGCGCCGATCAAACCGACAATCTTATGTATTTTGTTAACCAATAGGCTCCCGATACATTAGGTGGTTAATAAATATGCTGAAAGTTATATTGGGGAAACTGCTCTCAAGTGACTACCATCGGCTCGTTAGCCAGATTGAACACCTTAAAGTAGGTGCATATACAGTACTTATTATCCAAACAACCAGTGGTAAGGCCAGGCCTGTAACAGGGTGGATGGAGGGCGTACAGCAATCCTGAAGGCAAATCAGAGGATGGTTTCGAATGATTGGATCCAGGTAGGTACCGTAAGCTGAGCAAGTGACAAGGCCAATGTATTGACAAGCTGATATCAGACAGGCAATAACACAGCGCAAAATAAACAGCAGGAATCACAGATAGCGGCGACTCCTTTAGTGAATTAGATGGTTGGGAAACAACAGATAGAAAGGAAATGGCAATATTGTAGGCTTTCGCAGCGAAATGAATTTTTGGTGCTGTAAATTGTAGGGGCGTGTTTTGAATTTGAGTGTTACTTAGGGACACTCAGGGGATATGCTCCAGATTGGCTCGGGATCAGCACCCCTTGATGGACATTTGCTAACTAACGGCCTCTCCTGCTTCAACTCCGTGATGGTTGTTCCAGGGAAGCCAAGTAACTCGCTATGGGTAATAATGCTGGGGTCCAGTGATCAGGTAAACGATAGGTACGGTAGGTATGTAGAGCAAAATGAGACCTCTATGATCTCCAAAGGGGTGGGGGATGTAGACGTTAACTGCAGCACAGTTTGAATGAACCATGCCTGCAGCCCATTCCCCAGTAGATACATACAGCGATGTGACAAGGAAAACAAAATTAACATATTCCCACCTAACACCTAACAATAATCGCCTCGGCCGGGGTTCGCCCAGATTTTACGTTACTACCTAGAGTAGGCAGGTAAGTAGGGGTCCTTCCTGCTTCACCAGGGTCAGTAATCGCCAGCTGTCCATCGTGCCAAATTTTGCTGGGAGCTCCCCACATACCTTGACGCACAAAAGTCTCCTACGACGAACGTTGCGCTGGTATCATTTACGGAACACAACAAAAGTTTCCATTTTGGGAATAACGGTCTTGGCAGCATATACACGGGTGCACGGTGTAAGTACATAAGCATAATACGGCATATGCGTTGCCATGGACGCATATACCTGGCCCGGTGTGCGCCAGACTAGACATCTCCGGTTGGGCACCTATTTTAGTGTACAAGAGGCTGGTGCCCACGACGCAGTTAACCAGACTAGGCATAGTTTACCAGTACATGACAGCATAGGCTTGCATATGCAAGAGCTTATAGAAAGACAACTTCTCACTCGTTTGTGTCTGGTCGAGAAAATGCCTTTCGTGAAGGGGTATATACGTGTGAGAGATGCGAAGTGTATTATATCCAATGTGGTGAACAGGATGACCCCATACAACTGGGCGGGTTTTGAAAGCAGCACATATATTTCTATTGGAGGAAGAGAATCTGTGGGTACAGTGGGGCCAGTCTCGCCACAGACGTTTGTGCAGTGGGGTTATGGGAGCAGGGGTATCGACATGTAAGTACTATTGGAGTGTCGAAAATTAATTTGGTTTCCTTCTAAGAGACTATTGTTTGATCATTATTTGAATCTGGACGGTTTACGGTGGAATGTCTAATTGGGAAAATAGGAAAATTGTAGACATGGATAATACATATGGTCTAGGAGTGTGCAGAGGTGGTACTGGGGCCCCTATTGGAGCGAGGCGCTTACATCGGGGATTTTCTGGAATGTTAAGCCAAGCTCATGATCGTGTAACCAGGCGAGTCAATCTGTCATGCATTCCATAGTACTCTATGCAGGTGTACATACCTACGGTAGAGTAGGTAGAGTACACCCAGATTCATCCACATCTATATATAGCCAATGTAAGACACGTGGGAGCCCTCACAGCCCCATTGAGCATTCAGCCTAGCAGCCCACATGATGAACATTCCTGCCATTATTATAAACGAGACAGTCCATTCATGACCCTCTGAACCATTAACTCATATTGTGCCAATTATAGGCTGAAAAGCAACTTCAAAGGTCATCAAGGTAATTTACAAACTGCAATAAATCAAGCAGAACAGAGGAAGTGATATAGCACTATACTTAGAATACGCTAATGTAATTGCCAATTCTTTCCTTCTGGTTCTGAGCTATGCATTCCGCAATCCAAGTTATGTTCCTGACTTCCTAAGAGTAACAGATATTTATAATTAGCAAAGCGATCTATAATTAAAGCAGTCACAATGTGATCTGGGGAAATTACCTGCTCCCTCAACTTTACCCAAGCAAAGACAATAGCATATGTGAATTGTTGAGTGAAAGCCATTTTGGCAATCTCCATCTCCTTTTGATAAAAGAGATCCTCCAAACTCTTCGGTTGCTGACCACCTATCATACCTCCAGACCCAAATCCTCCCTGTTCAAAAAATGCCTTATATTCAGCCACACCCTCAACCGCAGCTCTAACACCCTCTATATCACCTGCTTTTGACAGCATCAATGTTCCCTCAGGGTATAATTTTCCGAAGCTGGGGTACAATTTCTGCCTGTCTTGCTTTGATAGCTCTGTACCAAACGAGTTGAGGGTAATGTTAATAGCCCTTCTGTCAGCCTCGAATGCTAATATATCGGACATAATCTCGGCAGTGGGGGTGCCCTTCAGAGCTGGGTCAGTGGTGCAGAAATCGTAGAAATCTTCCAAATAGCTCTTGTAAAGTGTGTTCCGGATAATCTCAATGTTGAGATCGTCCAAGTCCGCCGAAGAGAGGTTGTCTTTGAAGTATGGGGCAAGTGGCGTCTCAACCAACACAGAATTGTATAGCTCCTCAACATTCGTGGCTACACAGAGAACTGGCATTGCCTCAAACCCTCCTAGGGGGTGGCATCGATCCAAAAGCTCTCGGGTATCTCGCTCATGTAGAGTACCAGTAATGAGAAGTGCCATATTGTCGATCATGTAGGCATATGTTATGTAATTCAAGAACTTGGCCAGGGCTCCGGTACTTTGTGCACGGATGTAACGAAATTCATTGATGAGCTTTTCGGTAGTTTTCGCTGCGATGATGGAAGTTGACAGGGGTGATGGTACATTTGCAAGGTAATCACCATAGAATGGTGACAGCTGGAGCTTCAGGTCTACAGAGAGAGGTTAGCTTTGTGACCCACAGCTGTCCCATCGCTTACGAACCTTCTAAAGTCTCGCATTGAGTAAGATTCGAGTAGTTCGCATTTGTCAGGAGGTTATTCTTGTACCCCCGCACAATACCTTCGACATAGCCGTCAGTTGCATTGAAGAAAAGACCCTCCATGGTTGGTTAATGACGGTGTAAAGGGGGAATTGGTCAATACGTTGTCGTGCCTCTCGTGGTCACCTGATCTAAATCTAGTAATTACTAAACACACCAAGCCACAGCTTCAGCTTCTTGGCACACATAGTGTAGGGCAAAGACCTGAAGCAGTCCACACAAAAATTGTAACACCACAATGTCTAGTTCAATATAGCGAAATGCATACAGGATTAGACGACACGACCGAGGTGATACCATAACGCAAGCAGAGCCACCACGCCGAATTCACCATCAACACCCCTACATCTCTGCCCAGCATGTCGCCCAGCAACTTGCCTGCATGTATGGCTGCTACCCAGCAGGACATCGAGCAGCTTATCGCTGCCCAATGCCATATTGGTTCCAAGAACATCCAGGTATGTTCAGGAAGGAAAGGAGAGCTACGGAATTGGGAGTGAAAAGGGCTTTGGAAACGGGGTGTGTGCTGATTCGGAGGATTCAATAGGTTCACATGAACCCATATTTGTGGAAGGCCAGGCCAGATGGTATCAAGCTCATTAACATCGGAAAGACTTGGTATGGGAAGAGTGCAATCTACAATGAGCTGGAATTAGGTTCTAATAGAGTTGTCCGTACTTTAGGGAGAAGATTGTCCTTGCAGCCCGGATCATCGCTACTATCGATAACCCCGCAGATGTCTGCGCCATCTCAGCCCGTCCATATGGTCAGCGTGCTGTTCTCAAGTTTGCTGCTCACACTGGTGCTCAAGCCATTGCCGGTCGTTTTACCCCAGGCTCCTTCACAAACTACATCACCCGATCCTTTAAAGAGCCCCGCCTCATCATCGTCACTGACCCCCGCACCGACGCTCAAGCCATCAAAGAGGCTTCGTACGTCAACGTCCCAGTTATTGCTCTTTGCGACACTGACTCCCCAACCGAGTTCGTCGACGTTGCCATCCCAACCAACAACAAGGCGAGGCACTCTATTGGTCTCATCTGGTGGATGTTGGCTCGTGAGGTCCTCAGATTGAGGGGAACTCTCGCCACCAGGGAGACCGAGTGGGACGTAATGACAGACTTGTATTTCTACCGTGATCCTGAGGCTGAAGAGAACAAGGAGACTGCCGAGGAGGCCAAGGTTCCAGGTGCAGAGGAACCTGCTCCACAGACCTATGAGCCTGCTGGTGATTGGGAGGTCACTGGTGCTCAGGGTCCTGCTTTCGCTCCCCCAGCTGCTTCTGGTGCTCCCGGTGGAAGCTGGGACACTGATGCAGCTGACTGGTCGGCTGGAGCTACTGCAGCTCCTGCTGGTGACTGGGCCGCTGATACGACTGCTGAGCCAACTTCCACTTGGTAAATGGTTACGGATGTTGCGGGATGAACGAAAGAAGAGCATAATTCACAATTTACGGAGTGGAGGGCATTACACTTCCGGGTCTCATCATGCAGGGCGGAACAACTGGATCATGGTATGATCACAAAAGAAGAAACCTGGGATTCTGGCATGGACTGGGTGGTTGGGATAACTTTTCCTT
>Ga0307514_10005214_pt1 | contig 11709 bp, 13 predicted proteins | sample 16_EM_MG_FD_203088 | JGI IMG/M metagenome (GOLD analysis project Ga0307514, IMG submission 203088) | Populus trichocarpa ectomycorrhiza microbial communities from riparian zone in the Pacific Northwest, United States - 16_EM | ecosystem: Host-associated > Plants > Roots > Unclassified | place...
TTGAGGGATGAAATTGAGAAAAAAATCAATAAAAAAATAATGAAAAACAAAAAAAAAACTAAAAGAATTAGGACTAAATTTGACATAAACATTAAATGAAATTAAATGTTTAGGGAAAAGTCAAATGAAATTAAATGTTTAGGGATGAAATTGTAAAAAAAAAAATCCATTAAAAAAATGATTAAAAAAATATCAATTAAAAGAATTATGATCAAATATCACATAAAAATTAAATACAAATAAATGCCTAGGGTGGAATTAGAAAAAAAACAAACCAATCAAGAAAATGATTCAAAACAAAACAAATAACAATTAAAAGAATGAGGACCAAATTTAAAAACAAATTATAAAAATCAAACGATCAGGGATGAAATAAAAAATAAAATCCAATTAGAATTAATTAATGTAAATAAAACAATTGCAAGTAAGAGAAGAATGACCGAATCAAAAGGAAAAATAAATTGAAGGGTTGATATGAGTTTTTACATGGTCAACATGCAATATGAGAAAGAAAGAGAAGGAAAAAAAAAGAAAAAAATAATAATTTTGGACTAAACCACGCCGAACTACCACACACATGCCATCTAGAGAGGAAGAGGACATCGAGGCGAATCGAATAATGCGGTGAAATCATGGTTACAACCACTGGAGTCAACCTCACGCATTGCTAGAAGGCGACGAACTGGTTGATCCTTACAATGCATGTGTCAACTGCTTTTTTGTTTTTTTATTTGTACAAAACCAAAAATTCCCTTAAAAATAACTAATAATAACAACCAAACCATGATGAAATTAAAACTATACCCCTAAAACTAGATTAAAAAAATCAAAAAGTAAATGTAGTGAAGTAATATTCTATCAAATATGAAAATGCAAAAACATTCTCGTCTAGAAGATATTGAATTATTTTATAAAGGTTATATTAAGAATTTTACCATGCATTAAAAAAATATAATTACTAAAATATTCCAATACAATCCTCAAAATATTTATTTTATAATGATAAAATCATTTTATCGTGAAACAAATGTAAGAAATAAAATAACCGAGAAGCAATATAGAAATTATATTATTGTAATAAATAATAATTTATATCTTTAAACAGAATAATATGGCTAGGGAAATTAGTTTTATATATATATATATATATATATATATATATATATATATAATTTTCTGGGTCTCTCAAATTGTGTTTTTCCTCCCTTTTGTTTTTCCACCATCTTTCTCTCTTAACAGAAATAAAATAATTCCCTTAAAAACATATAACAAGGAGGAAACAACAGCATAGGAGGGGAAAAAAAAAAAAAAAACAATACACAACAACATGAGCGATAGCGGCGGCAACTCTATAACGATCCCGGATAATGTCAAGAAAACTATACAAAGCATAAGAGAAATCACAGGGAAAAAACACAGTGATGAGGATGTATACTCTGTTCTTCAAGACTGTTCTATGGATCCTGATGACACTGCGCAGAAGCTCCTTTATTTAGGTATATTTCTGTGACCATGCATTAGGCTTTTGTTTTTATGTTTCATTTCTTCGTGCATTAAGGTTTGATGGGTGTGTTTGTTCTCATTGTGTTTCTTGCTTTTATGATCTGTTTTGGTTATTATTGTAAAGGGTATGCTTGGTTGAGGACAAAATGGGGAAAGGAGAGAGTTTTGACTCTTGTATGTGTTACTTTGATTATTGGACGAGCAAAGCTTTGAACTTGGGACTATTCGTTTTCTGGTTTTGTTTGTTTTAAGAGTGTGCATGGGTGCTACTGTTGTTTGCTTCCACAGACTTTCTGAACAAGCTAAATTAGCACTTTATTCCTATCTAGGCTTTGCTGGTTCAGGGTTTTTTTTTGGTGCAACTGGTTGTTATTGAGGCTTTATTGTTAATTTGTTTTGTTCATAGCAAAGAAAGGAGAAGAAAGGGGTAATTTTGATCAAGGATTTATTTTTGGATCATGGGTTTTGCAAGGAAGAGGTTTTCTGGGTTAGGGAGAAAAATTCTTTAGGTAATCAATGTGTAATTTAAAGTTCTTGTTTTCTACAGTCTGACTTCTATATTTTTTTTCCTTTTGTTTCTTTCTTGAAAGATTGTGGAGAAGTAAGACAATTAAAAAGTTGACTCAACTAATCATAATGATAAGTGGAACCCAATTCTTGTTTTCTACGTCCCCTTTTTTTCTTTTTTTCTTCTGTGAGTAACCCAGTCCCTGAGTAATGATAAGTGGAACCCAATATTCGTGTGTTTTATTTTCCTCCTTCTAGTAACTCATTGGAGCTTTATTGAATTTAATTTTCACAATATTTATGTTGCTTTTGATTACGTGTGCAACTTTTAAAAATCTGCAAAATCCTTACAAGTTGACTGGACAATCTAAATGTTGAATCTATGGCACTTTTACCAAATGATATTGTTCATGGCAATCATACCTGCTGAGTTGTTTTAATAAAATAATAAGTTTTGGTTGGCAGATACATTTCATGAAGTCAAGAGGAAATGTGATTGGAGAAAGGGGGTAAGATATATTATTCTTTCAGAAATTTACGCATTACTTTTTGTCTTTCTTTCTTGGGTTTGTCCATATGGTTTTGTTAACTAGACAATTTTGCAATTCAATTCTTGTATTGTTGCTGATATTGCAGACTCGAGGAAGAGGAACTAGGGGTGGTCAAGGAAACTTTTCTGGTAAGAATTTCTATCCTGGTTGAGGAAATTGTCATTTTTGGATGTGAAATGTATACCAAACCCAAGACTAGAAAAATACCTGCACATGTTTTCCTTTGATTTGGGTACAGGAAATATTCGGTTGTAGTAGTACATCTTAATAAGTTGGAAGTTAGTAAAGAGTCATTATTCCTCTTCTAATGCATTTTAACATAAGATCAATGAGTCAAGATGTATGTAATCCCTTGTTCCCCCCCCCCCTTTATATCTGAGCTTTATGGGTTTATATATGAAAATTAGATCAGATTTTTGTTTTGTTTCTCATTTTGTTTATGTGGAAATTTTGTATTAATTATGTACTTTTCTTTTCTAGGATTATGATCCCATGCTAGTAAAGTTAAAAGGGAAAGTGTTGGGTTAGAATTTGAGAGGTTGCCCGCTGTGATTGCAGACTGTTTCTCAGTACCTGATAAAATTGCTTTCTGAACTGTTTGTCAGATGCTGTTGGTGGGAGGAATGTGGCTACTCGAAGGGAAAATGGAGTTGTTCGCATGGCAGACAGAAGTGCTTCGAACTCTTTACACTCTGTGCAGAAAAAAAATAACACTGCAGTGAATCCTGTGACAAAGTAACTACTTTAACACAGATGTTCATTGCACTATGGCATATAACACTCGTGTAGAACTGTTTTCCCATTCTTGCTAATTTATTTGTACAACTGTTACAGAGATTTAACTACCACTTCCTGTGACCCTTCAACTTTATCCAATAGGAGTTCTATTCGCAGCCATGGTCCGCAGCTGCCTGCTGCTGCTGATGCAGGTAGTTCAGCTCACACTGTGAAGTCAGATGCTTTCCTACCACCTGCAGCATGTACAACATTGCCTATGCAAGTTTCTGTCTCTGTAATGCTATCTAAGGAACGAAAGTCCACAACATTTTTTAATGGCCTCCCAGCTTCTACCACTCTAGCATCTGTATCTGGCTCTGTATCTTCTTCTTCAGACCCCATACTGGCCACTTCTATGACTAGAAATCCTGGTGCTGTTGGTACAATTAAACGCGAAGTGGGTTGCCAGCGGAAAGCTGCTGAACAGAATAATATTCAAGGAAACAAAAAAATTTCTCTGAGTAAATCAAAGGCAGTTGGAAATAATCAGTTGTCTGAATCTCTGCAGCCCTCGACTTTGTCTACATATAATGATTCTTTGGTTGTCAGGTCTTCTGCTAATGATAGCCATTCATCAGAGGAGTTGGCTAAATCTTTAAAAAGTATTGCTTTCCCCCTTGTTACAAGTTTCATTGTTTACTTTTTATCCTCTTACTTTTGGATTTTGAACGTGCTTTTATTTTTGAAGCAGCAGTCTTGTCTGAAGATGCTCAAGCTAAAGTCAGTTCTCAGTTGCTGCCAGAACCATCCATCACTATTGGACATGTTAAATTTCCAACTCACTTTAAAGTTCCTGAAGCGTTAAAAAGTAGTTTAACTTTTGGAAGCTTTGAATCAAATTCTGGACCAGGAAAGGAATATATCAATGGTGGTTTGACTTTTGGAAGCTTTGATTCTAATTCTGGACCAGAAACAAAATGTAGCAATGCTATTGATGGTGACATAAACTCTACGCTTGCTGTTGAGCTGACACATTCAACTGTTGAAAATGCCAGACCTTCTAGGTTGGTGAACATATTATGCGTTTTCTAACTGTTTGTCATGTAAATACATGTTTGAAATAATTGATTTTGTAAAGAAAGATATTTGTGTTGAAGCATTTTGTGGGATGGCAAAATGGGGATTTTCCAGGGGCATTCTTGATTGTTTTTGTTGGATTGTAAAAATGGTGGCTTTCCAGGGATTGGGTGGAGTTAGTCAGGTTATGTGGTTATGCTGCATGTGTGCTCACTGATCCTATTATCTAATGAGCTTTTTGTGCCTAAAACAAAGCCTTTAGCCTTTTATTTGCTTTGTACTGTACCTTTTGAATGTTTTGGATCTTTTATATCATACATCTAGGAAATATTTTGAAGTTTTCAGTCATGGTGATATATATATATATATATATATATGCTTTTGTTTTACATGCAGCAATGATAGTGGATCGTCGCCTATGCAAGTTGATCATTCTTATCAACCAGAGTCTCCTCAACCTGTGGTTGAAAAAGTGCTAATATCAGAGGATAATGATGCACCGGGTGCAGACTCGAAGGTTGTTCAATCAAAGCAGGATGCAATGTTGCTTCCAGAATGCCATCAGAACTCAACTGTTCAAATTTCCCCAAGCTATGGTTTTGGGATCATGCCACCCTTGCAGGCTGCTCACCCTGTACCATTTATAGGACATGAGACTCAGGCACCAGATGTTTCTCAACTTTCAGGCTTTGTTGTAAGCCTTTGCTCCACTTGCGCTGTTTCATTTATTTGTCATGTGCTATTTGCTCTGGCCATAATATCTGTTAGATTAAAATTTTTAAAGTCAATCTAATAAACTACATTAATGTGAAAATATCATGCTGGCACTACTTTGGCATATGAAGATGATAGATTAATGAGTATCTGTCAATGTTGACCTGCAGACACCAAACCTTGCCATGATCTTGGGTGAACAATGGATTAGCTTTATACAATATGCCCTATCCTCTTAGGATATTTTTCCCCTTGGAAATGAACTGTTAAGAGATTGGAGAAACCTTGTATTTTATTCTGCATAACACTACACATACACCCACAACCACAACCACACATTTTTTTGATTGTCTGTGTGTGTAAAAGCCACGAGGGTTAAGCTTGCTTTCACCTTTCTTTGCGACAATTTTGTTCGCTTTCAACTTCATGGGAGATGCATATAATGGTATCATCAGCTTTCCATAATCTTACAGTGAGCCCATCAATAATAATAATAATAATAATAATATAAAAAAAAAACTCCTGTTAAGAATGTATTGTGTTTTTCAGCCCCTATTTCTGTGTCCTTTTCTTTGAGATAATGATTCTTGTGCATAACTTTCCTGTCTTTTCTGTTAAATTAATTGGTTCTGTTGTTTATCAAATTTCAGGGTGAGAATTCTATGGCTACATCGACTTCAAGTCTGAGTCAATCAATGCAGCACTCTGTTGCTGCTTCTCCGCACCCACTTCTTTTCAGGCCACCATATCCTCCTAACTATCTTCAGTATGGGCATTACTTCAATCCATATTTTTTGCCACCAATGCACCAATTCTTGAGCCACAATGGGCTTCCTCAACAGCCATCGACTGGCAATGCATTTCTTACATCAGCACCTGCTGCTGCTGGTGTCAAGTTCCCGCTCCCTCTTCCACAATTTAAGCCCGGAACTACTGCCAGAAACCCAACTCCAGTTGCACTCCCAACTTTATATGGATCATATGGCTCTTCCCCTATGGGCTTCAATCCTGGTCCAGCTGTATCCTCTGGAAGCTCTGCTGGTAACGATGATCTATCAGCATTTCAGTTGAAGGAAAGAAATATCTACACTACAGGATCACTGGTTGGTTTTACTTTTCGTTTCCATAGCTTAAGGTCTTGCAATGTTTCTTAGTTTTTGTTGTGGCAGTATGAGGAGAAATGTATATGATCTGCCTTGCTATTTGCTGCATAGTGAATGGTATTTTTTATTGTTTTCAAGTGCCAAATCAGTGTATTACAGCTATCAATATTAAGTGTATTGCATCATTCTGTCCTTGATTGCTTTTTTATTTTATTTTTTATTGGACTCTGCATTAGTTCTTTTAATTTCTGATTAATGATTTTCTTTCTTTTGGTCATGGTTGATGCAGAGCGAAGTTTCATCTTGGATTCCTCCACCTGGGCAAGATATATCCAGCTTGCAGCTCAGTTCCTTGTACCAACTTCACCCTCAGGGACAGCACCTCACCTTCTCTCCTCCACAGGCTGGGCATGGTACCTTTCCTGGATTTTACCCACCAGTGCAAACAATGGCTGCACCTTCAACTGTTAACCAACTCATGCAACAGTCACAGGCTACGCCTGCAACTGTTGAACCTGTGGTACCCCCATCTGGTCCTTACCAGCAGTCTCAACTTACACAGATCAACTGGAACTCTTAACTACTTAAGCATATGAAACCTCTATTAATGGCCCCAGCATAAAGCCTGAGACAAGGGAAGTGTTAGAGCTTGGAAGTGTACATATAAATGCGGCTGCAACGCTTAGGTTAATATGATAGGTGGGGAGGGGATAGAACGCTGACCTTTTTCAGTATCAAAATGATAGGTTCATGTCTTTTTGCTGCTCTTCTTAATTTGTGCTCTTTTCCCTAGCATCTGTCCTGCTCGGGGTGGACTTCTACTGTTTTCTGGAAGCGTTATCAATTCCATTAGATGATGAAGGAATTTAATAGGTTGAGAGTAAGTGGGATTTATCAATTTTTGCTTTCAGGCGTCGCAACTGTAAATTGAATTTTGAGGAATGGCGAGATATACTACTTTGATTAGTGCACTGGGATTGGCACTTTTTTTTTCTTTAATTGATCAGCCTTGATATCTCGGCACCATTGTGTCTGAAATTAGTCTTAAAACCATGGCATCTGATTTATGAGGCAAGCAGTCAACCTTCCTGAATTTGTCTGTGCAGCAAAGAAGGCGGCAGAACATATGAAGATTAAAATAGGCAGCAGCGTGCGTGTGCTGGTTCTTTGTATCATCTGTTGGAGGAGGCTATTTCATTAAATTGTTTTCAGTTGTCAAGAACCTCCGCGTGAAAAACCCCATTAAGCACCACAGAATCATCCATCTACACGGTGCAGACTTGTGTTTTAACCAGCTAAACAAAACAGAGGCTGAACCCAGTGCAAGGAACTCTGAAATGGCCCTCCAGACTGATAGCATCACTCTCCATTGAGGCATTGTTCTTAATTATCTGTTGAACCACATCTCATGCCATTTGGACCATCCTAGCATCAGCATCAACATCTCCCTCCACGACACACAATTCATGTCTCTACACTCGACTTTAATTGAACTACACCAGATGCCTGATGAAAGTCATGGGTTTTAAAACAAGAACACGTCATAATTAGCCTATTCGGCAAGTGATGCCGTGGTACTCCAGCCTATCTCACCAGACCCATGAAACCATACACTCCAATCGAGGACATCCTCGCTCTTCTTGTAATGATGAGCGGCCTTATTCCATTAACCATTTTTCCGGTGAATCGTTGGTATGGTCGTCAACAACGTGGTCGTGGTCTGTCATGCAATGCCTGTCCCAATTTTGGATCTTGACAGTCCTGGAACCATTATAGTTTGTAGCCAAATTTACGGTGTCGATTATTGGTAGTTGGGATCATTTGACCAGCTCTTGTCCTCTTTGGAATAACAATGGTGGCAGCAAACAACTTTTGATCTAGTGGTGGCAATCGTTTTTTGTTATTTAGTTCAATTAATTCAGCTATCATGATAGATTCAGCCACTGGTTTTGTTTGTTTTTGGTTCTCTTTATACACGAGCTACTCATCACATCACTCCTGATATTAGTGACTTCTTGCATGTGGAATCATACAGTGATTCAGATCACCATGAAATGGGGGATGGTGACTAACTTTTTATTTCTGATATTGGTCATTTAAAAATTCTCACACCTTATATTTGTCATCTATTTTAGACGTCCCTGAAATAACTAAGTCCGTCCTTCCTTTCTGTTCATCAATTTGCTATTGATAATGATATCTTTTCTTCTCTCTTTTTTCCGCAATAATTTTTGTCTTGTCAAGGATTGTATTTCCGAGGTTATATATCCTTTCTTCTGGAACCGTTAGAGATGGTCTCTACCACCTTCATACTCGGTCTTCTCTGCTAGTCCTCGTCCCCTTTCTACTATCCTTGGATCATCCATGCTTTGGCATCATCGACTTGTCCATCCTCACTTCCGTGCATTGCATCATCCAGTTTCCAACAAACATTTTCTAGTGTTGCCATCTTTTTTATATTTCAATCGTGCTGCTCACTACTTGAGCAAATCTAGTAGATTATCTTTATATCCTTCTGAATATATAAGCAATGCTCCTTGAGATTTGTTATTTAGTAATGTTTGAGGCCTTTTCTTTACTTCTTGGTGGACGAGTATCGGTTTTTTGTTATCTTGATTTACCATTTTTCTAATTTTTTTTGGTTTCATCCTATACATGTCAAATTCAAAGTCTATGATATGTTTATTAAATTTAAAAAACATGTTGAAAATCAATTTCTTACTCATATTAAACACATGCAAACTAACTAGGATGGTGAATTCTAAAAGCTTAACTCCTACTTAAATAATTCAAGCATTCTTTACCATGTTACTTGCCATTATATCCATAAGTAGAATGATGATGTTATACGCCATCATCAACACATTGTAGAAACAAGTTTTATACTTTTATCCTTTGCATCTTTTCAAACTCTGGAGAAATCCTCATCTGACTCTAGATTACTAGTCTGACGTCTTTATATGTTGGAATCTTAAGTTCTATTAATTTTTTATTCAGTACTGACATACTTTTGTAATCCCATGCAAAACACTTTCTATTCTTCTTAAGCACGGAAATCAAAACTTCTTTTTCCTTTGGTCTCAACCAAGCACTGATGCAAATTATCTTATTCTCTGATTCTTCTCCAACGTTTACTTCTTCTAGCTGGCCAGACTCTCTATATTTCCTTTTATTTTCTTGAACACTTGGATTTCCTTATGACTGCCTTACATTGTTCTTTTCTAATTGTTTATGTACATTCATAAGCCCTAATTGTTGTATTGTAACCACTTGTTCTTCTATCTCTTTTTTTTTGTTTATGATTTTTTATTCCTTTAATACATGTTCTTCTGTCTAGTATGTCAATAATCTCTAGATAGTCGCATGTACTGCCACTTTTCCAGAATTGTTTCCTACTATTGTTTCACTCATCGGGGGAGATCTTCCTCTTTCTTCTAGGCTTTTTAAATAGTAAAGGCCTTGTCAGGATTTCATAAATCTTGTCAGGATTTCATAAATCTTGTCCTTTATTTCTTCAATTCTTACTGATGATGGTTGTTATGCAATTCTAATTGTACTCCATTTTCCAGTATAAAATTGTGCTTTTAAATAGTTTACGCATGTTACAAATAACTTGTTGTTTGCATGCATAATTTCAAACTTACTTCCATTCCAAAGTGATAACATATGCAGAGTTGAGAGAATCCAATCCCTTCCAAGTAAGACATTATAGCTTGGGACCGTATCCACAACAAAGAACATTGTTTAAGCAGCCAAGGAGTCTACTTTTAAACTGACTAATATCATTCATTTAGCTTGTATGATTTCTCTAGAGAACCCACTTATCGCTACTCTAGTTGACATCAAGTCCTCCATTATTTTTCCAATTACCTCTAGCATACTCAAAAGTAATATATTCACAGCAACACCATTATCAACAAATACTCTCCCTATTTCCTCCAAATACAGGTTTCACATGTACAAGCTTATTAGCATTTGGTTTCTCGAACAAAACTTTCATAGCTTCTTTAAACTCTGCTACACCTTTTTCCTTAGCTCCAATATCCCTGACTATCTATTGCTGGTATACTTCCTGATTAGCTTCCTCTATGATCACTTCATGGGGTATTGCAAAGTTGTCAGCAACATCTCTTTCCAATTCTATAACCTTAGTGTTCTAATTGATAAAATGCCTAGGGATGAGAGTCACCATGTTGCATTCTACCATATTATTTGTGAAGAAATCATCTCCATCGTTCAAAAACAAAGTATCAAACATATTGTCTTTCTCATTTTCATAATCAGCTAGATATCTTTCATTACCTCTCACTAGTTTCTTATATTGTTTAGTCGTGTTTTCGTCTGAATCTGTATCCCCATCATTCATTTTAATGACCAGGTTATCAATGGTTTGATTAATGATAAACTCTGGAATTTTCTCTCTACCATTTAATGCTTTTCTTTTCTTCATGTAGTTCGAAGTACATTCGTTTTTCTTCTTTGCAATCTTCTCTACATGGTTCTTGTTACATCTCTTAGTCTCGTTTTTCTTGAATTTTATCAGTTTGCCTTTGTTCTTTGGATCTGACCTCAGTCTAATGTTCTTTTGGACTCGATGGTAGGTCTCTCCTTAAGGATTTAATTTTTTGGATGATCTCTTTCTTGCCTTAACTTCTCCTTCAATCTCTTTTAATTCTCATTAGTCTCCATTTGAGAACAAACCAATATGGACTATCATTCCAAAGTACACCTTGAAGAGGAAATCATGCCTTCTTGCAAGTCTCTTTTAGTATTTATATTCCAAGACGTCAATTCTTCTTTCATAGTTAAACTGCAAACATTGCACATGGTTTTCACAATGAGTTGCATGTTTTTGAATAACACCTATACCTCTGGTAACTGTGTGACCACATTCCTTGTTCGGGTTCCTTCTAGATAAATCATTCCATCCACATTCAACCTTTACACTAGAATTAGTCATCTTTCTTGCATCATTCTAGATCTTAAGAGCCCACTCAAGTTTGTCAACTCTAGAATCTATATTTGTTCCTCATTGAGGCTCATTACTCCTTTCACAACTCTGCCTCTAACAAATCTCCTGAAGTTTACATATTTTTCAGTAGTATGGCTTGTTATTATATGCTATTTGTAAAATCCTTCAATGTCTCATGATTTGTTTATTGTCGTGAATCGAAGTATTTGATGTGCTACTAAGACATCAAACAACTCATTTGATATAACCATCATAAAGGTGACACCTTGAAAAAAAAATATCATTAGTAATGGTTGTCATATTAACTGACAGTGTATTAACTTAAAAAAAGGGTTTTCATCAATTGCTATTGTTTCATTTCTGTTAGGGAACTTAGCATGCTTTGACTCCATCAAATCATGAATTACATTTCTAAATATTACACGATTATTTGTAGAATGGCTAATCACCCCATGCCACTAACAATAATTCTTCCCTTTCAATTCTTTATCAGTCATTTGTTTATGTTTTTCTTTAATCTTAATCCTTTTGTTTGCTAACAACCAATAAAAATTTACATCAGCTT
>Ga0307514_10005215_pt1 | contig 11709 bp, 9 predicted proteins | sample 16_EM_MG_FD_203088 | JGI IMG/M metagenome (GOLD analysis project Ga0307514, IMG submission 203088) | Populus trichocarpa ectomycorrhiza microbial communities from riparian zone in the Pacific Northwest, United States - 16_EM | ecosystem: Host-associated > Plants > Roots > Unclassified | place...
TCCCATTCTTGAGGTCGACGACGAAAGCGCGATTGAGTGTAAACAAGCTTGGAACACGCGAATAGCCAACAATAAGTCCATTGTCATTAATGGCTCTGGCGTAACTGGTGGTGCCTCCCAGTGTGCCTAAATCCACGAATATATAAGATGGGGATTTCGCATAAAATGCGTGGCTATTCACCCCATCTGCCCATCCGCTTCCAACAATAATGCCGTGTTTGTTAATTGCGCGTGGTGCTGTATAGCCTCCTCCTAAACCGCCAATATCAACTAGATGTGGGTTGGATAAATTGGCGATGAATACATGGTATTCGCCTGATGGTGTTGAGGCCATACCGGTAAATAGCCCGTAGTCATTTATGGCGTAAGCGTATGCGTAATCGCTCCCGAGGGTTCCTATATCTGTGAGACCGATATCTTCCTTGTAGCGAATTGTGGCGTGAAATATTTCATCACCAGTTAGCGTGGCGCCGCCTACTATTGTGCCAGAATTGTTGATACCATAACCATAACTTACGGTTCCGCTCAGTAAGCCTAGTTCTTCTGCATATTTTCCTTTTGCTGCTGTGAAAAATCCATTCGAGGGTTGAGATTCGCTGGTATAGCAAACTCCAGTAACTTGGGCGGCGTCATTAATGTCAAAAGCATCGCAGCCGAAGCCAATGTCATTTGGTAGGCTCAGCTGCTTCGCAGAGTAGTTTGCTGCGAAACCAGGAATGCCGAGTAGCATTGCTGCTGAAAAAAGGATAGTTTTCAACGACGGTTGGTGCATGGTGAAGCCATGAGCTGCGTGGGTTTGACAGATTTCCATGTCGAAGGAAATCGCTTGCATTAGTGCGGCGTCAGTAGATAGATTTTGTTATCGCTGCCTTTGGCAATGATGCGGCCCTTTTTATTAATCGCATTAGCGTAGGAGAGCAGCACCCCTTGGGGGAGGCCGCTGGTTACAGTGGTTAAGTCAACGAAGTCGGCGCAGTCGCCTGAACACATGAACGCGGCGGCAGTTAAATTGTCTTCGCGCACAAACTGCCCTACTATTTGTCCATGTTCATTGACTCCGGAAGCAGTTGAGAATCTTCCGGCCGGGGTGCCCAGATCTTTCATGATGCCTTCTTGGCCAATGTCTACTACAAAGGCGCGCCGAAGGCCGCTTGAGTCGAATGTCGAATAACCAACAACCAGGCCATTATCACTGATGGCGGCCGCGCTGCTGGCCCGGCCACCGAGAGTTCCAAGGTCTACGAATTTGTAATGCGGCGATTTGGCGTAAAAGGCATGCGTTTCCTTTCCGTCGGGCGTCGCACCATTACCAACGATGATTCCCTTTTTGTTGATTGCACGAGCGACGTTGTTGAAGGTGCTGAGGCCACCGATGTCTACCAATCGATTGTCATTCACTGTGGCAACGAAGATATGAGAATCGCCGGAACTTGTTAAGCCGTATCCAACGATTTGCCCGCTGTCATTGATACCTCTGGCGGCGGCATAATCTCCTCCGAGGGTGCCCAGATCTATTGGTTCAGAATCGTTGGGTCGGCGCAGGACCGCGTGATAGGTCAAGTCGCCGGCAAGTGTCGCTTCTCCCACGACCATGCCGTTGTTATTGATGCCAAAACCGTAGCTGTCGACCCCGCCCAGCAGCCCTAGGTCAGTAGGATTCTTGCCCTTGGGCCCTGTGGTGGAGCCGACAGAAAAGAGGTCATCTTCCGTATAGCAACCTCCGGTGATTTGCCCAGCGTCGTTGATGGCAGCCGCAGCGCAGCCGTGCCCAACATCGTGGGTCAATTTCACCTCCTTGGCGTCATAGGTCACCGCAAAAGCGGGCAAGGCGAAAGACATGGCCATGGCACAGATGGCCGCAGCCGCGGTAAGGCGGCGCAGGGGCGCGTGAACACGCATGGAAATTCCCTCCAGAAAGTTCGCTTCTTGATTGATGTGTCGCGGCAGTGGGCTGCCGAGCGGCATGCTAACGACAGGGGTGCTGGCGCTGCCATCCCCAATCGGTAGGACGCCATACCCGCGTAGCCGGCGTTCCGTTTGAGGAGCAATGCGGGCAACCTCGCGGGAAAACCCCGAATCAAACGCCGTGCTTATGCGTTGTGCGCTGCAACAGCTTGCCGTATGGTTGATTTGTTCATGCCACAGGCCGCCTCGACCGGCCACAGCAAGGAGCGAGCAGGCCCTCACCCGTGACCACAGCGCGGGGCTTGCGGGGCACTCGGCGCGCACATGCAAGCACACGTTGGGTCCGAGCTGTACCGCCTCCCTGAAAACTCATCGGCCCGCCTGGCCTGTGACTGGCTGATGGGCCAGATCGGAGACGCGGCGCAGGCCTTGTTGCTGCTGCGTCCACCAGACGCTGGTGTGGCCGCGCCGGCAGGCGACACGCTGGAACTGCTGGTCTTCGACCATGGCACAAATGCGCGGCAACAGCGCTGTTGGCCCGCTGGCATGGCCGATGGCAAACGGCTGCCTTCGCTGGACCTGACCCGATTGCCTGCGGCCTGGCTGGCCGAGCCTGGCCGCCTGGCTTGCGCCGACTTGCTGACTCACCGCATGGCGCAGGCCTTTTTGCTGGACACGCCCCCGGTGCAAGCCCTGCTGGCTCGCCAGCTGGCAGCTTCGCTTGAATACGCCCATGCGCCTGCCGCGCGCGCCGCGCGCTGTGCCAGCTTCGCCGAGGGGGCACGCTTCGCGGTGGTGCAGGCTGGCGCCAGCCAGGCCTTTCCAGGCCTTGCCCGGCTGTGGCTCCAGAAAGCCCATGCGGCTGCGCTCGCGCTGCTGCTGGACGGCTGCGGGCGCTGGTGCCCGGCCGTGGACACGCAGGCACCGGCCTGCTGGCCAGAGGCCGAGGCGTTGCTGGGCATGGCGTTGGCCGAAGACTGGACCAGCGCATTGGGTCTGGATGACGACCCCGCGCGGCTGGCCACGCCGCTGCGCCGCATGCAGATGCTGCTGCTGCGGGACTGCCTGCGGATGACCCCGGACGACGCACGCTGGCCGGCCAGCGTGTCCACCAGCATTCGCTGGGCCTATGCGTACTGGCATGACCCGCGGGAACTGGAAACCAGGCTTGTCGCGGCACAGTTGCTGGCCAACGCAGGGCAGCCCGCGCAGGCCGTTTTCCAGCTGCGCGAGGTGGGATTTGCGCTGGCGCGGGTGGCGATGCTGCGTCAACGGGCGCGCGAGCGCTGGTCGCAGCCCTTGCAGTTCGACCTACCGGAATGCGACGTTGCGCAGGACCTGTTCAGGCACCACCCGGACATGCTGGACGAGTTGCAGCAGGTGCTGGATGGACCCTCAGCCTTGTCCGGCGGGTCGCTGGCACCGATGCTGAACCTGTTGGCTCGACAGCGCGAGGCCACCCAAGCCGTGCTGACGAGCCACGACCCGGCGTTGGCCGCTGGCTTGGCGGCCGCGCCGGACTGGGCCCTGGATGCACCGCCGCACGACCCGCCAATGCCAAGTCCTGCCAGCGCCTTCGTGGGCATCGGGCTGGGTGCGTGACGAACCTCAGCAGCAGCGGCCGACCCGGCTGCCGTAACGCGCTTCAAGCCTTTCGCGGAAGAACTGCTCGTAGCTCATGGCCGGCTGGTCGGGGTGCGTGGCTTCCATGTGGCTGAGGTAGGCGTCGTAGTCCGGCAGGCCCACCATCAGCCGCAAGGACTGGGCCAGATATCGGCCGGCCCGGCCCAGGTCCTGGCCCAGACGCTCGACCTTGGCGGCTGCCGTGGTCATGCCTTAGCACCCAAGGGCAGCGGCTGGAACGGCACTTCGCTGGTCGTCGGCCGGCCAGCGGCGCGCGCGGCCAGCGAGGCCTTCACGCTGTAGACCAGCACGCTGAGCACCACGAACATGAACAGGCCGCAGAGCACGGCGTCCAGCCGGTCGTTGAAGATGATGCGGGCCATGGCCTCGGGCGTCTTCGCGGGCGCCAGCAACTGGCCTTGCGCCAGCGCGTCGGAGAACTTCGCCGCGTGGGCCAGGAAGCCCACCTTCGCGTCGGCCGAGAAGATCTTCAGCCAGCCGGCCGTCAGCGTGCAGGCCAGCAGCCAGGCGGCCGGCACGATGGTGGTCCAGGCGTAGCGGTCCTTCTTCATCTTGAACAGCACCACCGTGCCCAGCAGCAAGGCCACAGCGGCCAGCATCTGGTTGGAGATACCGAACAGCGGCCACAGCGTGTTGATGCCGCCCAGCGGGTCAACCACGCCCTGGTACAGGAAGTAGCCCCAGGCGGCCACGCACAAGCCCGTGGCAATCAGGTTCGCCGGCAGCGACTCGGTGCGCTTGAGCGCCGGCACGAAGGTGCCCAGCAGGTCTTGCAGCATGAAGCGGCCGGCGCGGGTGCCGGCGTCCACGGCGGTGAGGATGAACAGCGCCTCGAACAGGATCGCGAAGTGGTACCAGAAGGCCATCATGGCCTTGCCGCCAATGACCTGGTGCAGGATGTGCGCCATGCCCACGGCCAGCGTGGGTGCGCCACCGGCACGCGCCAGGATGGTGTTCTCGCCCACGTCCTTGGCGGTCTGGATCAGCACGTCTGGCGTGATGACAAAGCCCCAGGTGGACAGCGTGGCCGCCACCGCTTCGGGCGTGCTGCCGACCAGCGCAGCCGGGCTGTTCATCGCGAAGTAGACGCCCGGCTGGATGACCGATGCGGCGACCAGCGCCATCACCGCGACGAAGCTCTCGGCCAGCATGCCGCCGTAGCCGATGAAGCGTGCGTGCGTTTCGTTTTCCAGCATCTTCGGCGTGGTGCCGGAGGCGATCAGCGCATGGAAGCCGGACACGGCCCCGCAGGCGATGGTGATGAACAGGAAGGGGAACAGGCTGCCCGCCCACACCGGGCCGTTGCCCTGCGCGAACTGGGTGAACCTGGGCATCTGCAGGTCCGGCGCCACGATCAGGATGCCGATGGCCAGCGCGACGATGGTGCCGATCTTCAGGAAGGTGGACAGGTAGTCCCGCGGCGCCAGCAGCAGCCACACCGGCAGCACCGAGGCGACGAAGCCGTAGCCGATCAGCATCCAGGTCAGGGCCTTGCCGTCGAAGGTGAACAGCGGCGCCAGGGCAGGGCTTTCATGCACCCACTGGCCGCCGAAGATGGCCAGCATCAGCAGCACGAAGCCGATCAGCGAAACCTCGCCGATGCGGCCGGGCCGGATCCAGCGCAGGTACACGCCCATGAACAGCGCGACAGGGATGGTGGCCGCCACCGTGAAGGTGCCCCAGGGCGAATTCGCCAGCGCCTTCACCACGATCAGTGCCAGCACTGCCAGGATGATGATCATGATCATGAAGGCGCCGAACAGCGCGATCACGCCGGGCACCGGCCCCATCTCCTGCTTGATCAGGTCGCCCAGCGAGCGGCCGTCGCGGCGGGTGGAGATGAACAGCACGACGAAGTCCTGCACCGCACCGGCGAAGACCACGCCGGCCAGGATCCACAGCAGCCCCGGCAGGTAGCCCATCTGCGCGGCCAGCACCGGGCCGACCAGCGGGCCCGCGCCGGCAATCGCGGCGAAGTGGTGGCCGTAGAGCACGTAGCGGTTGGTTGGCACGTAGTCCAGCCCGTCGTTGTGGCGCCAGGCGGGCGTCTGCCGTTTTTCGTCCAGCCCGAGCACGCGGTAGGCCAGGAACAGGCTGTAGTAGCGGTAGGCGATCAGGTAGACGCTGACCCCGGCGACCACGATCCACAAGGCGCTGACGGCCTCGCCGCGCCCGAGTGCGACCGTGGCCAATGCAAATGCGCCAAGCACGGCAACGGCAAGCCACGGCAGGTGGCGGCGGATGTTCAACACGGATGTCTCCTCGAAGCTCGCGGCGCGGTGTCCGGTGACACGAAACGGCCGACGTTGATGTGGGCTTCGAGTGTGGCAATCGACCGGCGCAGATTCATCGGCGCCACTGCGCAGGCCATGCGCGCAGGACCACGTAGGTGACAACCCTGATTAGGCTCGCCGATACCAGGTGGGAGCACCCGCAAAGCGATCCAACGGCACGCCTTCAATCAATCGGGCGCCACTGATGGAAGCGCCAAGTGTCATGTGATCGTCAGCCCTCCGGCAACCGCTTCCCATGCTCCACCGCATACTTGATCAGCTCCGCCTGGCCTTCGATGCCCAGCTTGCGCTTGATGCTTTGCCGGTGGGTTTCGACGGTGCGGACGCTCAAGCCCAGCGTTGAGGCGATGTGTTTGCTGGACTCGCCGCGGCCCAGGGCGGAAAGGATTTCGCTTTCGCGCGGGGTGAGCAGTGGGCGTGGTGCCTGGTTGCGGAACAGGCCTTTGGAGACGGCGGGGCTGAGGAAGGTGCCGCCGGCGGAGACGGCTTCGATGGCGGCGACGATCTCGGTGGCAGGCGCGTCCTTCAGCACGTAGCCGCGGGCGCCGGCCTGCAGGGCGCGCTGCACGTACTCGGGGTTGTCGTACATGCTCAGCATCAGCACTTTGAGCTGCGGCTCGCGCTGCAACAGCAGCGTGGTCAGCTCAATGCCGTTCATGTCTTTCATGCCCACGTCCATCAGCACGAGATGTGGCCGCAAGCGGGTCATCTGTTCCAGCGCTTCGAGCGCGCTGCCTGCTTCGCCCAGCTCGGTGATGCGGGCAATGCGCGAGAGCCGGGCACGCAGGCCTTCGCGCACCAGCGGGTGGTCGTCCACCAGCAGCACGCGCAGCGGCGCGGCGGGTTCGGGCGGGAGGCTGTCGTTCATGTGCGTGCCGTTTCGGTGGGGCGCAGCCGCGCGAGCGCGCGCTGCGGCACGCGGGCCTGCACCTGCGTGCCGCCCTCGGGTTGCGAGTGGACCTCGAACTGGCCGCTGATCGTGTCCAGCCGCTCGCGCATGTTGCGCAGGCCGATGCCGCGCGTGGGCGCCTTCATGATCTGCTCGACCTCGAAGCCGCGGCCGTCGTCGGCAATCTCCAGGCTCACGCTGCCATCGGCCGCAAAACCAAGCGAGACCTGCACCGCATGGGCGTGGCCATGCTTGGCCACGTTGGTCAATGCCTCCTGGGCCATGCGGAACAGCGCGGTGTTGACCTCCTCAGGCAGTTCCACGGCTTCACCATCGACCGCCACGTCCACCGCCGGCAGGCCGTGGCCCTCGAACTCGCGCGCCAGGTGCGCCAGCGCCGCAGGCAGGCCCAGCGTGTCCAGCAAGGCGGGGCGCAGCCGGTGCGAGATGCGGCGCACTTCGGTGAGCGTTTCGTTGAGGCAGCTCAAGGCCTTGGGCAGCGTGGCCGGCAGCGGGCGCTGGCTGCCGTCGTGGGCCATGTCGTCCAGGGCGGATTCGATCATCAGCTTGGTCGACACCAGTGACTGGCTGGTGCCGTCGTGCAGCTCGCGGGCGAGGTAGGCGCGCTCGTCCTCCTGGGACTGCACGACCTGCCGCGCCAGCAGCCGCAGCTTGGTCTCTGCGTCCTTGTACTGGCTGAGGTTCAGCATCAGCCCGGTGGCGCTGATCAGGCCCACGCCCAGCACCGCCATGCCGGCGATCCACAGCAGCGTGCTGCGCACATTGGCGCTGACCTGGCGGTCCAGCTGCGCCAGCGTGGCCTGGATGTCGTCCAGGTACAGCCCCGTGCCCAGCATCCAGTTCCAGCGCTGCAGGGCGACCACGTAGCCGAGCTTGGGCGCCATCTGGCCGGTGGAGGGCTTGCGCCACTGGTAGTCCACGAACCCACCGCCTTGCTGTGCCTGGCCGACCAGCTGCTGGATCGTGGGACGGCCCTGGGCGTCCCGCAGTTCCCACAGGTTCTGGCCAACCAGCTCGGGCTGGCGCGAGTGCATCAGCGAGCGGCCCTGCAGGTCGTAGACGAAGAAGTAGCCGTCGCGCCCGTAGTTCAGCGAGCCGAGCAGGCGGATGGCCTCGGCGCGCGTGGCCTCGTCGTCGCGCCCACTGTCGTAAAGCGGCTGCAGCGTGCTGACGGCGAGTTCCACGTAGTGTTGCAACTCGGCCTTGCGCGCGGTCATGTACTCCTGCTCGACCAGCGCCCGCTCGCGCTGGGCCAGGCCGCTGTCCTGGTGCAGCACGGTGGCGGCGATCAGCGCCAGCGTCACCAGCAGCGGCAGCGCGGCGAGCAGCAGGAACTTGTGCTTGAGTTGCATGCGCGAATTGTCGCGCTGCGCGTGGGCCTGCCGGTTTTCAGCGCCGGGACGAGATGAGGATGCCGACGACGATCAGCGCAAACGCCGCCCCGTGGAACCACTGCGGCCACTCGCCCAGCATCGCGGCCGACAGCAGCGCGGCAAAGACCGGCGTGAGGTTGACGAAGAAGGCGGCGATGGCCGGGCCGACGGTGGACACGCCCAGGCCCCAGCAGCGGTAGGCGATCAAGGACGGGCCGACGGCCACGTACAGCAGGATCACCGGCACCCAGGGCGTCCAGTGCCAGCGGGCGTCGGCCACCAGGGTTTCGACGCCGGTGGCGGCGCCGCTCCACAGCAGGCCAAACGCAATCTGCACCAGCAGGAAGCCGGCCCAGTCCCAGGCCGGCCGCTGCTCGCCCTGCATGCTGGCTGGCGGCCGGGCCAGCAGCCAGGAATAAAAGCCCCAGCTGATGATGGCCAGCAGCATCAGCAGGTCACCCGAGACGAAGCGCAGCGCCAGCAGCCGCTCGGGCTCGCCGCGGCAGATGACCAGCGCCACGCCCAGCAGCGACAGCAGCGCGCCCATCACGTCCTGCCGCCGCGGCGCGATGCGGTACACCAGCGCGCCGATGGCCAGCATCCATACCGGAGAGCTGGCGGTGATCAGCGTGGCGTTCAGCGGCGTGGAGCTGTGCAGTGCCAGGTACTGCAGCGCGTTGTAGCTGCCCATGCCGAGCAGGCCCAGCAGCGACAGGTAGCGCCAGCGGGCGCGAATGGCGCCCAGGTCGCCAAAGGCCGCCTTGCCCAGCGGCCACAGCAACGCAAAGGCCAGCAGCCAGCGCACCAGGTTCAGCGCCACCGGCGGCACCGCGCCCACCGCCAGCCGGCCGACGACCGCGTTGCCGGCCCACAGCAGCGGCGGCAGCGTGAGCAACAGAGCCAGGCGAAGGGTCAGTGGCTGGTTGGGCATCGGACAACACAAAAGGCTGGCACGATAACCGACTACCTCTCTTGCAGCTGGCCTGCACCGCATTCCCCCAAAGATTCCCCCAAGGAGACTCCGACCCATGAGCTTGAGCAGCCGCACCATCGTGATCGACGCCTTTGGCGGCCCCGAACAACTTCGCCTCGTCGACCGCCCGGTTGGCGAACCCGGCCTCGGCGAGCTGCGCATCCGCCACCACGCGGTGGGCCTGAACTACATCGACGTCTACCAGCGCACCGGCCTGTACGCCAACCCGTTGCCGCTGTCGCTGGGCATGGAGGGTGCGGGCGTGGTCGAGGCGGTAGGCGAGGGCGTCACGCACCTGGCCGTGGGCGACCGCGCGGCCTATGCCAGCCAGCCGCCCGGCGCCTACTGCGAGCGCCGCGTGCTGCCGGCCAAGTGCGTGGTCAAGCTGCCGGACGCGATCGGCTTCGACGAAGGCGCTGCCATGATGCTCAAGGGCCTGACCGCGCAATACCTGCTGCGCGGCACGCTGCCGCAGGGCGGCCTGCAGGCGGGCGACTTCATCCTGTTCCACGCAGCTGCCGGTGGTGTGGGCCTGATCGCCTGCCAGTGGGCCAAGGCGCTGGGCTACCAGCTGATCGGCACGGCCGGCAGCGACGAGAAATGCGCGCTGGCTCGCGAACTGGGTGCCGCTCACACCATCAACTACCGCACGGAAGACTTCGTCGCCAGGGTCAAGGAAATCACCGGCGGCAAGGGCGTGAAGGTGGTCTACGACTCGGTCGGTGCCGACACCTTCATGAAGTCGCTGGATTGCCTGCAGCCCTTCGGCCTGCTGGCCAACTTCGGCAACGCCTCAGGCAAGGTGCCGCCGCTGGACATCGGCCTGCTGGCCGCCAAGGGCTCGCTGTACGTGAGCCGCCCCACGCTGTTCACCCACATCGCCACCCGCGAGCGCACCCAGGCCATGGCAGACGACCTGTTCGGCATGGTCACCAGCGGCCAGGTGAAGATCCGCATCGACCAGCGCTACCCGCTGGCCGATGTGGCGCAGGCGCATCGCGACCTGGAAGCCCGCAAGACCACGGGTTGCAGCATCCTGCTGCCTTGAAGCGCCGGCTCAGGCCTGCGGCCTTTCCGGCCCGCAGCGCCTGAGCATCAACACGCCAATCGCCGCCGGCATCATCCATGGCACCGCCGGGATGCCGGCGACAAAGCCTGGCACGGTGTACCAGTGCGACATCGCCGCTTGCATGCTGGGATAGGCCAGGCCCCGGGCGATCAGGAAGAACAACCCGAGGCCGCTGAGCAGCAGGAAGGCCCATGTGGCGCCGCGGCCCAGCCAGCCCGCCTTCGACAGCGAGCGAGCGAAGGCCGCGGTCGCCAGGTAGGTCAACACGCCAGCGAAGAACAGCGCGGTGATGGACAGCGCGTCCAGCGGCGTCAGCTCGCGCAGGTGGCCCGAGACAGACGCTGTCCAGGACCAGCCCAGTTGCTCGGCCACGTAGTCGTTGCGCTGGATGACGCAGAAGAGGAAGTACAGCGGCGTGGCGAGCACCGCGCAGGCCAGGCCCAGCGTTGAATACAGCCGCTCGCCGCCTGGCACAAGCGCCTCCCGCAGCACGATCAGCCCGGCGCCGACCAGGATCGAATTGATGGCCAGCAGCAAGAAGCGCAAGTCGTTTTCCGACGGCGGCTGTTCATGCGGCGGGCCGATGCCCAGCAGCAATGCAAACAGCACAAACGGTGCGATCAGCAGACAGCCGGCCACTGCCGGCAGCTGGCCAACGGGTTCGGCGCTGCGCAGCCCGCGCGCACCGCCGAACCATGCCAACACGCAATTGAGGATCAACAAGCCGCCAACGAGGACTGGCCGAATGGCGGGCGCGTAGTCCGCGGTGTTGCCAAACAGCGCGAAGTTGGCCACCAGGCTGACCGCTAGCAACGCGCTGATGGCCGGATGGACGGAAGAGTGGCGTGCCTGCATTTTCAAGCTCCTGGTGAATCGCAGAGTGACGAACGACCGGGCCCGCGCCGCTGGGACGCACACGGACCTTCTTGCTGTACGGAATCCGCCGGGCATTCAAGACATCCCGTGCCGGGCCGTCCGGCCATGGCCGGTGGATTCGTTGCGGACCCGCATCGACCGAATCGTGCGCTCACTGCCCTGCGTCAGGCTCAATCGTCTCCACATTGGGGGCATGGCACGCGGCTGATCACGGGATCAGCGTATAACGGGTTTCAGTGCACACCGCATCTTCGGTCGCGCGATCCGCGAAAGGTACTGCTGTTCTACAAAGTGGCCTCTGACTACGCACCTTTCCGATCCTGTCGTTCCTGACTCCGCGCCAGCGGCTGAGTACATCACCGAGGTGCGCCGGCAGGCGGCCTTGCTCAAGACAGGCGCGCTGCAGAATGCCATTTTCAACAGCGCCAACTTTTCGAGCATCGCCACCGATGCGAAGGGCGTCATCCAGATCTTCAACGTCGGCGCGGCCAAGATGCTGGGCTACGCGGCCATCGACGTGGTCAACAAGATCACGCCGGCCGACCTTTCAGATCCGCAGGAACTGATTGCACGCGCTGCGGCGCTGAGCGTCGAACTCCAGATCCCGATTGCCCCCGGATTCGAAGCCTTGGTGTTCAAGGCCTCACGTGGGATCGAAGACATCT
>Ga0307514_10005217_pt1 | contig 11706 bp, 15 predicted proteins | sample 16_EM_MG_FD_203088 | JGI IMG/M metagenome (GOLD analysis project Ga0307514, IMG submission 203088) | Populus trichocarpa ectomycorrhiza microbial communities from riparian zone in the Pacific Northwest, United States - 16_EM | ecosystem: Host-associated > Plants > Roots > Unclassified | place...
CATTAGAAAGACTAACCTGGTGACGGCATTTGCTAATGGTCTGGAGGCACCTAACACTGCGCGGTTGGGTAAGCCAATCAACTTGAAATTGGAAAGGCTAAAGGGGGAGTGGAGAGAACGTGACAGTAACTGGTAACCATTTACAGCAACACTGGAAGTAAACAACAATCTACACCATTTGCGCGTTACCTTGTCCACAGTGGAGTGACCACATTTAATTCAGAGCGGCGCAACGCGCAGATCACCACCTTGATTGATTGGTGGATTATATTTCTTTTCAGGTATCATACACCCGCTCGGAAGTTATCAAGATCAGCAAAAGCTCGTGCAAAGAAGCGGGAAAAGAAACAGGAGCTCCCTCAGTCTAGGAGTAATTTCTACTTTGGGGCATATACATAAGGACACTTGCCGTATTTCGCTTGAAATTACGATTAAAATTTGTCCAGCAGCTTCAGGTTTTAGTCAATTTATCACTGTGCTTATGTACCAAATTTAGGTGCAACTTATATCTTTCTATAAGAGGTGCTTTTGTTGCAAACTGATATTTTAACTATCAGTGTTCCTGCACTTCACTGTATAGTATTTGATAAAAACAATATATAATGAACTGTCATGTAAAGAACTGTTTTTTGCCTTCTCTCCAACCCATATTATCCTCAAGCCAAACATCGGACAGCACCCATCGTTCGGTCACTTCGAATATTAATTTCTCACTCAACATGCCAATGGCTTCATATGTTGTACATAGGTAAACCAATATGTACGAAATACGAGATTGAACCCTCTCCGGAAACAATCCTGCCGAGGACGGAGTTTCGAACTCAACCATATTGGGACTGTGACTTTGTGTGACAAACTAAGAAGTCATAAATTTTTTGTTGACTGTGACCGCCTTCCATGTCGAAAAATCCCTACTCTCAATATAACTATGCAGCAATCTCTTCGTTGGTGATTGCAACAGATAGGTCTGTGTTGCCCCGACGGGATAAAGAACCTGATGGTGCCCCAACGTCACTTGCTGGTCGAATAGATCCCAAAGAGATGGGCTCACGGGCCCAACGTCAGGTGCCCAAAGATCTGGAAAAGAAGAAGAAAAAAGCCTACGAGAAGGCTGACTCTTCAGAAAAAGCCGCCGCTAAGCGAAAAGCTGATTATACTGGCTTTGGTTATGCCGATATTATCGAGGCAACTCACGACGTGGAGGGTCTAACTTACCGTCCTCGGACAGCAGAAACTCGCGAAGTCTACCAGCTCATTCTCTCCGCTGTTCATAGCGCCCTTGGAGACCAAGCTCAAGATATTGTTCGAAGTGCTGCCGATACAGTTCTTGAATCTCTCAAGAACGAGAACATGAAGGACTTTGACAAGAAGAAAGAAATTCAAGAAGTAATCGGTCCAGTTCCTGGCGAGCAGTTTGCTCAACTCCTTAATCTTTCTAAAAAGATTACGGATTATCATGCAGACGACGAGGCGATGGCAGACCCCGATATGGAGAGGAAGGAAGCTGAAATCGACGAGGAAGGTGGTGTGGCGGTACTCTTCGATGACGAGGATCAGGAGGAGGAGGAGGAGGAGGACTATGAAATACGGGATGACACTGACGACGAAGATGAGAGGGAAGAAAGAGAAGGGGAGGAGATGGCAATGGAAGGAGAGGTTCAAGAAGAGGATATTGTCATTGGGGGAGAAGCCTCTCGCGTCACGACGTCGAAGGCGGAAAGGGATGTTGTTTCTCCTCACTCCATTGATGGGTTTTGGGTGCAGCGTCAGATTTCTGAGATATACCCCGACCCCCTCACGGCGGCCGACAAAGCAGCTTCCGTCCTAGCCATCCTCAGTTCCGAATCAAGTGTGCGCGATTGCGAAAACCAGCTCATGGGGCTTTTTGACTACCAAAGCTTTCATGTGATTGCGAAATTCCTCAAGAATCGGGAGGTCATCGTTTGGTGCACAAAACTTATGCGTAGCGATGCTGACGAGAGGGTGAATGTGGAGGTCGCAATGCGAGAAAAAGGTCTCGGATGGATTTTGCGAGAGCTCGCTGGTGACAGACAGGCTGCGGCTGCAAAGTCGGTAGAGGCCATGGACGTGGATGCGTCGGAAAAGGCAAAGATTCCTAAGACTGGTACAATTGCGCCTGGGTCTACTGTTCAGCCTAAACGCTCAGTTGACCTAGATGCTATGGCGTTTTCTCAAGGCGGTCACCTTATGTCGAACAAGAAGTGCAAGCTCCCGGATGGATCCTTCAAACGATCGAAGAAGGGTTACGAGGAGATTCACATTCCTGCTCCGAAAAAACAACCGCTTGTGGAGAGCGAAATTGTTCAGACGTCTCAGCTCCCTGAATGGGCTCGCAAGGCTTTCGACGGCATCAAGACGTTGAATCGTATTCAGAGCAAGCTCTATCCAGTCGCTTTCGGTCAGGACGATCCGATTCTTCTTTGTGCTCCTACTGGCGCAGGAAAGGTAAATTTCAACATTTTCATTGAAGCACTGTACTTATTCTACCTGCTGTTTAGACTAATGTTGCCATGCTTACGATTTTACACGAGATGTCCAAGCACCACTCCGCCGAAACGGGCGTGTTTGATCTCGCGTCTTTCAAGATCGTCTATGTTGCTCCCATGAAGGCTTTAGTACAAGAAATGGTTGGTAACTTCAGCAATCGGCTCAAGCACTACGGTATGAAGGTCGGCGAACTTACAGGTGATTCTCAAATGACGAAGCAGCAAATTTCCGAAGCGTCGATTATTGTCACTACTCCTGAGAAGTGGGATGTTATCACTCGCAAACAAACGGACACCAGCTACACTAACTTGGTCCGACTGATTATCATTGACGAGATTCACTTGTTGCACGATGAGCGTGGTCCTGTTATTGAGGCTCTCATCGCCAGAACGATTAGGAGAATGGAGCAGACTTCGGAATACGTGAGGTTGGTGGGTTTGTCTGCGACACTTCCCAATTATCAAGACGTCGCAACTTTCCTCCGTGTCGACCCGGCGAAAGGTCTCTTTTATTTCGACGCTTCGTACCGACCCTGTGGCTTACAGCAACAGTTCATTGGCATCACAGAGAAGAAGGCTATCAAGCGATATCAAATTATGAACGAAGTCTGCTACGAAAAGGTTCTTGATCAGGCCGGCAAGAATCAAACCCTAGTATTCGTACATTCGCGAAAGGAGACGGCGAAGACGGCGAAGTTTTTAAGGGATGTGGCGGTCGAGAAGGAGACAATTACACAGTTCGTGAGACCAGACGGGGCCACGAGAGAAATTCTTACCGAAGAGGCAGGGAACGTCAAAGACTCCAATTTGCGTGACTTGCTTCCATTCGGATTTGCCATCCACCACGCAGGGATGTCGAGAGAAGACCGTGGGTTGGTGGAAGAATTATTTGCAGATGGGTCCATTCAAGTGCTTGTCTGTACCGCCACTCTGGCTTGGGGAGTCAACTTACCGGCACACACCGTTATTATCAAAGGCACACAAATTTACAATCCGGAAAAAGGTCGTTGGGTTGAGCTTTCCTCCCAAGATATGCTCCAGATGCTTGGACGGGCAGGTCGGCCACAATTCGACACTTTCGGCGAGGGCGTCATCATCACTAACCACTCGGAGCTGCAATATTATTTGAGTTTACTGAACCAGCAGCTCCCAATCGAATCCCAGTTTGTCTCTAAGTTGGCGGATAATCTCAATGCCGAAATTGTCTTGGGTACCGTGAGGAACAGAGACGAGGCTGTTCAATGGCTTGGTTATACGTATCTGTAAGTTCTCTTCATTGCATTTTTCTTCTCAGTTCCAACCAAGCCATCTAGCTACGTTCGAATGCTCAGGTCTCCGGCTTTATATGGTGTTGGTGCAGACTATCAGGACGACGAAAGTCTTATTCAAAAACGGGCTGACATCATTCATTCGGCAGCGGTGATTTTGGAAAAAAGTCAACTCATCAAATACGAGAGATCTTTGGGCCGATTTACAAGTACTGAACTTGGCAGAATTGCTTCGCATTACTATGTAACGCACCATTCGATGACGGTGTACAATCAACATCTGCGCCCTACTATGTCGACTTTGGAGTTATTCAGGGTTTTCGCATTATCAAACGAGTTTAAGCTTTTGCCGGTCCGTCGTTTGTTATTGCAACTTAAATTCCTTCCAATTGTTTCGATTTTTAGGTTCGTCAAGAGGAGAAACTTGAGTTGTCAAAATTGTTGGAACGTGTGCCTATTCCTGTTAAAGAGAGTGTTGAAGAACCTGCTGCGAAGATAAATGTACTTCTGCAGGCATACATATCTCAACTCAAGTTGGAAGGCTTTGTGCTTGTTGCAGACATGGTTTTTGTTCAACAATCTGCAGGACGGTTTGTTGCTTCTTGGGTACTTCACTTGAGCCAGGAACTGACACGATAAACCAGCATTCTTCGGGCCATGTTCGAAATCTGTTTGAAAAGAGGATGGGCTGTACCTGCCAAGGCTGCCCTGGATATGTGCAAAATGGTTGAAAAGCGGATGTAAGTATTTGTTGCGCTTCATCGCTACATACATCATAATATGATTCTTATAGGTGGGGTTCTATGACTCCTCTCCGACAATTCAAAGGTGTTCCAGCCGAAGTCATTCGGAAAGCGGAAGGGAAACAATTTGTGAGTCATCATAATTCCAAGATCAGTCTCTATCTAAACGCGTCGTTTCAACAGCCTTGGTACCGTTATTTCGACCTTACCCCCCCGGAAATTGGTGAGCTCATTGGAATACCTAATGCTGGCCGTCTCGTGCATCGTCTTGTGCACAGTTTCCCAAAACTTCAGTATGTTTGAGTTCTGGTGCAACATTTCTCAATTACTGATATTCTTATCAATAGACTGCAAGCGCAAGTGCAGCCGATTACCCGTTCACTTCTTCGTATTGATCTCTCAATTGTTCCGGACTTTCGATGGGATGAGAAGATTCACAGTTTAGCTGAGACTTTCCTCATCCTTGTTGAAGATGTCGATGGGGAGATTATCCTTTTCTCCGATACCTTCATCCTCCGCCAGCGCTATGCAGAGGATGAACACAATGTGACAATCACAGTGCCGATGTTTGAACCAGTCCCCCCGAATTATTATATTTCAGTCATTTCCGACAGGTGGCTACACGGAGAAACCCGTCTGCCTATCTCATTCAAGCATCTTATACTTCCCAAAAGATTCCCGAAGCCGACTGCCTTGCTAGACTTGCAACCACTTCCATTGCATGCTCTACATAATAAAGAGTTCGAAGCTCTGTATGCGGATTCCATCCAAACTTTTAACAAGATCCAAACACAAGTTTTTCAGGCGCTCTATACTTCCGATGACAACGTCTTTATTGGTGCCCCAACCGGGAGTGGTAAAACGATCTGTGCCGAGTTTGCTCTGTTGAGGTTATGGAGCAAGCGAGATCCGCCTCGCGCCGTCTGCATTGAACCTTATCAGGAGATGGTAGACCTTCGGGTGAACGAGTGGAAAGCGAAGTTTGGAAAATTGCAAGGAGGAAAGGAAGTTGTCAGTTTGACGGGCGAAACGAGCGCTGACTTGCGCTTGCTGGAGGCAGGTGATGTAATTGTTTGCACGCCGACACAAGTATGTTTAAATGGTTTGTGTCCTTTGTGTCCTGATATGGGTTGTTTCTAGTGGGATGTCGTCTCGAGAAGATGGAGGCAACGGAAGAATGTTCAGAATCTCGGGCTCTTGATCGCAGATGAAGTTCAAATGGTTGGCGGCGAAGTCGGGCCAACGTACGAGGTAATCATATCGCGTACTCGGTATGTGGAACGACAAACTGGAAACAAAACACGTATTGTTGCATGTGGCGTGTCCTTGGCCAATGCTGAAGATCTTGGAAAGTGGATGGGTGCATCCGAACACACGATATTCAATTTCGCACCCAGGTCAGTTCTTTTCTAGGGCCTGTATTCTCATAGCTCATCGTGTTGTTAGTGCCCGCCCCTTGGACATGGCCATTCATATTCAGTCCTTTTCGATTCCTCATTTCCCTTCACTTATGATTGCCATGGCAAAACCAGCATATCTTGCAATCAGGGAGTACTCACCATCCAAACCAGTTGTCGTTTTCGTTCCGTCAAGAAGACAGTGCAGGTTGACTGTCGACGACATTCTGACTCACTGCTTTGCCGACGACAATTCTTCCCTCTTTCTGAATATTGAGCTTGAAGACCTTCAACCGCATCTTGATCACATCACCGATAAAGGACTTGTGGAGACTCTCACGCACGGGGTTGGTTATTATCACGAAGCACTCGATAAGCAAGACAAACGGATAGTCCAGCGATTATTTGAATCTGGTGCGATTCAAGTTCTAGTTGCCTCAAAGGTAGTCGCTAGGTCCTTTCGACTGAAAGACTCGTTACTGATATAACTGTGCAGGATACTGCATGGAGTCTCCCTGTCGCCAGCTACATGGTTATTATAATGGGGGTACAATTCTACGAAGGTAAGGAGCACAGATACATTGATTACCCTGTCATGGACGTCCTTCAAATGATGGGCAAGGCTTGTCGGCCGTCGGAAGATGAAAGTAGTCGATGTGTACTTATGTGCCAGCAAACTCGCAAGGACTTCTATAAAAAATTCTTGTCGGAGGGTCTTCCTATCGAATCGCATTTACCGACACACATGCTCCACGACTATTTCTTGGCTGAGATTGCAGTCAAGACCATCGAAAACAAGCAAGATGCCATGGTCAGCTTGCATGTCGTCGACTCATTATTTTGCCTTAACAACTTCACTGTAGGATGTTCTTACATGGACTTTCTTCTATAAGCGAATGCTCGAGAACCCAAATTATTACAACCTCCACAGCACAAGCCATCAGCACGTTTCTGATCACCTCTCGGAGTTGGTAGAAAATACACTAAATGACCTCGTAAACTCGAAGTGCATCACTATTGGTATGTTCCTGCGCATACCTGGTTGTTATTGTTGTTCTCATCATCTATCAGAAGACGAAATGGATGTTTCCGCTCTCAACTTGGGCATGATTGCTGCATATTACAACATCTCTTGTGCGTGTATACCCTCTTTTTTTTTTTCTGCACGATCATTAATGATAATTGCAGATGTTACTGTAGAAGTCTACACGTTATCGCTCAAAGAACGCACAAAAATGAAGGGCTTGCTTGAGGTTGTATCTTCATCTGCCGAATTTGAGAGTATCCCAATCCGCCGCCATGAAGATGCCCTCCTGCATCGCATCTATGATCGCGTTCCTGTCAAATTGGATAGGGTCGATTTTGAAGCTCCTCACTTCAAGACTTTCCTACTCCTCCAAGCCCACTTTTCGAGACTTCAGCTTCCACCTGATCTGGCAGCCGATCAGGTTCTTGTTCTCGAGAAAATACTGAACCTGTTATCAGCCTGTGTAGATGTGATGTCTTCGAACGCTTGGATGAATGCACTCGGTGCAATGGATCTGTCCCAAATGTGCGTGCAAGCAATGTGGGAAACAGATTCGCCTCTGAAACAAGTACCTCATTTTGTGTCTGACGTACGTTTCTCTCATTGATTGGTAGTGAAAGTGCGGTAATTCATAATTTCTCCTTGTAGGTCATCAAGCGGTGTAAGGAAGCTGGGATTGACTCTGTCTACGACATCATGGAGATGGAGGAGAAGGATCGTAACGATCTTCTTCAGATGACTCCGGCACAAATGTTAGCTCGTGTACCTCGTCCGGTTATTTTTGCTAATTTTTTCATAGGCGAGATGTTGCAACTTTCGTGAATTCCTATCCTACTCTCGACGTCAGTCACGAACTTGTCAAAGGCGAATACACTGCTGGGGCTCCGATTACATTGAAGGTCGGCCTCGCACGGGATGTGGACGAAGACGACGAAAATGACCAGACAGTGGTCGCTCCTTTCTACCCCTTGAAGAAGTTGGCAAACTGGTGGCTTGTTGTTGGCGACGCATCAAGTCGTCAGTTACTCGTTATCAAGAAAGTCACACTCACTAAGAGTCTAACCGTCAAACTCGAGTTCTCACTTCCCAAAGGAGTGCACAATCTGAAACTCTATGTTATTTGCGACTCCTATCTCGGAGCCGATCACGATATTGCACTTGATCCAATTGATGTTGCTGAAGGTGAGGAGACTGATAGCGACGAGGACATGGATAGCGACGAGTAGTTTCGTAGTAGGCGGCATTCATCATCACCATTTGTATTACCATTTGTATTTTTAAGCTTCAACTTGTAACATGACTTAGAATGTTCGGAAACCCATGGGTGTTCCTCTGTGAGATACGTGCCATTCCCTTAGACCGGTACAGCTGAGTTTAAATTGGCTGGACGCGCCTTATGATCAGGAAACTTTGAAAGATTATTCTTTAGAATGCCCAAGTATGGGGTCATACCTAGTAAGGAAGTAATCTAGAATTCTGTAAACTCGTTTGAGAAAAGTTCAATAATAGATGTCACGGTCCCTTGCTCAAGCCTGCAGTGATCCATCATCTACGTATGCAACAAACCATTTTCTGTGGTTCAAATTCAGAAATCATGCTGGGGTTTGTCCCTCCAAATCTTCTTTGATTTTGAATAATAAGATAGTTTTATTCAACTAACGAAGTGTACATGGCAGCTCTGGAAAGGTAAGCCAGTTGCTATGAGCCATGCTATGGACGGTGTTAGATCCACCCTTATCCGGAAATGGCCAGAGGTCAATCAACGTCATAGCAAAATATTTGCCAGGTACGCATAGAATACACATTTTACAGTAGACATATACACTTTGGAGGATTCACAAAGGCAACTATGCTATGCCAATTGGTTGTATTTCCATCATAGTTTCTCCTTTCATTATGGCTCGGCTGTAACACATGGCCGCAATCAGCGACCATAAGGCTGCATTAGTTCCCTAAGAAATGATCAGCATGAGAGGTATATGTCCGGTTTCCACACTAAACCCACTTGATAAAAGAGTGCGGTTAGGAAAGCTTGAAACACGAGAAGAATGACACGAAGTATGAAACTATGGTATAGCGAATATTGTTTGACCATAGGCAGCGGTACTTCCAGAGCAAGAATGATCAACCCGAGGGCCATGGCAAAACCTTGAACTACGGGGGCTTTAACAATGACGGCAACAAAAAGCGCTGCGCTCTTTGGTGCCCTGCTCAAAATGTAAACACAGAGTCACTGGAAGATAATGAAATCCTATACATACTGAAGCCCTCCAGGATCTCTCAAAGTACCACCAATGAAGTCCCAAAAGAATTTGCGATAAAGGAATCCAAAGAAAGAGGCCCATACAGCGTCTAGAAATATTAAACTTTCTCCAACAAATATAAACTTTGCCACTTACAAATGCTGGCAGTGATTGTGGTAAAGCGAGCATACTCGTGCCATATAAGTTTGCCCATGGTTAGGAAGAAAGAACAAACGTGCAGCGACAAATAGAAACAAAATACTGCTCCAGAGCAATTCAGAAAGAAGCAATGAGATAAAAGAGGGACTTCACGAGCTCAGCTCGTTTTCAAAGAAAGAACTGAACAATGGAAATAGAAAGGAAGCAACCGTGGCACGGCAATTCATTTCCTTTTTTGTTTTCCTCACGTCACCTGAATGTGTGATCGTGAGAACATATTACAATGATTAACCAAATTAGGTAGTCCTAAACAAAGCTCCGAACTTGGTCTCCTACTCTAATAAAACATGCCTACAAAGGTCAAATCAGTTGAACCATGGGCTATTGTTCCAACTGCTCCGCGGGAAGTCACCTCAAGTGCCACTAGCAAAGGCAAATATATTAGCAAAACACCAGAGAAAGCTACAACGACGCGTGCCCTAGTCCTTCGCAATGGGAAACATGGCGCACGAGGTACTGGAGAGATCATTCTTATGAGTCGGATGACGGGGCGTGAAAAACTCGATTTGCTTGCAGGTATTTTATCTACTACGGGTGTATGTTTCATGGTTTCATTTTTCATTTAGAGGATCTCGTTGCTAAGTCCAGTAAAGCAATAATGCGGCCCTTTAGACTGGAGGAGTGTCTTAAGATTGCTGAATCTCAATGTGACGGTGAGTAACTTACTAACGGCAATAGCGTTCTTGTCGCTCACACTTGGCAGTTTATGTTGATGATCTTGCCAATTTGCGAGATGGCGAATTATTTTATCGCATCATCCAGGCCGAGTTGCAGGCTAGAAATGCGCCTACTAGGGAGAACGTGCGCAAAAATCCCTCTTATGTCGCAACAGTCGTTGCTACTCGGTAGGTTTGTACTCCAAAACAATCACACAATCTTATCGTCCATACAGATTACACAATTCCTACATGCTTGCCTCCGCCTGGAAACTTGCATCCGAAACACTCAACAAATTTGCCACGAGCGGGATTACAGACGCCAATATCAAAACCAAACTTATGGTTGATGCTGGTCTCAGAAACCAGTATCTAGCTCTCTGGGACATTGTAAATACTTTGGTCGATTTGAGCCAGAATAGGTTCTCCATCTTGGCGACAACTACTCGTGCGCAATCTTTCATTTCTTCCTACGGACTTCTAATCTACGAAACCCATAGCTCATTACGCAAGGTTTTTCAGACTAAGTCCTACGGAAGGCACTGATCCCGGAGAGGTTGGATACGTCTTTGATTGGACTGATTTAAGAAAAGCTGCGGAGTCTTACATTGATTCAATCATCATCGAACTTTGCTTTCCTCGTGGGCAATATCCCCAAAGGGTATTGTATCAATTGCTTCACGATGCAGTGACGGAGTCCCCTAAAGATGTCAAACGGTTCCCTCAAGCTCTGTGGGACGCCGTTGGTGATCTATCGGTAATTCGACCTCCCCCAATTATATTGTTTCTAATAATTTTTCTTCCAGGTATCGGTTCAACTTAAAGAACTGCTAGATGTGCCTTTATTCGGGACGGAAGGAGACCAATGGAAAAAACAGCCACGCCAAATGCCGGAGGAATACGAAGACTGGTTTGATGCCCAAATTTATAGCAGGAAGGCGTCTGAAATGTTTGCAAACTTTAAGGATGTGATTTTTCCCCTTGAGAAAACGAGGAAGCAAGCCGTGCTTGATACGATGTGGAAAAATATAAACTTGGTCTGTATTACGCGGGAATGCCATATTCGTTGCAGGTTGATTGCATTTCCAGAATTATCAAAGTGTCTCCGGTAAAGGTGCTGATGCTCTTTGGGGGTTGTCGGAGAATTTCAATTATGCACCTCAATGGACTTCTTACTTTATACCCACTCTTGGTGACCTCGAATCGGACAACAATGGGCCTCCTGGTCTCAAGATGGTCAAAAGGAAAAATAACAAAACGACAGACACACTGCGCATCTCCAACGGAGCCGCTAGCCTATCTTGTGATTCAGATATGCCTCCGCTTCAGCCCTTCTCCGATACATCTACAGATGATGATGATGATGACGATGACGATAGCCTTTTGGGAGAAAAAGATGACGAAGGCCATGAGACGGATGAAAATGGATACAATACGGAGGAGGAGGATGAAATCAGAGAACTCGTGAGAGAGGCAATGGATGTGGCCCACGAAGCGGATTGGTTGTCTGGAGCGGATTTTCCCAAAGAAATAGATCCTTTTGAGCAAGAGGATCGTAAAGGAAATCCTTTCCTTCAACTTTTAGGTTCATTAAGAGGTCAAATGATTTCTTAATTCATTGTTTTTATTTTTTGACATTCGGTGAT
>Ga0307514_10005219_pt1 | contig 11704 bp, 4 predicted proteins | sample 16_EM_MG_FD_203088 | JGI IMG/M metagenome (GOLD analysis project Ga0307514, IMG submission 203088) | Populus trichocarpa ectomycorrhiza microbial communities from riparian zone in the Pacific Northwest, United States - 16_EM | ecosystem: Host-associated > Plants > Roots > Unclassified | place...
ATAACCCCCCCCAGAAAAAAAGGAAAAAAAAAAAAAGAAGTAATACACATACGCCTCACTACTTTCCCCTGTACTGTCTCCCAACCAATCAAGTAACCAATCCAGACACAATCTTTATTGTTCCCCAGAATAAATCACCCACTTCAACCCCTTCCTCCTCACCCTCCCCATACTCGATTTTCGGGTTCTCTTCGGCTTGTCCGTACTCCCATCTTGACAATCTTCCAACTCAGCCGCAGATCCCCCATGGAATGTAGTTGAGATTGTCTTTGTGTCTAGGAATCCTGGAGCTGCTGGGGGTGGGGTTGAGGGTGGCCATGGTCGGTGTTGTGCACTTTTCTGTTGTTGTGGAGATGGAGGAGATGGAGCGATGTATGATGGTTTCTGAATACGCGCTTGTGGTTCCTCAATGGCGGGGTGTGGAGGTATCTCCATAGAATGTCCATTCATAATCCTATTAGCGTAGGGGGGGTTGGGCAGATTCCCGGGACCTACTGGTGGTGCCATTACTTCGAACCCTGTGGGTTGATTCCGTGGGGGTGATGTCTGGTTTCTCGGGTGGGGAGGAGGGGGTGACAGTTGTGGTGGTGTTTTTCGTTTTTGTGGTGGTGGCATCTGTAATAATCGAGAAGACATATCTTGATATGGCTGTCCCGCTGACGGTGGTCGTGAAGATGATGCGTGGGGTACCTCAGCAATACCCGACTCTGGTGCCTGCCACTGAAGCAGTGGTTGCACCATCATCATCTGCCCTAGCAATTGTGGTGGAATCCCTCCTGGTTGTGTCATCCCCGGCACCGCCTGTGACGGGGTCCCCACATTCTGCCTCTTCGGTAGCGGTACCACGACTGAGTCAAATTCCCCCTCCCTCTTCGCCCCATCTCTGTGCCTCTGCACCGGTAGTAACGGCTGCGCCTGAGCAGGCCACTGAGCTGGCACAGGCATTTTGTGACTATGGAATTGTCCACCAATAGGTGCACCCCCATTTACACTCATGCTCACAATTACACTACCAGCCCCATTTACGCTCACATCTCTATGTGCAGGAGGGGGATTAGCCTGCCCCCTCCCCAGGTTCCTCCACACTTCCAAGCGCTTCACCTTGTCGGGGGAGATCTCTAGATTAGAGTAGAGACTCTCGACATGTCCGGGTGGTAGTGGTGGGGCTGGTGGTTGTAGACGGTCCCAGTGGCTGGGGGAAGACGGGGTTCGGTAAACTATACCTGGGGGAGAGTAGGCTGGCATTGGTGGTAGCGGTGGTGCCTGGTGGGGTAAGCAAGCGGGTATTCGGGGTGGTAATGTTGATGGAGGCATGAATGTAGGTAGCGGTTGAGACATGACTGTTTGTGTCGATGTGGGTGCTGGTGTGGGTATTGTAGTAGCCGTAGGGTGGGGAGTAGGTGTTGCCATGGTGCTTGCCGTTGCTGGAGGCGAATCTGTTTGTGTCGATGTGGGTGCTGGTGTGGGTATTGTGGTAGCCGTAGGGTGGGGAGTAGGTATAGCCATGGTGCTTGCCATTGCTGGAGGCGAATGTATAACTTCATCTAGTAGAATCATGGGTGGAGCCGTCATTGGAGGTAAGGGTGCTTTCACTCCCGCTCCTGCTTGAACTTTTGTTCCCACTTCCGCATTCCCCTCCCCACCCGCTACCATGTTATCATCCGCCCCACTTTTCATAATAACCACCTCATCCAACACTAACCTCCTTCCTTCACGTGCATCCGATGCATACACGAGCTCGATATCCTCTGCATTCTCACCCCCACCCCCCTGTCCTCCACCCGGCAGCGCTACCTCCAGCGAGCATCTCCTCAAAGTACCATTAATCCTCGCGATAATATCCTCTTCTGACTGCGTCAACCTCCCCTCGACCTCCTCACCTTCACCCCCCTCCACTGCAGGCCCTTCCCCACTCATCGCTCCAGACGAAACCACCCCCTCTTCGCTCCTCACCTCCCCAGAGTGTACCTCTCCCGACTGCACCAACTTCTCTGCACCGACAGCTATCTCGTTCACTTTGTCTTTATCGGCTGGCACAGCAATTCCAATATATCGCCTTCTTTTCTTCTTCTGCACTGGAAGTGGAAGTCCATTTACATCTTCTGGTCGAGGATGTTTTCTAGGTCTCCCTCGCCCCCGCTTTACCGGTGGAGCCATGGCTGCCGAAGTTGCTGTATTTGCCTGTGAGCCTGGCGCCGCTACCATTGCCTCTGCCACCGCTTCCCCAGCACTAGCATTGCCATCCTCCTCCTTCTCTTTCTCTTCCTCTCCCTTCTCCTCCCTCCCCTTACTCTCCTCCGGAGATCCCTTAGGAGCCTTCTTCGGCGCCCCCCCGGAAGTCTTTGGAGCTCTCGCCGCCGGAAGGCCATTGATATCATCAGGGCGAGGATACTTCCTTGGTCGGCCACGCCCCCTCTTGACCACCGGCGCCACTGGAAGTGGCACAGCTTGAGCTTCAGGTACCTCCGCAACAGCAGCAACTAGATCGTCGGGGACAACCTCCGGATTTATATTATCCTCAGGTAAATCACTTTTCGGTGTTTGCTCCGTCGATGGTGCTTCTTGTACCAGTGCTGAAGCTGCAGGGATAACCTCCACATTGTCATCCTTCTTCGGTAACTCATCCCTTGGTGCCTCTTCCCCTGTGACTGGTGCCCCTGATGTTGTTGCTTGACTTGTAGGGACAGCCTCTTCAGTTGCTTCTTCCTGAGGTGATCCTCCCAGCGCTACGCCCGATGCAGCTGCTTGCACTCCGTTTGCTTCTCTTGCCACTCCTCCCTCTTTCTCGGGTACTCTGTTACTGTTATTCAAAGTTTCGAGCCAAGCCGCAGCTTCCTTCATTTCCGCAAATGACATTGTTTGCACTGCTTTAACTCGCTCCATTGGCGTCATTCGTGCCAGTCTATCTGCGACGGACAATTGCGGCACTCTTTGGGCCCTCAAGGACCGGAGGGTTTCACGTTTTTCCATCGGCGTCATTGCTGCGAGTCTTTCTGCGATTGTCAATCGTGGCGGTTCCGGAACCACTGCCGGTGGCGCTTCAGGTTGCGCTTCAGGTTGCGCTTCAGGTTGCGCTTCAGATTGTACTTCAACTTGCGTCTCGGGTTGCGCCTCAGGTTGTGCCTCAGGTTGCGCCTCAGGTTGCGCCTCAGGTTGCGCCTCAGGTTGCGCCTCAGGTTGCGCTCCAGGTTGCGCTTCAGATTGTGCTTCAGGTTGCGCTTCAGATTGTGCCTCAGGTTGCGCCTCAGATTGCGCCTCAGGTTGCGCCTCAGGTTGCGCCTCAGGTTGCAATTCCGCCGCGGCTTCCCTCCCCCCATTCACCTCTCCCTCCTGAGGTACTGCCCCCTTCTCTACTTCCTTGTCCATATCGACATCTTCACCTTTATCGTCTGTCCCCTCCTCAACGGTCACTCCCCGATTGATCTCCACTCCGCCGTTTGGTCCTATAGGTTCTACCCAAGGTCCAGCCACCAGTTCTTCTATGGGCGCACTGGGTGCAGTGTCACTCCCTTGGTCAACCTCACGCAGTGCGGAGGAAGTCGCAGCTAATCTCCTTCTCTTGGCTTCGCGTAGCCCCACACTGCCTCTTCTAGCCTTCTTCCCCGACTTTGACCGCTGAATAGGATTCCCGTCAGCATCCAGTTGGGGAGGATATTTTCGTGGTCGCCCCCGCCCTCGCTTTACTGGGGCTGCAGCTGTAGGAGCTGCGAGAAGTGGTGGTGGTGACGTAATTTCCGCTTCTGGTAGGCTAGTATAGCTCATTGAAAGTTCATCATTATGCCCCACAGAAATCCCCATGGCCCCCGCGGCCTCTGCTGGAGATGCTTCATGGACTGTTGTCTCCTGAGTGGGAATTTCTGGAATTGCCTGCACTGGGGACAATAGTAATGTGGAATTATGCTCTGGGAGGACAGCTAGCGTGTCCGGGGTAGCATGTCGTGTGCTCTGCTCAATTACTGCTTGCATTTCTGCCGTTCCTACCATGGAGGCCATTGGTATCGCTGGCTCTACTATTGCCACTTCCCATGGTTGCGGCCTTGCTGGTTCCCCTGACACTGCTGATGATTCTGAGACGTTGGACTCTTCTACCCTTTCCACCGTTTCTATAGCCGATCGTTTAACAACTTCGCCAACCCCAGCGGTCTGTACGCTTTCCATCGCTCCTGGTTTTGTCATGTTTGTAGATTCCACAACTCCCTCCACTTCTGTAGCTTTCTTTGCTCCAACTTCGGCGAATTCTTCGATGGTTGCCTCCAGAGCCACTGGTTCACCCACAAGTCCGACTGGTCCCATGAACGTCGTTTCCACCGCTGCCAGGCCTTCAAACACTCTTTCATCCGCTGAAGCTTCACCATTCACGTCTCTCTGAGCTCCATTACCCTCAAACTCAGCTACTCTCGAGGTTTCTGCCACTTGCCTTTCCACCTGTGAAGTTTCCACAGACTGTGGTATCTCCGAGGCCTGTGTAAGATGTTGCATCCCTGCCATTGCTGCTTTTTCAGGACCCTTAGCAAATTTTACACCAAGGGGCAATATTTGACATACCTTGGCCGTCAGGCACTTCAGAAACCTTAAGGATCTCTGTAACCACTACCGCTTTTGACAGTGGCCCCGCCGCTTCCTCCGCAGCTGTTGATTCCGTATTTCCCTGGCCCCACACAGCATCCCCCACGTTTCCACCTAACTCCCCACCCTCACCCTTCTCCGCTGCTCCCAAAACATTTTCAGCTCCATCGGGTATTATTCCACTATGGATAAACCCAAGGTCATGTGGGTAAATACCCCCCCCCGCTTCCAGCCCCTGAACCGGGTTTTCGAGCCGCTGGACATTGCCAATCTCGGAGCCTACAGGGTCTCCTTCAAGAAGAGGTGCATGCGTAACCGCATTCTCTTGCTGGACTATTCCCACGGCCCCCACGTCAGCACCAGTATAGCCGTCATCGACCTGCCCGAATCCCGGACCAGCAGCAGCAGACGTCCTAGGGAATTTTATACAGTCATCCGCCGTATTGCCGTCTCCTTCAGAAATGGGCCCATGCGGAATTTCATCCCCCATCCCCTGGGTCCCGTTTTCTTCCTCTACCTGAACCATTTCTGCATCTGCCTCAGTATAGCCGTTATCAACCCCTTGGCCAACCGCCTCCCCCTCTTCTAGGTGGGGAACCCCGCCATTCTTCAGTTCAGGCACCCCCGAGACAGATTCCTTCTCCAATGCTCTGAGCTCGTCTTTGTTGGTAGACGGCTGGGTAGATGCAGTAGGAGTAGTTGCGGCAGTAGCATTGCCGGGATGTACAGGGCCACGTAATGAAAATTCTTCAGCAATACTCCCACTGTACCGTGCTATAGCAACACTCATATCAACTTTGCTGTCTACATCCCGGGTGACAGGCTGGTGCACATCGAAACCCTCTGCTCCGTCTAGATTGTAAACTCCCTGTCCTCCATTCTCCCCAACACAATTCTCAGACTCAGTTGCTGGAAGTATACCGCCCATCTGCGCTTCGTTGGCTTGCATAAACCCGTCCACACTACCTGGATGTACCGGCTTTTCGGCTTCTCCTGGATGTGATCTTGCCGTTGATTGTGACAGTTTCTGGGGGATTGTGTCGCGAGGTTTTTGGTTGGGTATAGAAATCTCATGGAGGGGGCTAGGGAAAACTTTGGTGTCGTGTTCTCCTTCAGTGACTTCCTTGCTCACTCCTGTGACAAGCTCCCCAGCATTCACAACTGTCTCAATTTCAACTTCAACTCCCATCCCCCCTCCTTCCTCCCTATCCTTTCCCACTTCAGTGTCTTGTATTTCAACCACCGCCCACCGCTCCACATCTACACCCCCTTCCCTCTCCACCCCCTCGCGTGTATTCAACACCTCCGGCGACCTCGGCGGACTCAATAATCCGGAACCCTCCACTCCCAGCTCAGGGCTCTCTGCCCTCCCTGAAATGACCTCTGGTAGATATCCCAGCCACATTCTCTGACGCATTAACTCCCTATAATTCTCTGGTGTTTCAGATGGTTGGTCAGACTCGGGACTGGGGGGGACGGTGGACATTAGATGAAAGGGTCTCCTGGATTGATTTGTACGGACTTTGAACATTGCTAGCTGGAGGCGAGATCGGATGGTTGAAATAGGGTCAGGTGGGGTGGGGTTGGAGGTCTCAATATGTGAGCAGTCATCGGAGATATCATGATCATTCTGAGTAGCGAGTTTAGGTGTTGACGGCTCAAGATCTGATTCTGATTTGACTTCGTCTTCGTCTGCTTCGTCTGGAGAAGGGAAGTGATATTGCGTTCCCTGTGACTTTGTCCCATTATCTATGTTATAAACTCTAGAGCTTCTTGTAGACCTGACATTGGGGCTGAGTTTTCGCGTTTCCGCCATCTCTGTCTCAGGTTCATTGTCCCACTCTCCCACTTCCTCTTCCTGCCCCTCAGCCCCGACCTCAGTGGTGGGTTCAGACGGCCTCTTCCTCTTCTTCGCATACGAAGCCGCTGCTGCCCCGCGGAGTTTAGGACGAATACCAAAGCGTGATTTTGGTCGTCGGCTTGGTTTTAAGGGCAATTTGGGTGTGAGATTGGGCGTGAGATTAGGCGTGAGATTAGGTGTGAGATTGGGTGTGAGATTGGGTGTGAGATTGGGTGTGAGATTGGGTGTGAGATTGGGTGTGGATCGGGCCAGTGAGGTATTCTGTGTTGATTTCGTGGGAGTGGGCTCCCAGTTGTCTAGATCAATTACTTCTGCACTTGCTGCTAATGCGGCAGCTCGAGAACGGGAACGTGTTGATGATGTTGCAGCTACTGTTGAGGATGGGGTGTTAGTGGTAGTCCTGCTGGTTTTTCTGGTGAGAGGTAGGAAAGCGAGAGTGGCTGATTTGGACAACATCCTTGAGGCCTTCGTCTAATCCTTGAGCTAAATTGCTCGTAACGAAACCCTAAGTTATTCCAGGGGCAGGTACCGAAGTTGAGGCTGACGTATCAATATCCGTACGGCTCCTGGTGGTGGCAGAATCAACACCAGGGCCAGTAACCGTGCTAAGACCAAGGTGTGGTGTGGGTTGGTCACGACCAGGGGGTGTGGAACGTTGAGGTCAATGATCTGAGGTGGGGTCTGAGGTCTCAGCTGAGCCCTGTCTAGCGAAATCAGCCAACTTGAAATTAATACAATACCGGTAACTCGAGTTCGTGATAGGCAAATCAACACCGAGCGTGAATCCGTACACTCGTGGTTTAATAGGTCGGAGAGCTTGTGCCGCTAAGAGCTAAGAGTAGGAGGGCTCGTGGATGTGAGATACAAGCTGCAAAAATTGCGATTTCGAGGGGGTAGGGCAAGGTTGCAATTCGGCTGCTTGGTTGAAAACTCCAGATTATAAGAATATTGTCATGGGGCGTATTAAGCTGTCGTGGCAATGGGACAAGTACCTACGCAACTCGACCGCGTACTCACGCTCGGCACTGCGTGTCCAACAGAGCAATATATCAAGTGAGGGTGTCGGGAGTAGTAGGGGGGGGGGGTAAGTATAGCGTCAGGAATGAGTAGGCCACAAAGGGATAAATGCGGCGCGGGCCTACCAGCATGCGTACGGGCGGGCGCTCACGGCGACAGGCTTAGAGAAGCCGTTGACAGAGACGCGTGATGCTGCTGGCTGTTGCTGCGGGCCACCAGCCTCGACTCGGGCTCTGAGAGATGTGCTACTCTAGAATTCGAATGCCCGAATCAATCGCGGTGTCCGGCGGGGATGCTCCACGTGGATACGACGCGGGCCTGGGGGGTGGATAAATTACGCCGGAATATTCCCGCAAGAAAATAATGTTGAAGCCGAATAAATGGGCTCATCGGCTGTGATTACTAACGGTGAGAACACGCGACTCCAATCCTAATGGGCACTATCCAAAAAACTGCCTCTTGTGGTTAGCCAGGCACATGGATGGCAGCGACTGCCAGTTCGGGCGAGCAAAATTCAAACGACGTGTAACGACAGATATATTATATATGATGTAGTTAGAGGCGTGTTGATTTGTTTCCACCCTCTCTAAAAATAAAAATTCTAGTCAAGAACGATCAAGAGCCGTTCCTCTGCTCTCGGGATTCCTTACTTTGGTCATATTTGGATTGAAACATTGCATACAACAACGTACCCTGAAGGCCCAGTAAATAGCTCTGGTGTACGTTGTGTGCCCACAAATCATGCAACCATCGCCTTTTGCCAAAGCCAGCATCTCCCATTCTTTCAAGTTGAAGACTGGCTTTGGCATCTCTGGCATCCATTGTTTTCTTGGCGCCCGCCATATTAACTAGTTGAGCAGGTAATTCCGAAATGCACGCGTCTAAGCTGTGGCAGCTTCTGTCGTGGAAGCCGAGAAAATATCCCCGCCCACACATTCTCTGGAAGTGCCAAGGCCTTTGAAGTGGTTAACCGAGAGAGTTTCGCATCATCTGGAGGATTCACACGCTCCACCTTGCCCATCTGCTGGTCTGTTGCCAATTGCAGTTGTGTGTGAGACAAGGTCTGACTGTCGCGGCGGCGTGCGGACACCGTCATGTTCTGTGTTGGTGAGCTTTCCCATAGATCCTCTTCAGAGTTGTAGTCGTCTCCTCTTCCACGTCAAGGTGCACTTTACCATCGGCGCCGGCCAAGGTGCAGGAGGCAGAGTCAAGCGGAATTGAGTCTGCCGACCGTGTCATTTTTCCCTCCGATTTGTGGGCAGATCCACTGGTGGGGATGGGTTCACGTCTCCTTATGAATGGGGCGATGGGAAATTCGAGTGTTTTCATGGACTCTGTGTGTGTGCGTGTGTGTGGAAGAAGGGCTTGCCGGGACCCGTTTATTTGGTGGCGCCGGGGGGGTAGAGACGCTACTTACAGCACTTTACTTGGTTGCTTTATCGTTATCTGTGCGAAGCTTGTTTTATAGACGAACGGCTGTAGCGAGAGGCATTTCGACAGATTGCAGTAGGGTAGAGAGCGAATAGGGGTGGAGGGGCAGCAGTCTGGGGGGTGGAATCGAGAGACTTTGCCTAGGGAAATGGGGGTGAAATTTGCGTGCGAATGGTGCTGATATGTGATGGGTCGACTGGGGGACAAAGAGTGGTTGGGGCGTCCACCTTGTGCTAAATTGGTGAAAGTTTTTATGTTATAGATGTAAAAATCTTGTGACGATGTCTTCGCTTTGTGGTCTTGAGTGATGTATTTCTAGGCCAAGAGTGTTTGGTCGTCGAACTAAAATCATGAGAATTTCAAGGAAGGAATGACCATGCGATCCCTTCAATTCTCTTTGGCATCCTGAGGATTTGCGTACTTGTAGTAAGTGGTTTCTAAGGCAAGTGTCTGGTCATGGGAACGAGACAACCATATTTTGAAGGAAGTGTTAGACCGGGGGTAAGTATTTAGGAATTTGTTTTGTTTTTTTGTGCGCTGGCTGTTTGACGAAAATGAACAGTCGAGCGGCTAAGTTCAGGGTAACGGATATCGGGCTGCGAATATGGTCGCCACCTAGTTTTGTTATCCAATGTGGTTCTGTGATTACGAGTACACTGATATTACTGAGGTCAAACTGAGATTGGCCACAATAGTTCAGGGCCGGGTAACAGAGTATATTAATATCAAGTAAATAAAATTAGGATTGGAGCTGGGGAGGTTCAATCTGAATTGACTGCATATAATTCCCCAGATCACACTAGTCGGTTAGTATTAGTATGATGATATGTTTTTATTGTTTTTATTATTTTATTATTTTATTATTTTATTATTTGTATAATGCACCCCCAAAAAATAAATCGGTCTGGGCACGAGAACAGGCTACCAGAACACATATAGTAAATAAATTGCCAGCCCACGGGAAGTACTAGAGTTGAGTCGAGGCACAAACCAGGTATTATACACCTATAATGCTGTTTAAATTTAGTGATTGAATGTAAACCATGTACTAATTGATCCCGTGCCAAAGATCTTATACCGCTGGCGTTGATATTATAGCCAAGGGTACAGAGTCTGAATTGAACTGGTTCAAAGGCCCACCCCGGTAAAAGGAAGGAAAAAACCCCCAGCCCATGGAGAACTACTAAATATGTTCTCTTCTAGTGGGTAGGATGCATGGTGGCACGCGGGGTGCTCTAAAGGCTTCCTTGCTAGGCAGTCTTTCATAATATAGGCCGCTGTCTTGTTAATGTTTTTCATAGGTCAAGTTTTTTGCACATAGAGATGTCTGGGACAATTATGGGATCGGTAGTGCCCTTGAGTAAATACGCGTGGCTCCCCCCAAAGGAATAGTTAAGCAAGCCCCTTCTGCTTTGCTTTGTAATAGAATAGATTTCCTTCCTTAGTGGTAACGAGAATAATAATACTTTTGAGGGGATGGGGAGAGCTCATTCTGCGGAGTTACCCTGAACCAGAAGAAACTCCCAAAAAAACGTCATTAGAAGATGCATAGGGGATAGTGAGTATAAGAACTAGCCAAGCATATACATACATTTAGGTTAAGGACGAAGGTTTTCAATGCCACGGCGACAGGGGTATAAATTTTACAATACCACAGCGCTAGCAAACAATTCTACAATACCACAGCGACACAGCCACAGCGGCCCCAGCGATAGAACAATACCATACGTAGTAAATACTGAATAAAGGCATGTCCGAAATTGGGGTTATTTTGTAGCGCTTTATTTAATTACATCTGGTCAAAGAACAACTGGTCAAAGAACAACTGTATTTCCATGATAGGGGTTATTGTAGAGACCTTAAATGCTGTGAGAATATTGAACTTTGCAAAGTAGGATCGATATCATATTGCAATATGGCCGCCTTACAGAATCTCTTGCCTGCACCGGAGCTAGGACAGCTCTATGTGTCATTCGATGCATTGAAGGACAATATTGAAGATTGGTCAGTACGCGAAAAATTCCATTTTACAGTACCTACGAAAGATGCATCTCGAGTTATCTATAAATGCAAGAATAATGCATGCGACTGGCGACTTAGAGCAAACAAGCAAGATGATGATAGCATCAAAATTAGTGTATTACACGCTCAGCATACCTGCATTGCACTTTTGACCACCCGGTCTCCTGCAACATACCAACATTGGCTCCAGCGACATATTCCACGATACCTACACGTCACACGGGCAACACATGTTCAAGATATCATCGATTGTGCTTCTTTACAGTTTGGTGAAGTTATTAGTAACCAAGTTGCGAAAAAACTGAAGACTCATTTACTTCAAGATGATATACAGTCACATCGGACCAGTTTTCGAACAATTCCGACATTGATATCTGCACTGAAGGCTTCAAATCCTACTGCCTATGTGGATTTACAACGAGATGCAGAGACTGGACAGTTTCAACGGATTTTTATTTGTCCAGCAGAGTCTAATATATCCTTTTCTTCTTGTCGTCCTTTTATTGCTGTTGATGGTACATTCATTAAGACTCGATTTCAACAAATATTATTATTAGCTGTTGCATTAGATGCAAATAATAATATTTTGGTACTTGCTTGGGCTATAGTTGAGAGTGAAAATCGGGATTCCTGGCGTTATTTTGTTATGCATTTGTTGGCTGCCCTTCCTATACTTTCTGAACGTCCTACTACATTTATGAGTGATCGTGATAAGGGTCTTATGGATGCAGAAGCATTACTACCTCCATGTATTTGTCGTGCATATTGTTGTTTCCATCTCAAAGAGAATTTTACTACTAAATTCTC
>Ga0307514_10005221_pt1 | contig 11700 bp, 5 predicted proteins | sample 16_EM_MG_FD_203088 | JGI IMG/M metagenome (GOLD analysis project Ga0307514, IMG submission 203088) | Populus trichocarpa ectomycorrhiza microbial communities from riparian zone in the Pacific Northwest, United States - 16_EM | ecosystem: Host-associated > Plants > Roots > Unclassified | place...
TCTAAAGCCAATGTAGAAAAGGTAAGCTTTTGTGCGATTTAAATTTTCTAAAATTAAATTCTTAATGCTTCGCTTTGTCATGAAGTTAGAGAAAATCAGAAACAAATGGGAAAGTTAAGATATTTTGGCTTAATTTCTTCTTTATCCATGCAAAGCATTGCTGTTATAGGATTATAAGTTACATTTAATTCATTTTAATATTAACATGAAAATCCTTCTCTGATATTAAAATGGCAGACAACTTAAAGCAAGGTTTGAACCCTCAAAGTTTTTTTTTTTTTTTCAATTTCCATATTGTTGACGACAAGAGTCAGGATTGAGTAAAGTGAAATGGGTACTTTACGCTATATGGTACATGCCCTACTAGAATAACTACTTGAAGCTGCTCCAAATCTCCTCAGCCCCCCAACCTTCAACAATTTTTAAAGGTGGTGGCAATTAAGAAATATATCTAGCCATTGTAGTCCCTTGCTGAAACCCAGCTAACAGTGAACTATAATTATGCATATATATGACATGAATAAGCCACACATCTTTTCTTGCAAATTGATTGACCCAATCAAAACTGTTATCTATTTTTCAGGCTTGTATAGGGAAGAGAAGCTGTTCCATCCCTCAATCAAATCATTTTTTTGGTGGCGACCCATGTCCAGGCATTCCTAAAGTTCTGCTGGTTGAAGCCAAATGCACATGATTTTAAGTTTCATAGCATATTGGGCAAAGAGGTACCATGAAAATTTAAATTCAACTTTTAAATGATGTATATCTAGGCGAAATGAGTCAACTCAAGGTGTCATCATCATTCCAGAACCCATATATCCTAGTCTAGGTCTAAAAACTTTTTGGTTTATTTTTTGTATTTTATGGGAGGATAGAAAGCACTGTGGCTGCGAGGGGCAACAAGTCAGGGCACTACAAGTCTAAAAGTTTAGATGATGGGATTATAGGGAGACCGATGTTGACTAATACGCGGTGTGGATAAAGCACGTGAAGAACATGTAAATGTTCCTCTTGTTTTTCTCTATAAAAGTTCCCCTTTCCTTGGCTATACAGTAAATTCTTGATTAAGTGGTTTTGTATATGTTAACTTGCAAACTTAGTGTCAGTCAACTTATATTGATGATTTAATGTTCTCCAGATTGCAAGTTTATTTCCAAATTTCCTTCTTTCATATCCAGAAAAAAAATGTCGCAATAAAGAAAATGAAAATCAATCAATCTATCAGAGCTTGAAAGAAGAATGGTACAATCTTGACAACTGTAAATTTACACCAATCATGCATGTAATGTAATCAAGGGGATTTAAAGACGTAAAAGAAAAAAATTGAAGGAGCAGACTTGAAAGCCAAACATATGAATAAAGCATAAAGATTCTGCAAAAATTCAAATATCAGTGATGCTTAGGTAATAGCTTCAATTACCACGTTGTGCTTTGCTGCCTCTTTTCTTAGAGGATTTCTTTTCATTGACAGTCACTGATGGTAGAAGGGCCTTCTGCGAGGGCAATTCAGCAATGAAAAGTAATGTCTGAGCCCATCCAGCATATTTCCCATACTTAGTCACAAACGCATCTGCCACACGGCCGCAGAGCTTAGGTGTCAGGCTAGCACCAGCAAGCTCAGGTACAAGGTGTGTCGTAGCAATCTACTCGAGTCAACCCCAAAACAAGCATTCTCTTATCAAAACTATAGCGAATCAAAGCTACCAAATAAACTAAAACACAACAGAGCATTGTACCCGCCACACGTGCGTATCAACAGGGATGGCATGATGTTGATCGAGAGAAAACAGAGCAATACAGGATGCCACTTTTAAACCAATTCCAGGTAATGTACAAAGTGAATCAATCACCATTTGGAGTTGTAATTTTCGAAGAGATTCAAGCCATTTCACACCTCCTTCCGGTTTCGATTGCAAAGCATTCACCGTTCCAGTAACGTATTTAGCTCTGCAAATTAATTTACAGCATTAACACAAAAAAATAATCAACAATAACACAGTATTTAACAAACATACCTACCTATAACCAAAACCAGCCTCTCTTAGCTGCTGCTCCGTAACCAAAGCCAATCTCTCCAGGGAAGGAAACGCGTGGAACTCAAAACCCTCAACATTCCCCAAATGATCACCTAATGAGGACACGAAATCCACCATTTTAGTGATCCTCGAAATGTTATTATTCGAAGAGCATAAAAATTGAATCAAGCACTCAAGTGGATCCTGCCTCAAAACCCTAGCTCCTTTAAAATGCTGTGCCAATTCAGCGAACCGCGAATCAGCGGCGGCGAACCCGTGCCACATTTCGGTTAGTGAGATGTTGGTGTTGAGGAAACTGAGGAGAGCTGATTTGGCAGCGGATTGGGAGGGGGAATGGTGGATTTGGTAATAAACGTCGCCGTTTTGATGGTGCTTAAGGGAGATTAAGTGACGACCGAGACTGCCTGTGTATTGGAGGGGACCGGTTTGTTTCCAACGGAAGGTTTGGCCGGTGGGGAATGTGAGTGGGAGTGAGAGTTCTGACTGGGTCAGGTTGACTGGGGCCCAGTTTGTTGGCTTGAAAATTATTTTTTGGTGTTTTTTGGAGGAGTGGCGGGGTTGTGGTGGTGTTGGCAGAGGTGGTATTGGTGATGATCTGCTGGTGGTGGGGGTGGCGGGTGGCGGCGTGGGTCTGGCTCGCTTCATTGTTGGCGTTGGGAAGTAAAGGAACTCCCTTTTGGTGATGGGAATTTTGCGGCCAGCTATTCGTTCCCTCCCTGTGTGGAATCTCGCGAGTGCTATCTCCTCTCATGACCGCATCATACTATCCTCAATTTGATTGTTGTGTAATTACTCTTCAGTCTTCTTCACCCATGATATCGTAAAAATATTGATTTTTAATAATATTTTGTTGAAAACAATTATTTACAAACATGCTTGTTTTTATAATTTATACTAGTGTTCAAACTTCTTTTTTGCTTGTTTAATAATCTTTTCCAGAGATGGGAGTATTGGATTTTCTCCATCTCCATACATTGCTACCAATACATTTCACTATTTCCATTTTCTTCAAACATTCATGCATGATTCTAGAGAGATCTCCACAAGGTTTGGTAGAAGCAACTCCATCGTTTAATCTTTGAGATTTTGAACCTCCATATTCGCTTATCTCTTGCCTTTTTCAAATTGTTGTGTTGTTGTTTTGGTTTACATGGATTAGAACTCTTTCAATAATAAAAGGAGATTCAAAGCATGGGTTTCTGGTTTTGTAAAGGAGAAGGTGATTACTTCGTGGACTAAAGTTGATTTGATGATGTATTTGATTTATTTTAGGTTAATTTTATTGGTGTTATTAATATGGTGTTCGAATGAGCTTCAACGTATCTTAACTAATTTCAAGTTTTTGAAATTAATGACTATGTAAGTTTTTAGTGATCTTAAAGTTTATGGAACTCAAATTAATGACCTTTTTGAGCAAATTTAGGATCTGACCAGTTGAGTTACACCCCTCAAGATTTATTTTAGATTAATTTATTTGATGTATTTATGGTATTTGATAAAATGAATAAAAGATAATTTGAAAAGAAAGAAAACATGTTTGAATACATAGAAGAGTTTTAAAAATTATATAGGAGTGTAGTTTGATTTTTTTTTATTTGATTTGAAAAATTATATTGATATAGAATGCAAAGTATAACTTCAAAAAAAAAATAGAAGTAAAGTAAAAAAAAAAAAAACCAAGTAAGCTACAAGATTTTTTTTATAATTATATGTATAAAATTCGTACAGAATTTGCCTTAAACAGTTCAAACTAGTAGATGTCTCAAAGATCTAGGTGGTGGCCCAGTGGTAAAAACTTGGGATTAAGATGTTTGCTTTCTCTGTCGTCTCAGGTTCGAGCCATGTGATTGTTCATATAATGGCCACTGGAGGCTTACATGGTCGTTAACTTCAGGGCTCGTGGGATTAGTCGAGGTGCGCACAAGCTGACCCGGACATCCACGTTAAACTAAAAAACTAAAAAAAAAAGATTCAATTAACTAAAAAGAATTCAATAACACCAAACTTTTGTATAAAATATAGATTATACTAGACGTGGGCTTGTGTTATATCGTGGAGACAAGATTTTTTTTTTTATTAAAAATGATGTGTTAACTTCTGCAAATACGTTTTAAAAGGGAAAAAAATTCTTGAGTTATAATTTGATTTTATTTTAATTAGATGATAAAAAAATTGATAGAAGCATTAAACAGACCAAATAAAAAAGAATTGACCACAATAACTTGGAAAAAATTTCAAAAAGAAAAAAAAACAATGTAATTCAATTCTTAGCCAATTAATTATGGAATGAAGAAGTTAGGTTAAAAAGTACAAAAGAAACCTAACTTAAGTCAATCCGAATTAGCATGATAAACATGTAACCCAATAATAAGGGTCGATCCAACTTGGGTTAACCGGTCAAATTTACGGCTCAAGTTATGAGATCGAGAAAAACTAATATATATATTAAAAAAAACAATAAAGCCCTTTTTAAAAAAATACAATGGTGAATGAGGAAATCAGAAAATAAAATAAATAAAAAGAAAAAAAAAACAATGTCAACATGCATTGGTTTTTTAAACTCGCGACCCAGGTCATTAGACTAGAAACATCTTATTTAGAAAAACCATAAAGCCCAATTCCTAACCAATCAAAAGTTAAAAGATAAAATTAGAAAAATTATATAAAATAATAATAAAATAGTAATTAAAAAAATAATGATCAAAATAAAAATAAAAATAAATTAGAGAACAACTACAATTTTTTTATTGAATGGTGAAATTAAAAAGAAAAATCAATCTAACAAAAAAAAAAATATATATATATAATAAGAATTAAACTGTAAAAAATAATATATGATAAATTAGGATTGAATGATGAAATAAAAAACAAACCAGAATTTTATAAAAGGACCAGGAATATAAATTAGAAATTAAAAGAATAGAGACCAAAGTTGAAATATTAATAAATAAAAGGATAACTTTGGAATTTTGAATGGTTAACATGAATTTCAAATAGATAGAAGGGAAAAAAAGAAAGAAGAGTCACTGATAATAAACCATGAAGCCATCGCCGCCATGCGTCACTCCATCAGAAAAAAAATGTTTGTGACGACTCTAATGACATTGTGTAAGGGAATTTTTTTCCACCAGAAAACGCCCCACACGCTTCTAGAAGATCGTGGGCGACTCTTACATGTTAGTGCATGTGTCGCACCTGTCAATAACTTTTTTATTTAAGTAATATTTTATGTTTATTAAAGACCAAATTATCCTTGCCTCAACATGGTAATAACAAAAAAAAAAACAAATGGAAAAGGAAGAAAAAAACCCCTTAACCCTAGTTTTAAACTTTTTGATTTTAAAGGTAAATTAGCCATTTTATTGCGCTTGGAAAAATAAAAAGACAAAACATCTATTAGATGTTAGTTTTAAAGATTTTGTTGTTAAGAATAATTTAGTTATTTCACTATGCTTAAAAAAAAGATACTTTTATCTCTATTCAATTTTATATTGACTAATAGACCTCGGAAAAAGATTAAATCATCCTAAAGATCAAGACCATTGATTCTAGTAAATAGTGAAATATGTGTAGATGTACAATAAAAATCCCTCTCATTTTTTTTTTGTTATGTATGTATTCTTGCAAAATATCAAGATCTTTAAACTAAGATTTAAAAACTATATCTATAATTTATAATAATTATGGAGCTTTACAACATGCATTTGTACAACTTTAAATGTGAGAAGCCAAAAAAAACCCTTCTGTAAGTTTGGGATTGTGGTAATTTTTGTGGTTATAGTTGAAAAAAAATGTTTTATAAAAAGCACTTTTAGTTGAAGTTGGTTTGGTAAAATATATGTTTGGTTAAAATTGAATAAAAAGTAGTTTAATGTGTTTGGTTAAGAATACTTTTTAAATTGAGGTTATAAAATAACTAAAAAAGACATATATTAATATTGAAGGTTTTTAATTAAAATATTATAAGTTTAACTACAATAAAAAAATAAGGTAACAATAACAAATAAAAAAATATTGTCATGAGCAAAATTGAGCTAACATGTGAAACCTGTGACCTGAACATGAGATATATCCAAATTACATGTCTATCGTATGTCCTAAGTCATTAGATCATGATACTTTAATAGAAAAAAACTAACGATAAATAAAAACAAAATTGAAAAAATTAAGAGACAAATATAGATCAAGATATTTAATATTGCAACCCGAATCATTTACCTAGTTATGTTTAATGAATTTATTTATTAAAATCAATTTATAATAGAAATCGACATACACATAAAATTTATTGAATAAAATAAAAGAAAAAAAATACCATGTAAAACTGCACATATTAAAAATATTATAAAAAATAAAACATTTTTAATTTTTTACAAAAAAAACACCTCAAAACTAGAAATAAAAAATCTTCCTAAGCTTATATATGTTTTTAGGTAAAAAAAAACATATAGTTCAAACTTCTCTTATCATATGGAACCTTTAACACAAAAATCGATCATTTTAGTGTTCAAGATCGTTGTTAATGACAACCTTTTCTATCTACGCTGGAATCCAGCGAGTCTCTCTCTCTCCCCTTCCACCAAGAAAGAATTGAAAAATAAGAAAAATTAAGTTTTGTATCAAAATTGATTTTTTTAAAATTAGAAGGACCAATCACCTAAGAGCCAAAAAAAATAAGGGAAGAAAATGAACTTTTAAGACAAATTTCAAAGCCACTATTTATTTCACTAATTTTTTATTTATTTTAGTAATTTATTTTTCAATTCAACTCTTCTTTCTAAAAAAATATATATAATTGAGTGCTAATCTGGGTTTAAAAAAATTAAATCATGCAAAATAAAAATAAAAATATCTAATTAAAAATAAAAAAAAAATCACTACTTCAATTGACAGTAATACATAAAATAATTAATAGTATTTGTGATACAATAAAAGATAGAGCCTTTTTTACTATATAGATAGTCAAAAATCACCTTTAAGATAAAATTTATTAATTAGCAATAATTGGTTACGAAACTGAAATTTTTTCTTAGCTCTTACCCTTTCTGAGAAATCAGGGAGAAACAAATACGAGAAAGAAAACGCTTCTCTTCGGACAAAAATAAGAAAAAACTTCGAGCACGTGTCACTCACTCTCCATCAGCAGCAAAAATGTATCAATTCACGCGCTATTTCGCGTGTCGTGAAATGGACACTTGCACTGCACTCCCGCAGCAATACATTGGCTCGCTTCAGCTATAGTACAATAACCCACCAATAAAAGAAAAAGAAAAATGTAAAAAAGAGGGTGAATTGTATGCTCACCCTTATAGATTTACGAATGCTCCACTTCCACCTTTATAGTTTAAAATTCTTCAACATCAACTCTAATATTTCCAAAAGGTCTTACTTCTGGCCTTGAACATTAGTTTTTTAAGCTTTTTTTTGGTTCAAGGTTTTCATAAAATTATTTTAAAAATCATTTAAAACCCAAAATCTATAAATTATGAAAAGAGGTCTTTGAATCTTATCTAACATAAAGATATTTTAACAAAATACGTATTATCTATATTTTTATAGTTACAACCATTCTTATAAAAAGTATATTTTTCGATATTAGTTACAACAAAAACTGTAAACATACAAAGTTGATTTTTAAGATTTTATTTGGTATTGTGATCCAATCATGTTTTTAAAAATCTTTTTAATTTTAAATTAATTTTTGGGTATTTTTGAATCGTTTTGATGTGATTATATTAAAAATAAATTTATAAAAATATAAAAAAAATATTATTTTAATGTATTTCCAAGTAAAAAACATTTTAAAAAACAATCTTAATCAAACAGGCTCTAAATACATATTTGGTTTAAAGGTTGGTTATAATTATAATTAGAGCTAGAGTTAAAGCTATAGAGAATCTAATTCAAAAAAACCTTATTCATAGTTTTTTTTTATTTGAGTATTGTTAAGCTATACAAATTTATATGATAAACACACTTCAAGGCATAAATATATTCTAAATAGAAAATAAAAAACTAATGTTAAATAATATGTTAAATCCTCTTAATTTATTTCCAGGACATTATCAAATAAATAAGGATCCAGAAGAAAAAAAAATCATCATGAAAAAGTAGATATTTCTTGGGTGTTTTGAATAGCTACGAGCCATATTATAATGTCTCGAAGACACTGAGGTTGATGTTAAGAGATTCAAAAATATAGAACTCAAAGTGTAGTATTTGTGAATTTATAGGGGCTAAAATATACTTTACACAAAGGAAACAGTTTTGAGAGAGGAGAGAGAGAAATGCCCCAAATTGAAACCTGGCTTTGCAAGAGACCAAACAAAGCAACAGCACAAAGCTCACAATCAGATACATAGAAGAGAGACACCAATTCTCTCTCTCTCTCTACCATTTCCCTCCCTTTGATTCCCCATTCAACCAATTAAAGACCCCACAAATCTCCACATTTCCCTCTACTCCAACAATGCCAGCTTCTCCTTCTTTCCCTTCCTCAGGTACTCCCTTCTCTTTTCCCACAAAACCCCCTCTCCCTCTCCACAACTCTTACATTTATTGCCCTCCCTATCCATCAATCGTAGTGTTTGTTTTATTTTATTTATTTGTTTAATTCGGTCTGATTTTGACAGATGGTAGGGGCAAATGGAAAAGGCGAAAGCGAGGAGATTCTCAAATTACACGAAAACCTCCAAAGCACCACCACCAAGAAGAAACAGAAGAACCCGAAGAAGAAGACGACGCCGTTGAGGCAGACGAAAATAATAACAACGTCATCGACAGAGAAGATTCTGATGACCCGAACCCAAATCAACAACCCAGCGGACCCGATCCAAACCCTCAAGAGACCGAGGTTTTAATTGACGGTGGGGTCCGCTTATGCGATTTCCCTCCTGTCACGAGGCTCGCTGTGAACCGCCCTCATGCCTCCGTGATGGCGATTGTGGCGGCCGAGAGGGCCTGCTTGGCTGGGGAAAACAGTAATAGAGGGCAATTGGTGGTTAGTTTGGAGAATGTATCGTACGGGCAGCTGCAGGCGGTGTCTGCTGTGATAGCGGACTGTGATGGGAGTGATTTGGAGAGGAGTGATGGAGGGAATACAGGGTATGTAGTGACGCCGCCGCAGATTATGGATGGAAAGGGTGTCGTGAAGAGGTTTTGGAGCAGAGTTCATTTGGTTCCTATGCATTCAGGTTTGAAATTATCACTCTCTTTTACTCTTTTTTTGTCGAATTTTTAATTTTTTTCTCTTGGTTGATATTAATGTTGAAGTGGGTGTTGTGTTATTATTGTTGAGATGGATATGTTAGGGCTTTGTGTGAGTATTTGGAAGATGAATTTATTTTTGCTTTAGCTATGGAAAGTTGGTTTAAGTGGCAGTAGTGAACTTGAGGTTTTGAGTGGCTTTTGGTTTTACAGTATTGAATATTGAAAGAAAAAGAAACAGTAATTGGGGGATTTCATTGCCTGTTTGCTAATTTAAGGATTTGATTTTCTTGGGGGTTTGCCGTGTATCAAGAAAAAAATGAAGAGGAAAATAGAGAGGCTAATGTTATTTATTGAATCCTATTCTGATGATATAATTCCAAAAGGCAACTCTTATTTTGGGAAACCTTTAATTTTTTTTTTAATAGTAAACGGCAAAATCACTTTCAAGCCCTGCAGCCTTAATGAATGATTCTAATCCAAATTGCTATGGGAACCTGCATTTCTGAACCTCGCTAGTTGCCTTACCAACTCAAAGCATCTCATGATCTAGTGAGCTAGCTAGTAGCCTTACCAGCTCAAGGCACATAATTTCGAGGTTTGTATGGGTAAAAATTGTTTGGCAATTTCACACCAAGAGACGTGTTATGGATTTGCTTGATTGAGGTTAGTTATCACATTGTTGCTTTCATTTAGAGAACCTTAACACAGATATAACTTGCCTTAACAAATATTGAATATCTTTTGTCTGAATATTTCTGTGAATTTTGCTTATTTTTTTTTTCCCTGTGCAAACTCATTTTTAGCTGTATTATATTCATAGTTTTATTGATTTTGGCATTTTATTGTTGGGATTCTCTGAGAGTAGATTGGTTTTCTCCGGCCTTGGTAAATCGACTGGAGAGACAAGTGGTGCCACATTTTTTCTCTGGAAAATCTCCAGATCACACACCAGAGAAATACAGGGAGTGTAGAAATCGCATTGTTGCTAAATACATGGAGAATCCAGAGAAGAGGCTCACAGTTCCTGATTGTCAAGGATTGGTAGTCGGCATTGACAATGAAGATTTTACTCGAATTTTTAGATTTCTTGATCATTGGGGAATTATAAACTACTGTGCAGCTCCACCAAGTTGTGAATATTGGAATGGGGGGTCTTATTTAAGGGAGGATCCAAATGGTGAGGTTCATGTGCCATCAGCTGCTTTAAAGTCTTTTGATAGTTTGATCCAATTTGACAAGCCCAAATGTAGGCTCAAGGCAGCTGATGTTTACTCATCATTGTCATGTCATGATGATGATCTCTCTGACTTGGACAACAGAATTCGAGAGTGCTTATCTGAAAATCGTTGCAATCATTGTTCTCAGCTTCTTCCCTCTGTGTGCTACCAGTCACAAAAGGAGGTAAATCCTCATATCCTCTGTCCCTGCTTTTGCTTCCTTTCTATATCATTGTGATACTGTTGTGTTGTTCTATCCATACTTCATTCCCCTTTGCTGCCTGCGAGCTCATTCTAACAAGACTCATAATTTTGAGATCTCAAAAGTCATCCATATACATATAGGGGCAAAACCTGGAAATGCCTTTCTAAATATTCAGTCAACCTAAGTTAGCTCTTTGTTTTTTTTTTCTGGATCCATTCTCGGCTGATCAGCATCTCGTGTAGCAGGTTGATATACTATTATGCCCTGACTGCTTTCATGAGGGGAGATTTGTGACTGGTCATTCAAGCTTAGATTTTATTAAGGTGGATTCAACAAAAGATTATGGAGATATAGATGGGGAAAGTTGGAGTGATCAGGAAACATTACTGCTACTTGAGGCAATGGAAATTTACAATGAGAATTGGAATGAAATTGCAGAGCATGTTGGCTCCAAGTCAAAAGCACAATGCATCCTTCATTTTCTCCGTCTGCCTGTGGAGGATGGCCTGTTGGAAAACATTGAAGTTCCTAGCATGCCCAAGTCAATCAGCCCATCAAATAGAGAGGATAACAGAAGACCACACTCAAGTTCAAATGGTGGTCTATCAGCTATTTCTATTGCTTATGATTTTCTCAATTAAAAAAAATGGTGATGTGTTTCTAATGTTCTGTGGCTGCATTTCTCTTTGTTTCTGTAGGATCCTGCCTCCAAGGTGCTGATGCTGAAAACAGGCTCCCTTTTGCAAATTCTGGCAATCCAGTTATGGCATTGGTAGGTCACTATCTTTATTTTATGCTGTATTTATGTTTACTTGAAAGCATTTTAAGTATAAACAGCCCAATTTGGTTAGCAATTCCATTCATGCTAAAATGAGCTGCTAATTTTATATATTTTTCTCACATTTGTTGATTTTTCAATAGTAGCACTGAAGGCCTTAAATAATTAACCTTGTTGCATGCTCATTGTGGATTCTGTTGTTTGTCTTTTTGTGTTTTTCACTTTGTTTACTTATCGTGTCGGCAGTTGAGTAAT
>Ga0307514_10005222_pt1 | contig 11695 bp, 10 predicted proteins | sample 16_EM_MG_FD_203088 | JGI IMG/M metagenome (GOLD analysis project Ga0307514, IMG submission 203088) | Populus trichocarpa ectomycorrhiza microbial communities from riparian zone in the Pacific Northwest, United States - 16_EM | ecosystem: Host-associated > Plants > Roots > Unclassified | place...
GCCAAGATCGACCTTGAGTATGATTTTAATTTGAATCTTTGCGTTGAAGTCCCTCCTCTTTCCCCGATGCCTGCTCCGCCTACCATTGCAGGAGCGAATGCTAATGTAGCTACACTCGGCCTCGAATACCCATCCCAGTCCCAACTGTTGGATATCAACGATATTCACTTTGGAAGAGAGCTCGAGTCTTGAAACTTCCGTAACCCTCCTGTGCCAGAGTGCCGAGCTCTCTCGTTCAACTCGTTCAACTCAATCCGGCCCACCCTCCAGAGTTTGCCCATGCCCTGGCTGAAGTTTCCGTTCTCGACGACACGGCAGATGACTCCGTGCTCCGGTCAATCTATGCTAAGCTGATGGGAAAGGGAGGTATGGACATGGCGTCCTTCGAGTTTAGTATTCAAAAGGCTTCAAGGCCGGCATCAGGCATCAGGGTTTCCGGTTTCGATACATTCGATGAAGTGCGCAGGCCGCAAGGGCTTCGAGTTTAGTGGGGATCGCTCGTTCTACCCTCCACCTGTTCATGCAAATCGTGGTGGGGTACACGAATCTGCCTTTACCCCTGTCTCGACATATGGCCGAGTTGTCAACAATGGTGTCAGCGACCCATTCGGCTACGGTCTTCCAAGCCTGATCGAACGTCTGTCTTTGGAGGATATTTCTAGCATCTCCATATTGATGATGATCGATGATACCTTTGACTTTATACACCGACCCTGCCAAAGAGTTGACAGCGACGCATGACATAGTCGCCGAGAATCCAGCATCTTGGTGACTTCCCAAGCTCCACCTATAAGCCTGTACAAACGTAGCTTTGGGTAACATCACCGAAAAGATTCTGCTGCCAGTTCCATTGCCATATCGTATGCGAAACACGGTGCGAACAGCGGGATTGCTGCTTGGAAGTATTTTTGCCGTCGTAGTCGCTATCGGGAACTGTAGGATTCGACAATATACAAGGTGACGGGAATTAGGTTTCGAAGAGAATAAAGGTATACAAACCAACTAATTACTGAATTAGTATTTGCACATTGCGTGATACACCGGGACATTGTTATTCAAACTTCAAGTAACAGTAAATTGTTGAGTCATCCATAGATTCTGAACAGCATTAAACGAGTTCAAGCAGGTCATTGCTATATTTTGTTGCACTAGCATCGATTCAAATCGACAACGTGCGTCTTTCTTTTTTTTAAAAAATTAGTGAGTCCACATCACTTTAGTGTCCACATAATAACTTCAGCCAGTCCCGTCGTTTCATGCGTACCTTCGACACAGGACTTCCCTGCGAGCTCTTTATTTTGGAGATCGGCCTGCGGTGTAGTCTTCTAGCGATCGCAATCAGGGTTCAAAACGTACACTAACCTCCCGTAAAAAAAACGTAACACATTCCCACAACTCCAGGCGCTTATGAATTCGTCGACCATGTTCACTGTTTTGTATCTGAAGACTCTTTCTAAGCCCACTCAGGCTAAAGGTCTTTGTCATTCAGGCCTTGGAATCGCCAGCACTCTCAGCTCATAGTATGCCTCCTGCCACAATTTGCAGCGAAATGTCCGTTCTGCATCCTTCGACGTCTGGATCCAAATCATCATAATTGAGCTATCCGGAGTGGCCGTCAAACCTGTCAATTTTCTATGTCATAGCCATGCTATCAAGATCATTCTCAAAGCCAGCCCATGGTTTTCAGCTTCGGTTGGGATCACTTGGCACAATCAAATAGTTTGGTTAACTGTTCCCCTCATTTCAGTGTTCGGAAATTCGAAATCGCTACAGGCTACAGGACATCATTATTCTGATGAGAATGGGTTCCAGTCCATTACGTTTTGTCTCTATCGTTATCCTTATTTTTACAATTGCAAGTTTTCGTGTGGACGACGGTACCGCGGTTGGGTTACGCTCACTGACAATTATTCAAATAAATGTAACGCATTCGCGAACGCTAAAGCCATCTCTCGAGCTCTTTCCAAATGTTTGCGATGCTATTTTGCCCACTAGTTCTTGCAACTCAGTTACAGCCATGCAATATACATTTCCCAGTTTGGCTTGCCGGGGTTTTCCAGGAAATCTTTCAACGGCCGAGCGACTGGATCTCAAATGGAGGCAAAGTAAGACATGGATCGTGAAATACGTAGATGTATACTGATACTTGAAACAATTTACAGTTCTGCGTAGACGAATACAGGAATGTAAAAGCACAAAACGACGTCCGTGAGTGTAGTAGACCTCGCAAAGCAGGGACAGGGGTATGGGGGGACATGACGAATAAACACCCCACGAAAAGCTGAAACAAATTAAAACAGTACAATATAGATAACTAATGCATCAAACCCTATACAGAGGCTGAAACTGAAACAAGGGAGGCGGCGGAAAAACGAAGGTAACTCGAGCGACAAGGGCGCGTGAGCATAATGTATGGTTTACTGATTATGCCACGGGGACTTCCCCTACACTAGGAGATGTAGCTTCAAAAGTCCCAACCTCGACCGGCTCTGGTGTTCCTTTCGCGTCTCCGTTAGGCAGCTTGACGGGTGAGGAAAGTTTTTCCGTGTGTGTTTCTATAACAAGACATGAACAATCGTTTTGAGAAGTAAAAAATCAACGGTCATTCACCCAAAGGACTTGAGTCATGCATATTCGCACCTCCATCTGCATCTGCATCTTCACGATTGATTTCATTGTCTTTCTCGAATTCGGCGAGCTGTTCTCTAAGATTCTTCGCAGGATCAGGAGAATTTGACCTTCCGAGTCCAAAGGTTCGGGTGAAAAAAGAACCAGAACCAGCTAGCTCCTCTTCGTCACTCTCCTCCGAATCACTATCACCGTTCCCAAACATGATTTGGCCACTGTCACTGACAATGTTACCACCAGGTTGGTACGAAATGCCACCACTACCACTACCACTACCACCACCACTATCGGCATTATTAGCGATACTCACACCATGAGTACCAATGCCAACCATGCGATTATTGAAAATTGTTGTCAAGGTTATGCCGTGACCTAGGTACTGTGTATCGGAAGGTGACTTTGAGCTTGAATCACTACTATGGAGTGTGCTGGATGCCTTCATTCTATCGCGCGCCTCTAGTGCTTCTCTTCTTGCTTTGAAGGAAAGTAGTCGACTTTGAGAGTATAACTGTGGCAATGAACTTGGTGTTATGTAGCCGTGTTTGGTCTTGACCCTATCTTTAATCCATTCATACCATTCTTCCTTGCTGCGTCCATGGGTGATGGCGACGAGGAGTACGGTCATGTTATCACAACCGATGCCGACGCCTGAAGTCGTGTCGGGTGCCATACAATGATCACACATCATCTCGCAGATTTCTGTCAGTTCCTTGCCTTCGGAGACTTGATAGCGCACAAAATCCACTACTTGTTGTGAGCTAAGACAGTCCCAAATTCCTGGAAAACATAAGAAAGAGGTAGAACCAGGGAAAATGTAAATTTACCATCGCATGCCAGCACGACAAACTCATCTTCTTCCACAATTTCATGAAGCGTGACATCGGGATTTGCTGTGATGATCTGTGCTTCCGGTGAGAGCGCATAGTTCTTCTTGAATTCAAAGTCTCCCAATGCTCTTGATAGGGCAAGGTTGCCTGGTTATGATATGTAGGGTGAGTTCGGTGTTTGTATTGAACAAGAGTATACAAACCGTTGACTCGACCATATTCAACGTATCCACCTGCATTTAAAATGCGAGACCTTTCAGCTTGCATAGATGTGAGCAAAATACCAAGAAAGGTTAAGTATATCCGTACAATCATTGGTTGGTTTGTGGTCAAAGCTTAGGGGTTTCACTTCGCCCTTGGAAGAGAGGACAGTGCGCGAATCACCGGCATTGGCCTATGCCATATAAGGATCGAAAATTCCGATGAATTTAATGAACGTACAACGTATATCTTATTATCAGGAGTGATAAGAGCAGCAACAGCAGTGCATCCCGAGGGATCTCTTGTATGAGCAGGATCTGAATGTTATAACACAGTAAAATCATGAAACAAAGATGAGATCTTAAATAGACTGACTCGCCAGTAAGTCCTCGTCCGTTCCTAAAAAAGATTTTTTAAGGGCCATCTCCCAGTTTCCTTCCTTATAACTCTCCTCCGTCAGCAAACGTCTATGTACATTCTTCCCTGCAAATCTAGCTACCGTAGCGCCTAATAGCAAGGTTTGGGTTTGTAGTGGCTATGTAGAGAAGAACAGGACGAACCACCGTGACCATCATATACGGCAAAAAATGTGTTACCGCCGTCCTCTGTTTCGTCCAAGTCTAATACGGCAACATGGGCATCCTCCATCGCTGAAAAGACAGATGAAGTGCTGTGTGGAGATTAAGTTATTTTGACTGACCAATTCTCCAACCCTGCATCTCCGCTATGCCGTACAAGAATCGACGATTAGATCCCGACTCGCAATGTTTCTTTGTGGCTGGGAACTTATATCTTAGAAAACTAGATTGATATGTAATAAAAAGGCGTACATGGTGACGATAGGGTTTGACCCTGAGATGAGAGCAAGATGAGTTGGCTGAAATTGTCTGGCGATGATAACCCACCATTTTGACTAAGTTTTGTTTTGTCTCAACTTTCGAGATAACAAAAGGTCTACCAGACGGTTGACCCGGCTGTTACTGCACTATTTCAATTCCGAAACAGAGTAAAGGAATAGAAGAAATGGCGGTCGTGTGGTGTACTAACCCCTCAAGAATGTACAAATCTGAGCCTTGCGAATCCAAAAATCAAGAGTTGTTTGCAATTGTTTGCACCAACTCCACATCCTCATACTCTGAATCTTAGCTGAAGTTCAATATCTAGCTATGGCAACAACACTGATAAACGGTCGCAAGAGAAAGAGACTTGAAACATCAGAAGAAGTGCGTCAATGGCAAGCTATCATCTTCATCGAAACAATTGAACACACTGCAATAGGATGTTAGTGTTCGGATTAGTGGCAAGATTGCACGTAAATACACCTTCCTGCTAATTGCCTAGTCTGAAATCTTGCTTGTCAGCATCATGAGAGAAAAGAGGTTCACAAAGCTTCAAAGAAAACGAAGGTTTTTGAAACGCAGAAAGTTGTCAAAAGGCTGAAAGATCTTCGGTATGATGAGGTCTTCTTCTAATTAATTCGTCAATTTACGGTTTTCTCAAGGAAAAAGAATGCTGAGAAGAGAGAGATTGAAACTGTTGAAGCAGAACTCCTTTCTTTCAAAGTACGTTTCCTGCTGACGCTCGTTCTGAACTTTCCTAATCCATCACCGTAAGAACGTCGACCACGACGCTATTGGCGATTCTGCTTTTAGATCTAAACTCCTTAAAGATTTTACTCTGCGTGTCAACGAAAGCATTCTCACTTACATAAAGGAGGAACTGGATTCCAACCTCATGAAACCCGGAGAAGTAGGGACAACACTCGCCAAAATCCAAAGTCGTCTGCTGAGCTCCAAAATTTTGGCCGCTCAAGTGTCTGCCAGTCTCGAGTCACTCAGGTTCTTAATTGATCCATCGGTTAAACATCGGACAAGCAAAACTTGTGCTGCTGACAAGATGTCAAATCAAAATTTCGAACCACCAATCTCCGAAGGTCATGAAATACCGGATCTTAATGCTGACGACGCTGGGTGGGAATCTGGAACGGTAAATGGGCAAGATGATGGTGATAAGGAATCCGCCAGCTCAGAGGGTTCTTTTTCCGACAGTACAGACAGACTACGTGATTGCGCAGTGGAACGACAGGAAATTGACTCAGAGGATGATTCCAGCAGTAGCGATGATGAATTGAGGCTTCAACCGATCAAATCCAACTCTCGCCAGGTTACAGAAACAAAACCGAGAGAGAACACGGGCAATTCCCACTCTACTTTCCTTCCCTCTCTGTCTGTCGGTTTCATCAAAGGATCGGACAATTCAGATCTCGACGAGGCAGAGGCAAGGGAAGGAGATATGCCGAGAAAAAACAGACGAGGACAAAGGGCACGACGAGCGTGAGTTTATTGATAAAGTCTCTCGCGGATCTTAGTACCTGACGTATTCATCCGATAGAATCTGGGAGAAAAAGTTTGGTTGGAATGCAAACCACAAGAGGAGAGAAGCTGATTGCGCTGTATTGGTTAACAAATGCCCAAAACATCTCAATACTGTTGTCCCAGGTCATCTCACGATCCGTCAAACTGGGACAGACCCTGCCGACAAAGAGCGGACGAAGAATTCTTCACAGAAGTGGGGAAAGGAGCGGCGTATACAAGTTCCGACTATGGAGAATGAGAAACCTCTCCACCCTTCCTGGGAAGCAAAACGCAAATTGAAAGAGAAGGAAAGCAGAGGCATCGTGCCCAGTGTAGGAAAAAAGATTAAGTTTTAGATTTCTATTTTCCATATCATTTGGAGAAGGGTAGTAATGAATCTATCAAATCATATGACAGAAAAACGCAGGGCACAAAAACAGGATGCGACGACAGTAGTGAAAAGAAGATATGAAAGAAATGGTTGAAAGCAAGAGAAGTGCACTGTAGGTACAGCAAAGTAGATGTCAATTTTTTGCAGACTAGATTTTTAGGGATCAGGTGGACAGATATGTCGTTTTCCAGCAACCAAACGACATGTCCGCGAACACCACATTACGCCGCATTTACCGCAACGGGGATAGTCCTGACCAGGTTTCCTACATGTTGAGCAGTACACCATTTGAGTACACAATCTTGATGCCTTCTCAAGTCTTGCGAGGACGGGGTGGAGATCGGAAGAATTTACATCACGAATGGTTGCCTTGGCGGGAGACGATGGACAGCCTTGGTAGCGTTTCTTCTGTTGGGTTGGGAAGGCGCGGGCATATGTCACTGGTGATAAGACGTCGTCGTCGTCGTCGTCGTCAGATGATAGATAGGAGGGTGTTTCTTTGAATGTCACCCGTCTCCGTTTTCCAGGAGAACGAGGAATTATGGTGTTGTGACCATTCGCGAAACTGCGAAGGGTGTTCGCCGCGGAACGCACTGGGATAAAGGACCCGTGTGCCTCTTCATTTTCTGGGCGAGGAGAGACAATGGTTGACGAGGGGAAGGTTTTAATGATATCAAACATTGACCGAGATGAAGCCGTGGAAGAAACGGTCATCATAGACATAGTTCTTGACCTAGGGCCTGGACGAATTGGCCGTTCCATGAAAGTCTGAAATCAACAACCGAAATTTCACTATGGAAAAAGATACATTTGAATCTGAAAAAACTGACTTGAAATTCACCTATGTCATATCTCTGTGAAGAACGAGACATGGATGTCAAAATTTTCTGGATCGAAGTGAGACCAAGAATACAAAAGTACGAGATGTTTCTCCTTGACTTACTTAAGTTAGAATGATAACCACTGGAAGGATACGGAAGACAACAGTGCGGCTACAAGAGACAGATAAAATAGTGAGGTCGGTTACAATAAATACTCCCGCGGATCGGCCCTTTTAAAGCTTCGGCCGTGACTGGATTCAATCAAGTATCCGGGGTCCAGAAATTGAGATTTTCCCAAAGTTTAAACGTTAACCACTCTATGTCATCACAGTACCAGGTCAGCTGCGTCTGGAGTTTGGAAACAGGAACGTCGCTGTCAAGGCCATTCTTTCGGTCTTACGGTCCTGGGCCTTGACTCTTGTGTTGTGTTTAATGTCTATGAACTTTGCAACATGAAACAGGTCTCAATGATGCAATGCATGAGATCATGTCTACTATGCTACAAGTCTTTTGCTGCAGCAAACACTTACACACCTGCAGCAGCGGCTTTTCTGTATCTTGCTAGTCACTTCTTGGTCTGGCAGCTGACTTCACCGTAACGATGTCTCCCACGAGAGGACGTAATGGAAACCCTCCATTCGAGGGCGCCATGTTTTGAACACCGTTAATGAGTAGCGTGACTTTCAGCTTTCATTACTAACTTATCACCGATTCACCGTCGATGGTGAAGCGACTTCAAATGAGAAACCAACTTCTGACTGCGATGAAGTCAACCTACAAGTTCAAAAGACTAAAGGTAAGGTCACAAAGACCTATCTCTATGCCGCTCTAGATCTTCGACCATAGGTTTGTCTGCGGAACTTCACAAATAATTGAATGATTCAAAACATCACGTAAATGCCGGTCGTGTGACTACGGTTGTCGCCCCCGAAATTACGTCGGAACTCCATAGGCAGGACAAGAAAGAGGGGCTGCCAGGAGCCTGGTGGGTACATACATTGAAATTTTAAAGTCTAGAAACGGCATCTACTTGATACGAAACAATAATCCCACCTGCTTTCGGGGTCCTTTGCCTCAATAGTTTATCGTTCCTTGAGCTCTCACATCATGGGCGCTTATCAGGATGGCTCTCAAGCACGTTCATCGGATTTTATGGCACTGAAATGCAAGGGCACTGTAAGGTTGAGTACTGTGTGTTGGAATAGGACCACTCTCCTTGAGAAGACTTGATCGCCGCAAGGTTCTGGCTCAATTTTTGTCCCTGGACGAGATCTTCTGTGACAAAGGGATTGGATGCCTTCTGTCCGTTGACATCCTTAGTCTCGCAATTCTGAGGCCAGGTAAAGACGTTTCTCATCTATCACGACTTCAAGTGGTGCACACTACTCACGCAAATTTTTGGTCAACTGATCGTCTCGTGAAGTTGATCAGTATGAACTATGAAGTCTGGTCTGATTGATTTCCCGGTCCCCGTCCGAGGCTGTTCTTTTCTCCCTGGTTGATGTGTGGCGTCAGACGGGGCATATCCTTCTAAAGTCCAATGAAAGAAAAACATGTGCGGCTTTGCTCCAGCCGACACTGAATATTAGGTCACTCACACTCTAGTGATATCTAGATGTGTCAAACGGTGCTTCGGGCTGATGGATCAAGTCCTTGCAGATAGGCAAACTTACAGTGATTTAACCATAGTGCACAAGTGCCTTGACCTTTCCGAGAACGCTGGATGTTGAATGGTTCTATCATGTCGACATAACAAAGAATTCAGCCGTCTTATCTGCAGTCTGGTGGATCCATGCCTTCTTCCCCTCTTTCACAACTCTCGGAGTTGATCGTCTGCTGTCTCACTGCTACATGACCGCTCCTGAAATTGCCATATGAAAAACAGCAGACCAGGACTGCACACAGCACAATTGTGTTATTTCACTAGTTGTTAACTCCGACTCTGAATCTAAAGCAACGGAATTTTTATAGCCCTAAATTATTGTTAGGCACCTGGCTCAGGCTTTAACGCTTAAGTTTCGTTGCAGGTGAGTGTATTGTACACTCTAAAACCTGCCCGTTACTCTCCCAAAGTGTCTTCTGTATTTGACATTGCCTGTGTTGTCACTCTCAGTAGTTCTTCGCCAGAAAACAATTTTCCATTCATTTGTAATCCCACCATGTCATATGAAATTCAACAGTGTAGAAATCATGTGGCAATATATTACATTGGCAAAATGATGGCGTCAAAGCCACATGGTTTCTGATTTAAATTGGAAGGACCCCGAGCTTCAAGAATTCTCCGGGTCTCTTTTCGGGCCGTTTCGAACTTTTTCGTTCAGCCCAATTGACTGTTGATCAGAGGAAGTATGGCGGACGACTTATCTGAAGGAAAAATTTATGCAACTTTTGAACGATTTGCAGATCTGAAGAAATGGCAGGAATCTATGCTTAATCAGGATTTGTTTCGCGAACCGAGTGATGAGGAGCAAAAGGATGAAGATTGGGCCGAGCAAAGGTTCTCCTTTACAGTATGTCCTATTATTTTTCTGCAATCTTTGTTGATTACTTTCTGCAGCTCGGTGAATATCAAGAACAGTCATATCTACTGGATCCCTTCCTCGAAGAACTCGTAACGCCGGTAGTTGAACATTTAAAAGCTTACGCTAGGACCGTTATTGAGGATCCTTCGAAAAGTAGCTCGTCCGAGCGCGTTAATCGCGTTTCTACTTTGCTCTACTACTACACAAAGTTCAGGGGTTATAAAACGATCAGTAAGTCAACTCGAAAAAGTTTGCAGCTAGACATGGGTTGATAACCTAATAGTTAGATTTTTCCCTCATGAAATTGCTGATTTGCCCATCATCTTGGATTTTGCACAAGTTCCTGATGGTCTTCTGAACCATCCCGACCAATGGACTCTTCGATATATCATCTTGCTTTGGTTATATATCATCTGCATCATCCCGTTTGATTTGGTTCAATTCGATGATCCTGTGCATATAGGCCGTACGGCCAATTCTTTAGAGATTCTAGCAAAACGATATCTCGGAAGAGCTGGAGTCGAGAGAGAAGGAGCCGCACTATTGCTTGCAAGGTTATATGTGAGGTAGGTTACTCAAGCATCTTCACGAGCAAGGCACCGACTTCAATAGAAAGGACACTGGTTTAGGCCTTCATAATCACGTCGTGTGGTCACAGAATTTCCTAACCGATACCGATGATATTATGAAGGTAAGTTAATCCTCTCCTTTTTCGAATGACTTGATCAAATTTGGATTAATTTGGCGCACCTTATGCAGGCGTTAGGAATTCTACAAGTACTCTGCGAGGTTGTCAAGTCAGGATCGGCGGAACAAGTCCATCAAGAGGTCGTCGAACTAATGTCGATTACTCGAATTCTTCAAGACTCAAAAATGTTAATTAACACCATCGTACGGAAGTACCGGTCGAAGTTGGCATCGAGAATCGGTCTCAGACTGCTTCCAGGAAGGGCAAATATAAAGAGGATGGATGGTCCGTTGAAACGATTCCGTTTCGGTTTGGAGTGCGGCTGAGATTTACTTTGTAGTTCGAACGCTTGTGGGGGACAAATTAACTATCACAGAAGACTCAGAAGACTTTGATGTGCCGAGTGAAGTGGAAGAGGCGTTGGAGCAGCTCTTCGGGGCTCTACAGGACAAGGTAGACTACTTGACATTGAGTCCACTAGCTTCTCTAATCGTCCTCAGGACACGATTGTCCGTTGGTCAGCTGCTAAAGGTATTGCAAGAATCGCTGAACGTCTCCCGAAGGACTTTGCCAACCAAGTCATTGAAACCGTGTTGGCGCTGTTTGAAGTTCATTCCATGGCAGCATCTATGCTCTACGACCTCCCTGCCGTCGCGGAAGGCACATGGCACGGTGCGTGTCTGGCATGTGCCGAAATGGCTCGTCGAAGTCTCGTTGGACCTCAATATCTCCCCAAGTTGATCGAGTGGTCATCAAAAGTTGGTTCATCTTTATTGACTAGAATCACATTAATCGAGACTCTAATTACACATCTCTGGTGTTGCAGGCTTTGTATTTCGATCTTCGCAAGGGTGCTCACTCCATAGGGTCCAATGTTCGCGACGCCGCTGCATATGTATTATGGGCGCTGGCTCGAACGCAGAACAGCAATGCCTTAGTGCCTCATGCAGAAAAACTGGCACAAAGACTTATGGCTGTCGCTCTTTTTGATCGAGAAGTACATATTCGACGTGCAGCTAGTGCAGCATTCCAAGAACATGTTGGTAGAACGGTGGGCATGAATCTCTCTTTTGGGGTTTCTCAGGAGTTCCTGCAGTGCTTCTCACGCAACGTTTTTATCATGACAGAGTTTATTTCCACACGGTATCGACGTGTTGGGCAAAACCGATTTCTATTCTGTCAGTATTCGCAAACATGCATTTTTAATCGCTGCACCCCAGGTCGCACTGTGAGCCCAAAACCCAGTACATTTCATTAGTTTAA
>Ga0307514_10005223_pt1 | contig 11695 bp, 13 predicted proteins | sample 16_EM_MG_FD_203088 | JGI IMG/M metagenome (GOLD analysis project Ga0307514, IMG submission 203088) | Populus trichocarpa ectomycorrhiza microbial communities from riparian zone in the Pacific Northwest, United States - 16_EM | ecosystem: Host-associated > Plants > Roots > Unclassified | place...
TTAATTTGGCCCATGATTAAATCAAATTGGCCTATTAAAAATTTAATTATGTTATTGGACTTAATTTTTATGCAAATTCGTCCAATAATCATTTAATTTGACCCTGAATTTGTATTTTTTCTCTATTTTGGTGCATAGTGGGGTACAATTAGGCCTTGAATTTCCTCCAAAAATTTCAGCTTGATTTCCCAGCCTGCTTTCTCCACGTTGCCAGCCTTTATTTTATTTTTTTGATTTTTATTTTGAAAACAAAATTTGAGGAATAACCCAGAATTGGGTTATGACAAAGATGTCATGCTCCTGAGGGCTCATACGATAACGGGGAAGATTTGGTAAGCTAGCTCCTGGAACAAAATCAATGCGATGTTGGATATCTCGCATTGGAGGCAAGTGTGTTGGCTCTGCTAATACATCTTCAAACTCTGCCAATAAACAGTGAACCTTTTCAAGTGGGGTTGGTATGTCTTGTTCCATTCCTTTTACTATTAAACAAACACAAGATTTGGCTTTCTTCATATCTTCCACAAACTCATTCTCGTTAAGAGCTACAGACAATAGAGTCTTCTCTTCCATCTTTAGTGAAGTGTTGCTGGGATGACTGGGAACCACAACTATCTGCTTGTTATTCCAAGAAAAAACATACGTGTTGTCTCTTCCTCTGTGGGTTGCATCAATATCAAACTACCACGACCTGCCTAGTTATACATAACAAGCATCAATCTCCATAATATCACAAAGAATGTCAGATCTGTAAGTCTTTCCCAAAGATAATGGTAAATAACATTGTTGAGTAATCTTCATGCTAGGCCCTTTCTTTATCCACGCAATGTTATAAAGGGTTGGATGTAGTTGTGTCTTAAGCTTAAGGTGCTCAAGAAGGCTTTGTGAAACCAGATTTTCACAACTGCAACTATTAATCACCAGCTTACACATTTTGTTGGTTACAGAACACTTGCCTTCAAAAATCAATTTGCGCTGTGATTCGTCTGCTTGTGCTGGAGTGTATAATAGTCTCCTTACAACACATACCACTTCCTCACCGTCTTCCTTAGCCACTTCATAGTTGCAATCCTCTTCAGTTGTGTTATGCTCCTCATAATCTCCTTCAAGTTCTTGCTGAGTGATATTGACAAATTTGCGTCTGGGATAGTCACTAACCAACCGACCATATACCTTGCATGGCCAAATAGTCTTGAACACTATAATTCAATCCATTCACATAACGCGCAACTTGCTGGTCTTCATTTTCATTCAAATTGCATCTAGCTTGCAAACGTAAAAACTCCTCAGTGTAGGCAGACACTGAACGTGTACTCTGATAACAGTTCTGAAATCGTTGAAAAATTACTTGTTCATAATCTAATGGAAGAAAACGACCCTTTAAGAGTGTTTTCATTTGAGTCCAATTCCGAATAAGAGGTTGTCCTCTAGTCCTTAACAAATCCTGGTGACGCTGTCACCACGCACCAACACCTCCACGTAACTTATAAGCTACAAAATCCACCTTACGTTCAGTTTCAATCCTCATAATATCAAAGAAACGCTCCACTTCATATATCCAATCAAGAAACTGCTCAATATCTGCTACACCACTGAAAAAAGGTAGATCAACCCTCATTTTATAGGATTCACCTTGCTGGTTCCCATTTCTAGCACGTGGTCTGAAGTCACCTCCAAAGCCCTCTTTATTTTCATCTTCAAATTCAATGTGTAGAGGTACAACATGTTCCTCATGCAAGTTCGATCTTTCCCTTGCAACTATAGGGGTTGCTTTATGGCCTTGTGGGGGTGGGGCATTGATTTGCAAGCCTCTAACAAATTCATTCAGCATTTCAATGTTCCTAGCCATTCCTCTACACTTTGCTCTATCCTTGTAAGACGCTCTCATTATCTTAGCCAACCATCACAAGACCTGACTCTGATACCACCTGACGCAGAACAAGATGTTGCTGGATCGTGATCTTGTTCACGAAGATGAAGATTGTTGATATCGTTCAACAAGACAAAGAGTAGCTTCAAAATTTAACAATAATTTTGAACTGAATAAATTTATTAAAATTAATGTGTCCTCCTTTGTGATTACATCCAACTAAATATAGCAACAGGCCAATGAAACTCTAGATAACATTAAAATTCATGAATAAAGAAAAATGTCTAGATTCGTTCTATGTCTAGATTAACTTTATTAAATTCAGCAGGCTTTAAAGATTAGATTCAAATCTCTGAAATCTTGATTAATGATGGCTGGTTATAGCTCTTCATTTTTCCGTTGTTCTTGATTTGACTGCAACTCTTCATTGTCATGCGTTCCCATCATATTATGCTAATTACTTTAATATTATATTTTTTATTTTTTAAAATATATTTATTTTTTTAATATTTGTTTATGCTAAAATAAAAATTATCCCAGTGTGGCGGGCGCCAACCTAAGTAGCACAAGCTGTATGTTGCCTAGGCTCATCTAAGAAAGAGACACGGAGGCGGAAGCATCTTCATATTAAGTGCAATGAATATACATGTAGTCATCTCAACTGTGGACCACACAAAATCCTTTTTACCGTTTTGACTGCGCCGGCTTCCTTTGAAAAACCACACCCTCCTTCTCCCCCTCTCTTGTATTTCTCAGTTTAGGGTTTTACTTTACTCCTCCTCCCATGGCTTCCATTTCCACCACCCCGAAATTCTCCGTCTCTCAAATCTCCCTCAACAGATTTCTTTTCTCTCCGAACACCACAAAACTCTCTTTTCCTCCTTCCATTTCCTTCCCTTCCACTTCCACTTCCCTCCTCAAAACCAAAACAATCACCTCCTCACTACCCCCCTCTTCCTCTCCCTCCCCCTCTCTCACCCGCCCTGTCTACGTCCCCAACAAAATCCCAGACCCCAATTACGTCCGCATTTTCGATACCACTCTTCGTGATGGAGAACAATCCCCTGGCGCAACACTCACTTCCAAAGAAAAGCTTGACATTGCTCGCCAGTTGGCTAAACTCGGGGTTGATATAATCGAGGCTGGATTCCCTGCTGCTTCAAAAGATGATTTTGAAGCTGTTAAAATGATTGCTAATGAAGTTGGGAATCAAGTTGACAGTGAAGGCTATGTTCCTGTTATTTGTGGGTTGTCTAGGTGTAACGAGAAGGATATTAGGGCTGCCTGGGAGGCTGTTAAGAATGCAAAAAGACCGAGGATTCATACTTTTATTGCCACCAGTGGGATTCATATGGAGTATAAGTTGAGGAAGAGTAAAGAAGAGGTTGTGGAGATTGCATCAAGTATGGTTAGATTTGCTAGGAGTTTGGGTTGTGATGATGTTGAGTTTAGCCCTGAAGACGCTGGCAGGTTTGAACTTTTGGGTTTTGAGTTTTTTGTTTCTGTTTTCAATTTTGTTTGCTCAGTTTCTGATATAATTCTTTGGGGTTTATGGATACAGAGAAGCTACAGAACATTTTTATGTTATTGATGAGTGTAAATGAAGCATAGCCACTGTTTTTTTAATCTTATTTCTTTAGTTTCGAAAGCTGTGAATGGTTTTGGGGTTTTATTTTTGTGAACAGCATTTTGTTGCATACAGACTTGTTTTTTGGTCATTGGATGATCTAATGGCTACGAATTCAGGGTCGAATTGTGTGTGTGTGTGTGTGTGTGTGTTTTTTATTATTATTATTATTATTATTGTTAGATTTGAGATCCTGCTGTTAGAAAATGGATGTGAAAGTGAGAATGCGATTATTAGTGTACCTGCTCGTGTTAGAAATTTCAATGAATCTATATTTTGTTATAGAGCTGGTTTCCTTATTTCTTGTATGGCTGTTTGAATTGAATGCTGGTATTTTTATTGTTTTGAGTTGAATTTTATGTTTACATGACCGCATTTAATTTTCAAGTATTTTGATCCTAAACCAGATCAGAGAGAGAGTTTTTATATCATATATTGGGTGAGGTTATCAAAGCTGGGGCAACAACTTTGAATATACCTGATACAGTCGGAATAACTACTCCTAGTGAGTTTGGACAATTGATTGCCGATATAAAAGCAAACACTCCTGGCATTGAAAATGTTATCATTTCAACGCATTGTCAAAATGATCTTGGGCTTTCTACTGCCAACACTTTATCGGTATGCCAATGACATTTTCTATTCTATTTAATCCCTGTTGATTTAAAATTGAATCACACTCACACCGTAACTTTTAATAAATCCAGGGGGCATGCGCAGGCGCAAGACAAGTGGAAGTGACAATCAATGGCATTGGTGAAAGAGCTGGAAATGCTTCATTGGAGGAGGTATAAGCTTTTCTTTTATATCCTTTTTTTGCATGATTAAAAAGGCTTTCGTCACTGATTTAGTTGATGAAAATCTCACTACACTTTCCCTGAAAACAGTTTTCCCAATTCTTGAGAAAGGAATTTTCAAATTGCCTGTGTGAGAATAAAGTTTTCATCTTTAATGTTTTCTCATGGATAGCCTGAGAACAGACCTAGGGATGATCAACATGAGGGAATGCTTTCTTAGATTTTTTTTATTTGGACTGTTTATATGACATGTTCCATCTTAATGTTTTAAAGAATACATATCGTCTGTAGAGACAGATAAAGCCATTTGTTGTAGCTCAATTTGTACCATCTTCCTTTCACTTTTTTCCTTGGTCTTGGTTTTATATGAATGGTCTTTACGTTATCATTTGAATGTTGTATAACTAGATTTTCTTTTCTTTTCTTTTTTAAGTGGCTTTCTGAAGCAGCATTGAAATTTAAGAGATTCTGCTTTTGTATTAATTATTGAAGCATTTGCTTTTAAATTCTGTTCTCCTACCCTTGCTTCTCACCTATGGATATATTGCTTTCCCTTCATTTTTCTTTCGTATACTTATGCTAGTTGCAAATATGTAGGTTGTAATGGTAATTAAATGTCGTGGAGAGCATGTTTTAGGTGGTCTGTATACTGGGATCAATACTCGACACATCACTATGGCGAGCAAGATGGTATTCTTTGTGTGCTCTGCTTTGCATTTTCCTGGTATGCATTCTGTTGTTTATAAAATATGATTTTCATGATGCTTGACATTATTCTTTAGGTAGAAGAGTACACAGGGTTGCATGTGCAGCCACACAAGGCTATTGTTGGAGCTAATGCTTTTGCTCATGAAAGTGGCATACATCAGGTTGGTATTATTGCACTTTCAATGAGCATGGATGCTGTGTTTATCAATTCACTTTTAACTTACCGTACCTGTATTATGTTGCCAATACATGTTATTTAGGTGCTTGTTCACTTATGCAATCTGAGTGTAGTTACAATTGGATCTACTGTAGAATTTTCTTCTCAATATGGATTAATTAAGATGAGACATGCAAATCAATGTGCAAGTTATCAAATTTTGGAAATGTCCAAATAAGAGGCTTAAACTTGTCATTGGTTCTCTCACATTTTTTTAGCTTCTCATTAAAACGTTTTGTTCAGAGTTTTTTACATGTCTTCTCAATTATCTATTGATTTTTAGTTATTTTCTTTGAAGCTACACGGTACTGGCCCTGGGTGTCTTGATCTGTTTGTTTAGATTATATGTGTTTCCTTGAATACTCATTAATCTTGGAATATTAGAGTGATGCTTTTTGGAAATTTATTTGGTTTACTGTGATATATTCTAAATATAATTTGTGTTTTCAAGGATGGTATGCTGAAACACAAAGGTACATATGAGATTATCTCACCTGAAGATATCGGGCTCGAACGTTCCAATGATGCTGGAATTGTCCTTGGAAAACTTAGGTACCATTCTTCAAAATCTTCTAATTCTACTGTCAATAGTTAGTCTTCCTATATTGCCATTGATGCATTATTACCTTCGAATGGAAAACTAATTTTTCTTTGTAGTTTCATTATTTCCACAAATGCTTGAAAATTTCATACACGTAATTTTGATTGGGCTTAATAGATTCTAATTTGTTGCCCATGTAAATGAGCAAATCAATAATCCATGTTTATCCACCACTTCATAGTAGAGATAGGCATCCTTCTTGATAGTTTGCTGTTCTTATATTTATGTGGTTTAGTTAAGATGGACTCTATAATTGATTCGTTATTTGCTTTTGCTTTATTCATATGTTCTTTATCAAATCATGGCATTTTCTTTGTCCTTTTAATGCTGAAGTGGGCGGCATGCTTTGAAAGATCGACTAAATGAGGTATGCAAAGATTTGCAGATGTTAAGAGTTCATTGGATTTCCTGATTCTCTGACTTGTGCAATAACATTTTTTTATTTTTGCTTCTATCAGCTTGGTTATGAGCTGGATGATGCACAACTTGGCAATATATTTTGGCGTTTCAAGGCTGTAGCTGAAACGAAAAAGGTGAACTAGTGATGATTTTTTGCATCCTTTTGTGATGCCATCAAGTTTATATATTACTTTCACAAAGTGCATCTTTAAATAAAAGTTGAGGATTGCTTTTCTAGTGGTCTTGTCATATTTTCCTGTCTTAAACTGCCTTTTAGATTATCACTATGATCTTGCAAAAGTGGAAGATCTTGTGCTGGTTATAGCTTTCTCTGCTCAAAATGTTGAGACTTGAGACAATAAATCAGGAGAAAACTTTTGGAGCTAGGTATACCCTGTTTGTGAAAAATATATAATAGCATGAGTTGCATTTATGTTTGATCATAAGACACTCCTGGTGGGAGTGAGACTCGTGGAAAACCATGATATTCTAACAATTTTCCTTTTTTCATTTTGTCTTCAAATTTTCCCCACCCCCTGAAGCAAACACATCCCAAGCTTTTTGTTGTTAAAAGGCTTAGGTAAAACAATGATGGTTAGATTGATGAGTACTTTATGATGAAAGATAGTGGCATTAAAGTAGAGAATTTGAAGATTCCTCGCCTTATACTCAGCAGATTGCCTTGACAATCTGGCATGGCTGTCTTGTTTAATGGATGTTGGCGTTAGAAACATTTATTAAAGTGAGGTCTTTTAATCCTGCTTTCTTGAAAAGGAAGTAAACCATGCATGGGAGGCTTTTTGTGGGAATGTATTCTTTATTTGTTGGCTTAATTTAAATTGCTGATGCTCTAGAGAGTTACGGATGCTGATCTGATAGCATTGGTGTCAGACGAAGTATTTCAGCCAGAAAATGTTTGGAAGCTGCATGATTTGCAGGTGAGTTTGAAATTTAATTTCAGCTGGTTCATCTTTTCATTTCATGTGATGTTTCAACTGCATTCTAACCAATCTGAATGAACTTGACACACAGGTTACTTGTGGAACCCTTGGTCTTTCAACTGCAACTGTTAAACTCCTAAGTGCTGATGGGGAAGAACATGTTGCATGTTCTCTTGGAACTGGGCCTGTAGATTCAGCTTACAAGGCTGTTAACCTCATTGTGAAGGTTGGATACACACAAAATTACTTCTCTACATTGCCAGAATTTCCATTTCATTTTGAAAAATTATGCCTTCATCAAATTTTAGAACAGGGTTCTAAACTTGATTCATCTTTAAGTTTGCATTTCCTTGATTTTTTTTTTTTTGTTTGCCCACCAGTTTCCTACCCCAGTTGCCTTTTTGTTTGGTAAGGGGTAATGTCACAGTGGAATTATTTACAGTTGATTGTTATTGGAATTTTTTTAGTGTTAATATGCTGTAAAGACTTTATGGTATGCTTTAGACTGGTGCCTGAGTTTTTTATGTGCTTGATATTCTTAGGGGCTGTGGATTCTTTTTTTTTATTTTTAAATGAAGGTCATGGACTTTGTGTTGTCTGACAACCTTCCCATTCCAAATGCATATATTTGCTTTTGCTAAGGTGTGATTATTTACTAAAACTGGCACCTTCGTGTCCAATTTTCTATATATGCAGGAACCAGTAACACTTCTTGAGTACTCCATGATTGCTGTTACAGAAGGCATTGATGCGATAGCCACTACCCGTGTTGTAATTCGTGGGGAGAACCAACATGCACCGACCCATGCTTTAACAGATGAACCCTTTCAACGGACATTTAGGTACAGTAGCACATCTTAGTGTTGCATTATTTTGAGTTGATGTGTCTGTTTTGTGACTTTATTGACTAATGAAAAAATCTTTATTTGTTTTCTTTTATGCAGTGGATCTGGGGCAGGAATGGATATTGTTGTTTCTAGTGTCAAGGCCTACGTTGGTGCATTAAATAAGATGTTAGCTTTTAAACAGCAGCCATCCATGAAAAGGGTTTCTACGGAAAGAACTCCTGTGTCTGCTTGAAGCATTTGAACTCATCTCTCCTGCGTGGTATATATCAAACCAAACTCCTTCATTTTACTTTCAAAAGCGAGCGAGAATATATTTTAGAATGTAAAATGTTTGAAGATAAAATTGTCTATAAGACCGAAAACCTGTATGAAGGTAGGATTGTCTTCATGCCTGAAAACCCTGTTGGTGTTCGCGGTATGTTTTATTTCAATGCTTCAGATTACGTACTTGATCTTTTTGTGTTGTTGAAACTTGTAATAGGAAGAGGTAAACACTCAGACTCAAACAGTTCTTTGTTTCCTTTTTCTTTTCCTCCCTGTTAATTACTCAGGCCCCAGCTGCCGAAGTGTCTCTGTCCATTACCTCTTCCCATCTTCGAAGAGGCAGACAAAGACAATCTATGCTTGTTGCCGGCATTCTTGCCTACAAAATGAGACCTTCAAAACTTGTATGGATGTAAAGGTGCCTCCAAAGAGGGCAAAATTTTCTGATCTGATTTCATAATATATAATGACAAAGGAAGGAACAATGAAATAAATCTCCCTTTCTAGCTCTTTGACATCGTAAATTAAACATAGAATGAAAAATAACATAAAATTTTCTGTTTTGATTCCACAATAAGTTGTTGTCTTGTAGCCGTAGGCTAAACAACAATTTTAATGTAGCAAAATCAAAGCAGATTAAGTGGGAATATATCAGCAGACATTGATAAAGGGATACAGTGAAGGAGTTTATCGACTGTTTGGGACTCACTCGATAGAACTTTTAGAAAATGTTGCCTCCAGCATGTACGCGATAATTTGGAATTCAAAGGCCCTTGCAAGTTGTAATTATTAAAGCTTTATCTTAGCGAAAATGGTGGATATTCATAGCTGACTTGTAGGTTAACAGCCTTTAGAATATCTTTTTTCAAAAGATGGGAAACTTTATTTGTTTTAATCTTGCTTTTGAGGCACAATTGCTTGTACAAGCTGAATCTGCTTATGCTGCTGGCTAAGGCGATCCATATCCCATTGATTCCCCCTCTTGGTGGGACAAAGGCATCACACTCTTGTTGCTTCCGATTTTAGAAATGGATTTATAGTTCATTTACTCTCAAGCCTTCCAAGTCAAGCTTTTAGAAATGGCAATACAAAAATATTGTAGCACCGGAAGGGGAAGGAGAGATCATTCATTACAAAGAACAACGTCTCTCCTTTGCTCGTGATGTCTCCCATTTCGGCACTTCGGCACACTCTCGTCCCTGTGTGAGTGAGAGCGTGTACGTATAAGACTTCCAAAGACGATGAAACTTATTCCACAAATCCTACATGATGATCACCTACTCTTTAAATTAAAGGTTAATTAAACACAATTAGTCTTTAATACTCGTGTTAAAAAAGTTAACATAAAACCGTTCTTGAGAGTTATGCTAACTTGAGTTTTAGATTAAGTAATAATTATTTAATATAATATCAAAGTTAATTTCATCAAGTGGCTATGGTTCGAATTTGTCATTCCCTCTTGCTCTTGATTAAAGAATTACATGCAAAGTAATGGTGGATTAGTTCAAAAAATATTAATAAAGATTTTATGTAAAATAATTTAAATTTAAATGCGACATAAATAGAAATTTATTAAAATTATACTTTTTAAAATATAAAAAATATTTTAAAAAACAACTACTATATTATTATATTACTTTTAAACAAGCTTAAAAAGTCTTAATAAAATAGAATATTTAAAAAATATATTTGACTTTAATCTGAAAAAAGGTGCGTTCGATCGTTTATTCTGAAAAAGAAAAGGATTGAAAAGGTGTGTCATCGCCACATCCAATAAAAGTATAGACCCCACATCATCAGTACCAGGACACTTCGTGGACACCCACTATTTGACTTAATCTCTAATGTTTGACTTCTCTGTGACAGCCAATCTGAGCCGTCCAAAACCATTTTTTTTTTTACTGGCAAAAGCTTACAAATAATAATACACAGGTACGTTTGGCAATACAACCAAAACACTGTTTGTTAAAAAAGTTGTTCGTCTTTTAATAGTATGGGTCTAATTTATATTTTTATACAACCTGTGGTATCAATTATTACTATTCTTATTCGTTGCATCGTGGAAAAAAAAAAAGAGTAAACTTTAACTTCACAGTAACCCTTCTTGAACGAGATCTAGAAGGTTTTTTTAATTAATTGGAGAGTTGTTATTTAGTATTACGGTTACTAGAAATTTTAATTATTTTTTTACATATTTTAGGTAAAAAATTGATTGTATAAAAAAAAAAATTAATACCTCTAATATACCTTACATGAGATAAATTACATTGTTTTTTTATTATTTGTTATGGTATGATGATGTTTATATCTACCGACTTACTATGATAGATTTGCTACGATGAACAAATCTTGATTTTCTAGATCAAGAACTCGGTCTAGAAAAGTGAAATATCTTCAATTATCATTGAGGCTTCTTTCAGGGTAAAACTAGAATTTTTGCTACTGTGACATTCCAAATAATATTTTAGATAAAATTCCTTACGGATTTTATCATTATATTAGAAGTGAATGAACTTTATTATTCATAATAATATTTTGGATATTAACCTCATATAATTTTTTTATCCTTGTATTAAAGTGAATAATAAAATTATTATCCCTAATAATATTTTGGATATTAACCCTTTTAGGTTTTCTATCCTTATACTAAAAGTGAATAATATAATTATTATCCTTAATAATATTTTGAATATTAATCTATTTTAGGTTTTTTATTCTTATATTAAAAGTGAATAATATTTTCTTATCAAAAATAATTTTTAAATATTTTTAAAATATAGGTAAAAAACCTTTGGAATTTTACAAGCTTGTTGCAAAATCCATGCAATATTTTTTAAAACATGCCAAAGTATATTTATTTATTTTTTTGAAAAAGATGCTCAAATAGTTTTAGGATTTCTGTCCATATGCAAGAAAAAAAAATTACTTTTTTAGACTTTGTTTGGCAAAAACCCGTTTTTTCTTGAAATAAAACTATCCAAAATAAGCTTAAGGGGTGTTTGCCAGATACACCATTAAACAAAAAAAAACCCTTAACAAAAATATGGAAAACCAAACAGTGTCTTAAGTCTTTGACCCAGAATGATCCGACCGGGTTGATGCAACTAGGCGGACCTGAAATTTTTAATTCAACCATAAACCGAACAAAAAATCATGATTTGACCTGAAAACAACAAAAAAAAAACATATTAAACACTTTAAAACTCAAAAATAATAACCTGAACAAAACATACCAAATACCAAAAAAATAAAGAACATCAAGGATATTTAAACTCGAACCCAACAACGATGAACCCAAAACAGATCAGATTTGGTTGAAACGAAGGCACATGCAAGTTGAAAATCATGCAATGATTAATAATCTAACATCCATTCACTTCGATTATCACGATTTTGTCAAAATAGTTTTTTGTTCTAAACCGA
>Ga0307514_10005224_pt1 | contig 11692 bp, 12 predicted proteins | sample 16_EM_MG_FD_203088 | JGI IMG/M metagenome (GOLD analysis project Ga0307514, IMG submission 203088) | Populus trichocarpa ectomycorrhiza microbial communities from riparian zone in the Pacific Northwest, United States - 16_EM | ecosystem: Host-associated > Plants > Roots > Unclassified | place...
GTGCGCAATTGGTGGATGGGTCGAACGATCCGTCAATATTGACCCATTGGCCAATGGGTCAACCGATTGACCAATCGTCGTGATTGCTGAACGGAACAGAACAATACTATCGAAACCTGGCTGTAATCCGAACTGTAGCAAGGAAGGATGACTTAAAACGTCCTCGTGAAATACCATATCTCGTCTCTTAAGTAACTTTTTAGCATCAACATCAAAAACCACGAATACATTACCAGTATTGTAATAATAAATCTCCACAACACCCAACTGCTGAGCACGGCTCCATTCTTGCTCATAACCAGGTTCAGGTTCTGGGATCTCTCCCAAATAGTCCCATACTCCTTTCTTTATGAGAACCCTCTGTATATTCCTCTTCCATGCCTGGTAATTCGTGCCATCAAGATTTTCAATAGTAGGTTTAAGGTGTGACATTTCGTTTGCCATGACAGAAGGAGGAAAGATTTTCGTGATATAGGTAGTATAAAAATAAAAAATAACATTTTTTTTCCTGCGCTTGCTGTTGCAGTCGAGGTTGGTATGGTGAGTGAGGAGACGCTAATTGATTCGAAGACCTGCGGCGTAATCGTCGGTTAGGTGATGGCGATTCTGAGGATTCTGAGGATGAAGGGGATTGCGGAAAACGAACTCTTCACTGGGTAGGGGAAACCTGTCCAGATTGGGACCATTGAGGAGATGTATGCGCAGCAGAGTGGTTTCGATATGCTATTGGCCGGGCAGGGGAAACCTGTATAGATTGGGACCGTCAAGGAGGTGTATACGCAGGAGATCGGCTTCGATCCTGAGCCGGAGATGGTGATGCAGCTCTTGCATTTTGTGCACTGGGTCTTCTTTGTCAATCGCGAGTACCCATGTCTGGAATGCTGTCTTGTTGCATACTCTCTTCCCATTTCATCTAGTTAACACTGGCAGTGGGGTCATTGTCAGCTGGGTAGGGGGAACCTGTACAGATTGGGACCGTCGAGTAGGTGTACGTGCAGGAGATCAGCTTCGACCCTGAGCTGGAGATAGTGATGCAGCTCTTGTATTTTGCACTCTGGGTCTTCTTTGTCAGCCGCGAGTACTTATGTCTAGAACGCTGTCTTGTTGCATACTCTCTTCCCGTTTCACCTAGTTAATGAAGTTACCCATTAGCTCAACACTGGCAGTAGGGTTATTATTGCTACTTACAGTCCGCCTGATAATACGCTTCGACCGGCAGGGATCACAGGTCTTCATCCTGTCTTCAGTTTGGGTAAGGGTCCAGAACGTTGGACCATACTACCGATAGCACCGACTGCATAGTACGGGATTTAGAGTGGTGCTCATACTGTGACAATAGTCTGATTGTGATTGTTAGTGGGAGTTGTGCAAGTGACGATAGTTGGTGAGGTTGTGCGAGCAAACGGTTATGGAGCAAACCACAGAGTTCTAGGGACATTCTTTACGGCTAGGTGCCAAGATATCTACAGATCAGGTGATCTGACAATTTTATAGATCAGGTGATCTGACAATTTTGCCAAGAACCCGGGGGTTTCCGGTGAAAAAATATAAACTAATGTTAATTTAAAAATTTAAATTGGCATTGCCAATTAATGATTCCCCCTGTTCTCGTGCCCAGACTCCTTTATCTACCTACGCTAAGAAATAATTCTGGGCACGAGAACAGATTCCCCCCCCCAAAAAAAAATCTATTTTAGATGGCCCCAGGTCCAAGGAACCATTTGACCTTGTGCACACTAATCTAATAGGACTATTCAAGGTCGAATCAATGGGATGCAAGAAATACATGATCTCTTTGATAGGTGATTTTACCCGTTATGCTGAAGTTAACTCATTTAAGAAGTCTGATGTAAATCACATACTTCAGGCATTTTGTGCAAGAATCAACACTCAAACTGGACGATTTCCCCGATCATTCCGGTCTGATTAAGGTCGTGAATATGTCAATGCTGAACTAACCGGCTATTTTGAAAAAAAATGCTATCTAGCATTAAGTGACAGCCGCCTATGCTCTCGTATCAAATAGCGTTGCAGAACGCTTTAACCAAACTCTCACGAGTATAGTTCGAACTTTGTTAGACAATGTTCCAATCTCTCTCTGGGCAGAAGCCTTTAACTGGGCCTGCTAGAGGTGAAGATGGGAAAGCGAATGCACAAACCCGATATCGTAACACCGGCAGGCATACGCCAGAAGTACAGACTCCACGGAACAACACCGGGGCATCTGAAGTGGAGCGGGATAGCCATCAGGGGACTGACATATATGATGACAGACAAAGGTCCCCAGGCATACCATACATCACGGGGAAGCGGCTCATCACGGGGAAATGGCGCACTAACCGGTACATTTATTTGGCGCCCGATCTCGATCTAAGTACACGAGTAGAAGCAGCAACAGGCAAGGTAGAGGTGCGGAAGGTACTTGCAGAGCGATGTAAACTCTGTTGAAGGGGTGATGGTGGGGTGGAGGGTCGGAGCGCATGCATATGCCGGGGGCGAGGGGTAGAAACAATGATACATGATTCCATAGAAGTGTCTGACTCAACATCCGTAGTATCCCAGTCCTCAATTGACATGAAAGAATCTTCACTACTAGCTACAGTAACAGGACTAGCAAATTGAACCCGAGATTTCTTACCTTTAGGGGTGGATGGTTCCTTCGCAACCTTCCCTGCAGCCTTTTGTGCACGGACCCCCCGCTCTCGATATAACTTTGCCAGGACCGCCCCATCCAAAACAAGGCCCAAATCAGTACCAAGCTCTCGACGATCTGGTTTTGCCTGCATCCTTTGTGCCTCTTTCCACTTCCGAGTGGTATCTCGCTCAAGTTGAAGATCTGTATCTCGCGAAATTGCAAATCGCTGCAAAGAGTCAATAAGATCAAGAAGTTTAGTGCGTGGCACCTCTGTTGATGAGTTGAGAAGAAGCTTGGCTTGTCGCACTCGCCTATGTACATTCGAGGTATTCCGTGGTGTCGGTGGCGGACGTGGTGTTGGTGGGGATACAGGTTATGCCAGTCTTTCTCGCCAGGCTCTTGTGGAAGCTTACTAAGCACATGGCGGGGATTCAATGGTATCAATCCTGCCCTACGCTATGCCCCACTAATGTTGGATAGAGTGTATGTCTTTTTTTTTTTTTGGGAATCATTAATCGCCATATTCTATATAGGATGAATGCGATTAATGAATCTTTAAAATAAAAATAAAAAAAAGCGCCATCCCTTCACCTTGGTGTGATCCCTACCCGTGGGTCTGTGCTTGATTACTGAATGGATCGTACCAACTGTAAATAGCGCCCCATTGACCAATTGTCCATATTGCTGAATGGAACACAACATAGAGGTTGTGCCAACCAGACTAATTGCAGGTGGTTGATATCAGGTTCATCAGAAACCACGAGATCTGCGTCGGGAGCTCCTGGCGTGCTTTTGCAAATCTCAAGGATATCATATGTATAAGCCGCACTAGGCTCGTACTCTGGCGACGCACCACCCCTGTCTGCTTATTTCCAGACGTAGTGCGCTGGATTATCTTTTCACGCTACAGTCCCCGTTTTGTGCTTCTATCCCGAACCTCCGGCATTCCAGAATCTTGCTCAGCGAGCCAGACACACCAAGTTGAACTTCATGCAACATGCGTCTCATCCCGCAACCCAGGGTGGTTTACTGGTGTTCCGTGCACATGCACATTGCAATAGTAGCCAAATGTGCATCAAATTAGCAGTTTTATTACGGGGTATCAAATGAATTATATCAGAATTTGATTACCGTATCCCGTTATCTTCACCAGCTTCCACGTTCTAGACTTTGAAGCGTCACATCCCTGTCAGAGAATCCGGATGAGTACCCAACCGATAGCCACTGGCATACACACCCTAGTGGCTCGCAATATTTGTGCCAGAATCCCATCAGCTGATGTGTGTTAGTCACAGGGTGGGACCGCACTGGCCAATGCCTGATATCATGACTCTGCTACGGAGAGACGCACATCGATAATCCTGTTGATCGTGGGAGAGAGTACTTTAGTGATATTATAGAGAGCTAGGGGTGGAGCTCGCAGAGAAGCTGGTGGGAGAGCTAGAAAACTAGCTAGTTGGAAGAGCTACCAGCCTGGTTTATATGAGAATGGACACAGGGCCCCAACAACAGTGGCTTTGTGAGATTGGGAAGTCGGAGGAGTGGTGGTGCGCATGCGACAGTTGGACACCGCAAAACACAGCACATCTGCTAGGGTGCCCTTGGGTAGGAGATGGCCGGGGGCGTACGAGCCAGATGATTTGGGAGGATGAGAGGTGGTGCGAGGCTGCGGTAGCGATCGTTATGTAGATAGATGTCGATAGTATGGAGAGGGCAGGGACTGGCCCGAGTGGAAGAGAGGGGCCACCTGGTAACCCCGGGAGCAACAGTCCATCGCCATACCCTAGATAGGATAAATGCGATCAATGATTCTTTAAATAAATAAAAAAAGAGCCGCCAGAAGAGCTGCCAGAAGACGTACTAGAATATCTGGTGGCAGAGCTAGTGGGAGAGATGATGGGAGAACTGGTAAACGAGCTGACGGAAGTTCTGGCGGAAAGGCTCGCAGGAGAGCTGCTGGACAAGCTGGAAAGAGCGCTAATAGACAAGGGGGCAGGAGAGCCGCTTGAGAAGCTGGCAAAAGAGATAGTGGGAGAGCTGGGAGAAATGCTCGCAGGATTTGTGGGAGTAGTGCTCGCGCGAGAGCTGACAGAAGAGCTCGCCAGAGTGGTACCCTGCTGGCAAAAGACTTGGAGAAACGGCTGGCGGAACAGTTGGCGGACGACCTGGCGGAGGAGTTGGCAGAAGAGCTGCGTGGGAGAGCTCTCGTGTGGCCTGCACCATGTGGTGTTAGTAGGGCCGTAGAGATAGGAGAGCTGGACCAGCCGGCTATGGGAGGGTGGTCGGGCGGTGGTCGTATGGATGATCGAGCTTCAGAAGCGGCGAGGACGAAGTTCATGTACCTGGGGTCCCTCTCGACAGTGGCGGATGCAGAAGAGGTCGGAGTGATGCTGGCATGGGAAGAGTGTGACATCGTGGCACTAGACCATCATGGAGCGATACAACGCATCTGGGACATGCAATATTGCCAGTCGAGGCCGTGGATTGAAGAAAGGTTGAAAGCACAGATGGTACGGCCACGGGCGCTGATGTGGGTGAGGGGCCACACGGGAGTGGAGGCAAATGAACAGGCGGATGCAAGGGCGAGAGAGGGAGTGGGGAAGGGGGTACGAATGGGGAACCGGACATTGCAACGCCAGCGGGAATTCGACAAGCGTATCCGATACATCCCAAAGCGCCTCCGCATTTGCGCTGGTCCACACGGCGATCAAAGGACTGGTCTATATGGTGACTGACAAGGGACCGCAGCGGCAATGGCTGAAGGAGATTTGGGAAGACGGGTGAGCCGTGGTACGTATGTGATGGCTGGACACCACAGAATGCGGCTCACCTGCAGCGTTGCCCGTGGGTGGGCGATGGGAAGGGGCGGTCTACAGAGCAAATATGGCAAGATGAGAGGTGATGTGAGCAGGTGGTGGAATTTATCTGCAATAGAAGCAAAATCAACAGAAATAAGCCAAACAAAGCACAAAAAAGTAGCAAATGCTACAGGCAAAGTTGCCATTGAGCCAAGTGATATTAGCAACTGCCCTGTCCATACCAATGTATGCCAAAGATCCTTGGTGGGAGTACTCGAAGGGACTGAGCTGCTTGACTCTCCTCAACGCCTTTGCCTTCCCTTGGATCTCCTTCTCCAGTGTCTCATGGTCTTACCCCTCGGTCTCCTCCTTCACCTCGACTTGCTCCACCTCGGTCTCCCCCTTCACCTTGCCTTCCTCCACCTCGGTCTCCCCCTGCACCTTGACTTCCTCCACCTCAATCTCCGCCTTTTCTACCTCTGCCTCCTTTTGGCCTTTGGACACCTCGGTCTCCCCCGTCAGCTTGATTTTCTCCACCTCAATTTTCGCCTTTTCTACCTCCGCCCCCGTCTTAACCCTCAACCTCTCCACCCCAATCCTCCGCTTCTCCACGTTGGCACCTATCCTGGCCACCGTCTTCTCTTTTTTGATCTCCAGGTAGGCTTTCGCAAACCTGCTGAAAATGACAAGGGCTAGCAAACCAACCACCACCCCCACCACCAGGACCACCGTACTCTCCGCTACCGGCACCACTAGTTCTGAGCCAAGCCCTTCAAGGTAAGGGAAGGTGGGGGCACAGCTGCTGGGATCGTGGTGTTGGTGGCGGAGGCGGTGGCCATGCTGGTTGGGGCTATGACTGGGCTGGCAATGGTGTAGATCATTGGGGTGATCGTGCTGGTAACTGGGCTTGCGAAGGTGTAGGTTGTTTGGGTCACGGTGATGGTGACCAGACTTGCTGCCACGGAGATGGTGACAGGGTCCATGGGAGCGTATATTGTAGCAGGGTCGGTGGGAATGTGGATCGGGGTCATTTCCGAGCTCCCAGGGGGGGGGGCTGCCTCCGCTATCCTGCTCACAATGCATTAGCTCCTTCGCCCAGCGAGTAGTACGCCTGGCGGAAGTTGGTAGCCTACAGTTCAAAAACGACTGGCAAGACCATGATGTAGCTGAGAATATACATCTTTGTTTGGGGGTTTTCGTGTGCTGAGGGAGGGGGAGATGAGGGCAGCACAGAGCAGCCAGGATGGGGGCTCATATGCGTAGCGGCGTTGGGTTGATTTCCCGGAGCGGAAGGTGACTCCAGACAGCTGTTGCAATTCCCCCATTGAGAATGGTTCGTGTCGACCCTCAGCCAGACTACGGTAAGTTTGATGAGATAGTAATAAATCCTCATTGAATCGCATTTACTACTGAAGTTCATGTACGTATATCGGTATGTAGGATTTCGGTATTCGGGCGTTGGCAGGGTACTCCACAACTGGCTGGATTGACCGCCGCTCGTGAGGGATTGACGTTTATATAGTTATAAGTAACCTAGTCTCAGAACCGCTACTAAGTAACCCATGACGAGTGGCTAGGTATGTTAAGTTTCATGAATAAACAAACTTCTCACTCATCCATCAAGAGCTAAGTTGGCCATCGGAACCCTCTTTCGGGGTCAATTTTGCCAGGGTGTTGAATGCTGCACCGACGGCTGCATCCGGCTCTTCTTCCTCTTCCTCCTCTTCGGATGGAGGCTCTTTTCCCTCTTTCTCCTCTTCGGGTGGCTTGGTGGGTGCCGGGGCTCCCGATGCTCGGCGCACCTCGACTCTCCGTGCCGCAGCCACAAAGATCTTAGCCACTTCGAAAACTGGGTGTGGTGGCGCCGCCGACGCTGGGGCTGGTGGGGCCTGCGATTGCTTCTTCTTACCCTTCGTGGGCATATCGTTGGTCAAGTGCCGGTGTGGGAATTACAAAATCCCTTATTCGCTGGTGATGATGTGACTTCCGGCCTAGAGGTGGTGTGGGAATTATCTTTTCCCGGATTGGACGCTGCTGCTGACCTCGTGGACCAATGCCCTGCGGGGCAGCTTCGTGAGAGAGGGGGCTGGAGGAAGGGGAAAGAAGACGGAAAAAAGCTTGAAGTGACGGGAGCGAGGTCGCGATGGTTGTTTTCCCACGGTTCGAGTCGATATTCCTGTTGTGGTCGACGAGGGCTATCTCGTAGTGTCGTCCGCTTGTTCGTAGCTGCTCTGGTTGTTGAGATCCGACCAAGTGCTCGTTCTGTCAAAGTGAGCCTCCGAAACTCTGTTACATAATCCTTGTTAACATATGAAATTGTAGATTTTCCCGGTGGTCAACTTAGCCGGTTGTAAGAAAGAAATAATGAAGTCGCAACGCAATTATGTCTTCCTTACAAATACACACCAGCTTGAGCCCCTTTAACCAGGAAATCCGTACCTCTTGTGTCACTGTTCCCCCCGCTGACGTGCAAGGCCCCAGAGAGTGATCTAGTGACACCGCGGCGGGACATCCGGGACGAACCCTCTTGTTTCCCTTTACCCTAGCGGACCTCGAGGTAGAATTCTTTCCTGTCTCGTAGACTCAAGCTGATAGGGACGAATCCCTCGCCCCGTTCAGGACTGTATGTGTACGAGGGGTGGCCTGTTATCCTAGCTAGCACTTGCACAGCTGGGCTGGGACGTTACCCCAGTAGCTAGGACGTCAGCTAGTTTTACGACGTAGACCAGGTGGTACTTTTTCCCCTCTTCAATGTGCGAGTTACCTCTCACACTGCTTCCCACCCGGGGGGTAGAGCCAACATGCGTTGCGCCCTCCCCACGCCCCCTGCTGTCAGTTTGGAATGACCCGAGTTTGGATTTTCCTGCTTATGCATTCCCGCTATTCCAGCTGTTATACGCTTCGGGGCTGGGGTGACGTCAATGTTGATAGCCGTTTCCATAGTTTTGCCCTGCATGTCATCCCACTCTCTCTCTGGTCTTTCTGCCTTTCTGCTGTTGTCCCGGCCGTTCATCTGCTTCTTCTTGATTACCGTTCTCTCGCTGACAGCACTGCTCCCGCTGGGTGTGTAGGTTTCCGTTATACATGGGACATATTAGCCAGTCAGCTTGTTCAGGTGGCATCGTACCCCTTCTGGCGTGATCCAGCGCATAGTGAACTTGCAGTATGAGAGACCTCGATCGTGGATAGAACAACAGTTGGGACAGGAGATGCGCGAGAAGCCGAGGACACTGATGTGGGTGAGGGGACATCAGGGAGTTCAGGGAACGAAGAGGCGGACAGAAGGGCAAAGAGGGAGGTAAAGTTGGGCAGAAAGACGCCGGGAGTAGCGACGCCCCAGGGTATCAAGCAAGAGTTCCCAGTATACACTAGGGCGCCAACACACTTCGGTTGGACAGGCGCGGCGTTGCGGGGGCTGGTATATATGGTGACGGACAAGGGCCCCCAACAACAGTGGTTATGGGAAATTGGTAAGGTGGACACCCAATGGTGCGTGTGTGATGGGTGGACACCACAGAACGCTGCGCATCTATTCGATTGTCAGTGGGTAGGTGACGGGAAGGGGCGGAGGTTTGAAATGATATGGGGTGATGAAGAGTGGTGTGAAGCGGTTGTGAGATTTATAATGTAAATAATCTTGGGGAGTGGGGCAGGGGCTGGCCCGGAAGTGGAGGGAGAGGCCACCTGGTCCGCCAGGAGCTGCAGTCCATCGCCATGCTTTAGATAGGGTGAATGCGATTAATGATTCCTTAAAAAAAAAAAGTACCCCTTCTGGCTTCTCATCCTTCGGCTATGCTCCTACCGTAGGCCCTGGGCTCGATAACCTCCGTCATTTTGACTAGGCCTGGGCACGAGCCGGCTCGAGGTTTTATAAAGAAGTCTCGAGCCGGCTCAAGCTTTACGATGGGAGGCTCGAGTCGGCTCGAGCACCCAAGACGCGAGCCGGCTCGGGATTTTATTGTACTCAAGTTCACAGACACGACATAGAGGTGAACAGGAACCTGGGTAGGAAAACCTGAGATATGCCAACTACACGAAACTATCCTCCTCCGCCGTCTATTTTTTCCGCTACCCGACCCACTCATGCGAATAATGCACATATCTAACATGCCTGGATACTTGATTAGAATTTGACACTCAATTGAATCATAAAATAACTATAGATACTGTACATACCTGGTTTGTGTAAGTAGGCATAGCTGGTAAATACCAAGAGGGTAATCCTGATAGTGTCGAGGGTTCCCGATATATGTCGAGGTTCCTGAAGTTGCCGAATTAGGTAATATATTTTAGTAGGAGGTGTGATGTTAAACTTACATGACTTGCGGACAGTGCAATCTGGGAATAGCCCTCTATATCGAGTTCTATTGCCCTGCTCCCACACCCGGATATCCGCGGCGATTGACGGCTTGACCAGGCCTTAGCATGTCTCAGGCTCGAGCCGAAGCTCGAGGCTTTCCCGCCCCTGGCTCGGCTCGTACCCAGGCCTAATTTTGACTCTCACTTGCGGCTTCCCTGTCCCCCCTCTCCTCCTTGCTGTTGGCCAAACATCTCCTGTATCGTTTTAGGGTCCGCCAGTTTGGGCTCGGGCACTGCGTCTCTGGCGAGCGCCGAGAAGAAGCTTCTGGCCAGCCTCTTTTCCTTTGGTCTCCCTGCTGGCTTCTGTTTCCCACCTGCGAATCGCAGTTCCCTGCTTGTGCCTTCCTTTGCTAGCTCTGCTGGTAAACTCTGTGCGGCTCGTTGCCTCGTAACCATCCCGGTCGCTGGCTGCGCGGTCGCCATTGGCTCGATCCCTAGGGGCTCATCTTGCAGGTGGTGTGGCAATGATCAATTCCCTGATGGATGTTGCCAGCTGCCCCTGCCAGCTTTGTTGTCACCCCGAAAGTATGGTGTGGTCTGGAAGAACTTCTGCTTCTCCGCCTTCTCGCAGTCGTTTTCGAAGGGCAAGGGTCGAGGGGAATGGCGATATTGTTGCCAAAATGGTATATTCTGGTCGCTCTCGTCTTGGGCTATTCAGCTATCTTGTCCTCGTCGCTCGTGCGCTTATGGTTGTTGAGTTATGCGTTGTTTTCCAAAAATGTTGTTCGCCGTTGTTGTTGTCCCGGCATCGTGGCACTAGACAGACATGGATCGATACAACGCATCTGGAACCTGCAATATTGCCAGCCGAGGTCGTGGATTGAAGAAAGGTTGAAAGCACAGATGGTACGGCCACGGACGCTGATGTGGGTGAGGGAACAGGCGGATGCAAGGGCGAGAGAGGGAGTGGGGAAGGGGGTATGAATGGGGAACCGGACATTGCAACGCCAGCGGGAATTCGACAAACATATCCGATGCATCCCGAAGCGCCTCCGCATTTGCGCTGGTCCATACGGGCGATCAAAGGACTGGTCTATATGGTGGCTGAAAAGGGACCGCAGCGGCAATGGTTGACGGAGATTGGGATGGCGGATGAGCCGTGGTGCGTATGTGATGGCTGGACACCACAGAATGCGGCTCACCTGCAGCGTTGGCCGTGGGTGGGCGATGGGAAGGGGCGGTCGGCAGAGCAAATGTGGCAAGATGAGAAGTGGTGCAGCGAAAGCCAAGAGCAGGCTAGAGTGTCTGGGAACGATAACACTGCAATAGAAGCAAAATAGACAGAAATAAGCTAAAGCACAAAAAAGTAGCAAATGCAAGTGTCCGCCTTGTTCACTTCCTCCTCTTTTTTTTTTTCTGGCTCCCCCTGGTAGCCGTTTCCCCCCGCTCCACCACAGGTTGCTCCTCCTCCTCCTACTCTGCCTCCATTTGGGCCCCGGGCACCGCCACCTCCCCCTTCACTCTGATCTTCTCCAGTTCTACCTCCTTCCCCGCCTCAACCCTCAACCTCTCCACCTTAACCTTCTCCTGCTCCACCGCAATCTTCTTCTTCTCCACCCTCTCCTCCTTTCTAATTTGGAGGTAGGCTTTCCCGAACCTGCTGGCAACGACAAGGGCTAGCAAACCAAGCACCCCCACCACCGTAGTCCCCGCTACTGGCACCGCTACTTCCAACCCAAATCCCCTCAATGTAAGGGAGGGTGGGGGCGCAGCGGCTGGGGTTATGGTGGTATTGGCAGCAGGGGTGGTGGCCACCCCGGTCGGCGCTATGGTGCTGGTGACCGTGTAGGAAATACTCTCGCTTACAAGCGAAAGTTACTCTAAGAACATCTGAAGACCTTGCCGGCCCGTGAATCTCCACCTGATAGCATGTGAAATATCTGAAAATTGGGTATATAGT
>Ga0307514_10005225_pt1 | contig 11690 bp, 13 predicted proteins | sample 16_EM_MG_FD_203088 | JGI IMG/M metagenome (GOLD analysis project Ga0307514, IMG submission 203088) | Populus trichocarpa ectomycorrhiza microbial communities from riparian zone in the Pacific Northwest, United States - 16_EM | ecosystem: Host-associated > Plants > Roots > Unclassified | place...
GCCAGGAGCGGAGGCTGGAGCGGCCCTCGAACTTCTCGTAGCTGCGCCACGCTCGGACCATGGTGTCCTGCACCGCGTCCTCGGCCTCGAAGGAGGAGCCGAGCATGCGATAGCAGTACCCCGTGAGCTCCGTCCGGTGTTTCTCCAGCCTGACGTCGAGGTCCGTCGCCATTGTCTCGCTCATCGTCCACCCACCCCTGGGGCCGTTCCACTCCGCGCGCTTCATTGCGCCCAGCACTTGGAAGCTACCGCAGGGGTCTGACAACGGCCCGTCGAGTGGGGAAACGCGCAGGTCAGGGCTGGAGAGTGGGGTGCGCGCGGAGTCGATACCAGGGGTGCGCGGAGTCGGCGCCAGGAAGCGGGGGCGGAGTCAGCGCCAGGGAGCGGGCGACCCTACGCCGTCACCGGCTCCCGCCGCGCGGCGACCCGCGCCGCCCGCGTACCGAACACCGTGATCGTCACCACGCCCAGCACCGCCAGCAGACCGACGGTCACCGTCCCGGACCAGCCGCCCGCGTGGAAGGCCACCGCGCCCACCGAGCTGCCCGCGCTGGAGCCGATGTAGTACGCCGACTGGTAGAGCGCCGACGCCTGCGCCCGCCCTTGGGTCGCCGTCTTGCTGACCGCCGAGGAGGCGACCGCGTGCCCCGCGAAGAAACCGCCGGTGATCAGGACCAGACCGAGGACGACGAGGGGGAGCGAGTCGGCCAGCGACAGCAGCAGGCCCGCCGCCGTCGTACCGCCCGCCGTGTACAGCGCGCCCCGGCGACCGAGGCGGCCCACCAGCCGGCCGGCCGTCGACGCGGACACCGTGCCCACCAGGTAGACCAGGAAGATCGAACCGACGATGCCCTGGCCGAGGCCGAAGGGGGCCTCGGTCAGGCGGTAGCCGATGACCGTGTACACGCCGCCGAACACCGTCATGAACAGCGCGCCGATCGCGTACAGGCGGCGCAGCAGCGGGTTGGACAGGTGGTCGCGGACCGTGCGGGCGAGCACCCGGGGGCGCAGCGAGCCCGTCACGAAGTGCTTCGGCGTGGGCAGCAGCACCCGGAAGGCCACCGCGCAGGCCACGGCGATCGCGCCGATCACACCGACCGCGACCCGCCAGCCCCACTCCTGCGCGACCCAGCCGGTGATGACCCGGCCGCTCATCCCGCCGACGCTGTTGCCGGCGACGAACAGGCCGATCGCGGTGACCAGCGCCCTGGGCGTGACCTCCTCCGCGAGGTAGGCCGTCGCGGAGGCGGGCACACCGGCCAGTGCCGCGCCCTGGACCGCCCGCAGCACGACCAGGGCGGTCAGCGACGGAGCGAAGGGCACGAGCAGCCCGACGGTCACCGCGACCGCCAGCGAGGCCGTCATCACCGTACGGCGGCCGAAACGCTCCGACAGGGCGCTCATCGGCAGGACGAACAGCGCCAGCCCGCCGGTCGCGGCCGCCACCGTCCAGCTGGCCTCACTCGCCGCCACCCCGAACTCGCCGGAGATCAGCGGCAGCAGCGCCTGGGTGGAGTAGAGGAGGGCGAACGTCGCGACACCGGCGAGGAAGAGGGCGAAGCTCATCCGGCGGTAGCCGGGGCCGCCCGGGGCCATCCGGGAGTCGACGACAGGAGCAGAGGGTGCGGCGGCCACGATGGTGGACGCCCCGGTACTGGCGGGAGACATGCCTCGAAGTTACGTACGCTCCCGGTCATCCGTCCAATGCATGGAATCGCCATAATCGTTCCCATGGTGCATCAGCAGAGCTCACAGGGTCGTCTGTCACCGTCCAGTGACACAGAAGACATGGCGGACATGTCGAGGCTGCTCGCCCCCCGCCTCGCCTACTTCGCCGGTGTCGCCCGTACCGAGCACGTCACCCGGGCCGCCCAGGAGATGGACGTCCCGCAGTCGACCCTGTCCCGGGCCATGGTCCGGCTCGAACAGGATTTGGGCGTCGACCTGTTCGCCCGCCACGGCCGCACCGTCTCCCTCACCCCGGCCGGCCGCACCTTCCTCACCTCCGTCGAACGCGCCCTCGCCGAGATCGGGCGCGCCGCCGAAGAGGTCCGTGCCGACGCCGACCCGGCCACCGGCAAGGTCGCCTTCGGCTTCCTGCACACCATGGGCGCCGAGACCGTGCCGGGCCTTCTGCACGCCTTCCGCGCCGATCACCCCCGGGTCCGCTTCAGCCTCGTCCAGAACTACGGCGAGGCGATGATCGAGCGCCTGCGCGCCGGCGAACTGGACCTCTGTCTGACCTCCCCCGTCCCGGACGCCCCCGACCTGGTCGCCCGCCGGCTCGACGAACAGAAACTCCGCCTGGTCGTCCCGGCCGACCACCGCCTCGCCGCCCGCCGCCGGATCCGGCTAGCCGAGGCCGCCGACGAGGTGTTCGTCACCCTGGAACCCGGCTACGGCCTCCGCCGCATCACCGACGACCTGTGTCAGGAAGCCGGATTCCGGCCCCGTATCGCCTTCGAGGGCGAGGAGGCGGAGACCCTGAGGGGGTTGGTGGCGGCGGGCCTGGGGGTAGCCCTCCTACCGCCACCCGTCTTCCCCCGCCCGGGAGTTGTGGAACTGACGGTCACAGCTCCACGGGCAGCACGCGAGATCGGCGTCGCCTGGCTCGACGGCCACCCGGACACACCCCCGGTAGCAGCCTTCAAAAGGTTCCTGCTCTCAAAACGAGGCAACTTGCTGCCGACGTGAGGGGCACCCGCCAAGGGGCGCGGGGCCGTATCGATATGCGGCTCCGCCGCGCGGGCGCGACCAGACCCCACCAAGCCGTACCCCTCCACCGGACCTGAGGATCAACGGTGAAGCGACCGCCCGAAGCCGGAGGCGAGCGGCATACGCAACCCCAAAGGCGGCGGAGCCGCGAGCGCGTCCACCACCGGCCGCGACAACGCCCTCCCGAACAACGCCCCCATCACGAAGTCCTCAGCCAGCGCGTGCACTTCGTCCCGATGCTGATGCAACCCGTGGCCGTCGGAGTGCACTTCGAACCGGCACACCTCCCGGTTCGCCTTCTTCGCCCGCGCCGCCAGCCGGAACGACAACTCCGGGTCCGTACGCCGGTCATTGGTGCCGTGCACGATCAGTACCCGCCGCCCGGCCAGCTGCCGTACCGGTTCGGGGGACGCGGCGACGTCCTCCTCCGGCAGCCAAGGGGCCAGTGCCACCACGGAGTTGACGGCCTCGTGTCCGCAGGCGTGCAGTGCTGCCCGGCCGCCCATGTCGACGCCGGCGAGGCACACGGGGACATCGCCGTACCGTCGTACGGCCTCCTCGGTCGCCCAACTCGCGTCCTGTGCCAGATGTGCCGCGCCGCCGTTCCAGCCGCGATAGCGGTAGTGGACCACGTGTGTGGCCAGTCCCGCGCCGCGTCCCGCACGGGTGATGCGGCGGCCCAGGGCGCGTACGGACGCGGCCGCCACCATGGGAGAGGGTCTGCGATGCGAGACCTCGTCGCCTCCGGGAAGCAGCAGTACCACTCCACTCACCGCTGTCGGCTCCGGACCGAGCGCCCGCCCCAGCCGGGCCGTGCGAACCGGCGTCGCTTGCTGTGCCATGACAGAACAGTGTCAGAAGCGTGGGTGTACGACACTGGTCCGCACGGTCACCGTTACGTATCGACGGATTCGTACACCGGGCGATCTACGCGCGTAGGAGTTAGAGTTCGGAAATGACGAGCCAGACTGACCGGATGGGGAACACCCCGAGCTCGGACCAGATCCGCCGAGCGCCCAAGGTTCTGCTGCACGACCATCTCGACGGCGGGCTGCGTCCCGGCACCATGGTCGACCTCGCCCGGGAGACCGGGTACTCCCATCTTCCCGAGACCGACCCGGACAAGCTGGGCGTCTGGTTCCGCGAGGCCGCCGACTCCGGTTCCCTGGAACGGTACTTGGAGACCTTCTCGCACACCGTCGGCGTGATGCAGACCCGGGACGCGCTGGTCCGGGTCGCCGCCGAGTGCGCCGAGGACCTCGCCGAGGACGGGGTCGTGTACGCCGAGGTGCGCTACGCCCCCGAGCAGCACCTCGACGGCGGGCTCAGCCTCGAAGAGGTCGTCGAGGCCGTCAACGAGGGCTTCCGGAAAGGGGAGCGGTCGGCCCGCGAGAACGGCCACCGGATCAGGGTCGGCGCCCTGCTCACCGCGATGCGGCACGCGGCCCGCGCCCTGGAGATCGCCGAACTCGCCAACAGGTACCGGGATCTGGGCGTCGTCGGCTTCGACATCGCGGGCGCGGAGGCGGGCTACCCGCCCACCCGGCACCTTGACGCCTTCGAGTACCTCAAGCGGGAGAACAACCACTTCACCATCCACGCCGGAGAGGCCTTCGGGCTGCCGTCCATCTGGCAGGCCCTCCAGTGGTGCGGCGCCGACCGGCTCGGTCACGGGGTGCGCATCATCGACGACATCCAGGTCCACGAGGACGGCACGGTGAAGCTCGGCCGGCTCGCCTCGTACGTACGGGACAAGCGGATCCCGTTGGAGCTGTGCCCCAGCTCCAACCTCCAGACGGGGGCCGCGGCCTCGTACGCGGAGCACCCGATCGGGCTGCTGCGCCGGTTGCATTTCCGGGCCACCGTGAACACCGACAACCGTCTGATGTCCGGCACCAGCATGAGCCGGGAATTCGAGCACCTGGTCGAGGTGTTCGGTTACACGCTCGATGACATGCAGTGGTTCTCCGTCAATGCGATGAAATCAGCATTCATTCCTTTCGATGAACGACTCGCGATGATCAATGACGTCGTCAAGCCCGGATATGCCGAGCTGAAGTCTGAATGGCTGTTCGAGTAGACCGCTTCTACCAGCGGTTCTGTGGATTCGTAGGACTGATTCCACGGAATCCGAGGGTGCGGAACACGGGCGGGCTTTCACCATTCATCCGCGTTTCGATGTTTGCGGTGGATGCCTCGGCATGTTTACGGTCATGGACCGCTCACATTTCCGTAACTCCATGTCGAGGACGCATTTCATGAAGCAGTCTGCTGTCAAGACCCTCGGTGTCGCCGCTCTCGGTGCCGCCTTCGCCGCCACCGCCGCGGGCGCCGCGAACGCCGCCCCGGCCGTCCCGGACGCCACCCAGGCGTTGAGCGGTGTCTCCCGGACGCTGCCGACGGAGAACGTCACCAAGTCGCTGCCGGGCGCCGATGAGGCGCTGGGCCAGGCGCAGTCGGCGCTCCCCGCCGACGGCCCCACCGACCAGATCACCGGCCTGCTCGGCGGTCTGACGGCCGGCAAGGGCCTGCCCGTGAAGGGCGGCCTGCCTGTGAAGGGCGGCCTGCCCGGCGTCCCGCTGGGCTGATCCGCGCCGCATACGAACGCGCCGGTGGGGCGCACCCTCGAACACGGGGTGCGCCCCACCGGCGTGTCGGCGTACGCGCGGTCACCAGGCCGTGCTCGCGGCCTTCCCCTCCGACGGGAACAGGATCCACAGCGCTATGTAGAGCAGGAACTGCGGGCCTGGCAGCAGGCAGGACAGCACGAAGATGACGCGCATCGTCGTCGCGGAGGTGCCGAAGCGCCGTGCCAGCGCGGCACACACTCCGCCGATCATGCGGCCGTTGGTGGGGCGGGCGAGGCGGGACATTGCGGCTCCTTCGTGAGCGTCTGTCGGAGGCTGTCCGGGTGACCGCCTCGTCTGACTCCAAAACTACGGACACGAAGGGGACGAAACATCGCTCTACGGGGCGATCCCGACCCTGGGAATCGTCGGGGTCAGACCCTGAGTGGGGTCCTCCTGGCGGACGGAGCGTCCGTGGGCGCGCTCGTTCCTGCGACGGAGACAGGAGCGGGCCGCCGGTACCAGGAGCGCGTGCGCGAGAGCCACGCCCACCGTGTTCAGGAGCAGCGAGTCGATGTCCACGCGCTGCCCGGGCACCCCGGTCTGCAGCAGCTCGATGCCCAGCGAGATCAGGGCGCCGGCAGCGGTCGTACGCAGCAGCGAGGCGAGCGGTGAGACGGCGAGCCTGCCGTGAACCAGCGGGAACAGCACACCCAGTGGGGCCAGCAGCCCGAGCCCGCCCACGAGGCGCCGGATGGCCTCCTGCCAGTCCAGGGCCAGATCTGATCGGATACTGGCCAGCGGATGCAGATTGGCGGGCATCACCCAGGGAACGTCCAGCGGACGCAACGTGAGCCAGGCGACGAACGCGAGGTGTGCGACAAGGAGGACACCCCCTGCCACCCGGACGTTGATCGCGGCGCTGTCGCCGATGGAGCCTTCACGCTGCACGCATCCCAAGACGCGGCCTCCGGCACGATCGGTTCCGGGATACCCACGGGTACGTGGATGAGGCATGCGCCACACCGCGCCGCCCGGGATGTTCGCCCCCGGGACCCGCCCGCGTCAGCCTTCGGTCGCCTCGCTCGACGGCGGCTCCGTGCTGCCGGGACGGGTACGGACCTCGTCCGTGCACTCGTAGCGGCGCAGCGGGTCGGTGTTCGGGCCGCCGAGGACGACCGAGCCGTCACCCTCCGCCGCGGCCGAGTCGGAGAACGTGCAGACCAACTGGGCGAGGGCGTACGAGGTGAGATCCCCGGGCCGGTTGCTCAGCCGGAGCGCGTCCGCCGGGTCCCCGGGCCTCGGGCCCCGCACCGTCATGCCGCCGCGCACGTCGGTGGTGTAGCCGGCCTCCTTCTCCGCGGCCGACGGCGTCGCGGCGAGCTCGTCCAGCAGTCCCTGCGCCACCAGCACCCGCCGCGCGGAGTCCGCCGTACCGTCCGGGACGCGCACGGTCCGGTCGACGGCCACCAGCGACGAACCGCACAACAGGAACACCCGCACCGGCAGCCCGCGCGCGGCCTGCGTGGACACGTCCGGCTCGGACAGCGAACACCGCACCCGGGAGGGCGCGGGACCGAAGTCGGTCGGCACCTCGGTGGCCCGGATCCCGCACCCGGTGAGCAGCGCGGCCAGCACCGGGAGCGCCAGCGCTCGGCGTACGTTCATCAGGCGTCCCCCTCGGCCTTCTCGCCGTCGTCGGGATCCTCCGTGAGGGGCGACGAGTCCTGCGGCAGCCGCAGTGTGAACACCGCGCCGCCCTCGGCGGAGTTGGCGGCGGTGATCTCACCGCCGTGGATGTGGGCGTTCTCCAGGGCGATCGACAGGCCCAGGCCGCTGCCCTCGGAGCGCGGCCGGGAGGCGCTCGCCTTGTAGAACCGGTCGAAGACGTGCGGCAGGACATCCTCGGGGATGCCGGGCCCGTGGTCCCGGACCTCGATGACCACCGCCTCGGCGGCGTCGCGCACCGCGACCCGCACCGGCGAACCCCCGTGCTTGAGCGCGTTGCCGATGAGATTGGCCATGATCACGTCCAGGCGGCGCGGATCGAGCCGGGCGTGGATACCGCGCTCGGCGTCCAGATCCACCGCGTCCAGCCAGGCCCGTGCGTCGATGCACGCGGTGATCTGGTCGACGACGTCCACGTCGTCCACGACCAGCCGCGCGGTGCCCGCGTCGAAACGGGTGACCTCCATGAGGTTCTCGACGAGGTCGTTCAGCCGCCGCGTCTCGCTCACGACGAGCCGTACGGCGGGCTCGATCATCGGATCGACGCTGCCCGACTCCATCTCCAGCTCGTCCTCCAGCACCTCCGTCACGGCGGTGATGGCGGTCAGCGGCGTCCGGAGTTCATGGGACATGTCGGCCACGAACCGGCGGGAGGCGTCGTCGCGCGCGGCCATGTCGGCCACCCGTTTCTCCAGCGCCTCGGCGGCGTTGTTGAACGTCCGGGAGAGATCGGCGAGTTCGTCCGTCCCCGACACCCGCAGCCGGGTGTCCAGCCTGCCCTCGCCGAGCCGGCGCGCCGCCACCCCGAGCCGCTGCACCGGCTTCAGCACGGTCGTCGCGGCGGCCTGCGCGAGCAGCGCGGAGCCGATCAGCGCGAGCCCGGTGGCGATACCGAGCGACCAGGCCAGCGAGTTGAGGTCCTTCGCCTCGGGCTCCAGCGACTTGAGCATGTAGCCGGTCGGCCCGCCCCCGATCACCTTCGTGCCGGCCACCAGATAGGGGGAACCGTGGATGGTCACCCGCTGCCAGTAGAGGTGGTACGGGGACTTGTTGGCGGAGCTGACCGACTGGCGCCTGTTCACCGCCGCACGCAGCGACGACGGCACGTCCTGCACCGTGAAGCCGTTCAGGGCACCGGAGTTGCCGTAGACGGTCTTGCCGCTCGCGTCGCCGGCGACCAGCACCACACTGAAGCGCTGGCTGCTGTTGGCCATCTGACCGGCGGTGTGCTGCAGTTCGTCCTGTGAGGGGTTCCCGGGCAGCGAGCCCGCCCTGTTCTGCATCTCCTGCTCGAAGTCGCGCAGCACCGCGTCCTGGGTGCGCGTGAGCACCGCCTCACGGTTGAGCCAGTACGCGATCCCGGACGCGGACACCGCGGCGGTCAGCGCCACCAGCCCGAACACGACCACCAGCCGGAGCCGCAGGCTGGTGAACCGCAGCCGCGACCACACTCCCTTGCGATCCGCGGCCCAACCGCGGATCCCCCCGTGCGCTTGGGTCACTGAGGAGTGTCCAGCCGGTAGCCGACACCACGGACCGTACGGATCAGCGTCGGCGACGACGGTACGTCCTCGACCTTGGCGCGCAGCCGCTGCACACAGGCGTCCACCAGCCGCGAGTCGCCCAGATAGTCGTGTTCCCACACCAGCCGCAGCAACTGCTGCCGGGACAGCGCCTGGCCCGGCCGGCGGCTCAGTTCGAGCAGCAGCCTCAGCTCGGTCGGGGTGAGCTGGAGGTCCTCGCCGTTCTTGGTCACGGTCATGGCCGCACGGTCGATGACGAGCGAACCGAACGACGCCGCGTCGTTCGCCTCCCGCTCCCCGCGCCGCAGCACGGCCCGGATCCGGGCGTCCAGCACCCGCCCCTGCACCGGCTTGACCACATAGTCGTCGGCACCGGACTCCAGCCCGACGACCACGTCGATGTCGTCGCTGCGCGCGGTCAGCAGAATGATCGGCAACTGGTCCGTGCGCCGGATGCGCCGGCACACCTCGAACCCGTCGATACCGGGCAGCATCACGTCCAGCACGATCAGATCCGGCCGCTGCTCCCGCAGCAGCTTCAGGCCGTCCTCGCCGGTGGCAGCGGTGGCAACCCGGTGGCCCTGGCGCGTAAGACTCAGCTCCAGGGCGGTACGGATGGCGTCGTCGTCCTCGATCAGCAACAGGGAAGGCACGGGCTCATTCTGGCCCATGGCGGGGTGGGGCTGCGACACCTGCCCCCGCAAGGGCCGTCAGCCGTATCCGTACGGGCCGGTAGCGCTCCTGTCTGTGTGGGCCCTGTCCCACGTCTGGGAGCTACCTCCGGGGAGGGCCCTGTGACAGGTCTGTGACAGTCGGCGGACACGGTCATGAAGTGGCCCGGGCAAGCTTTTCGGCACAGGCAAGGAAGCAAGGCGAAAACACCGGAAGTCCACGACGGGGGGCGCGAGATGAACACGCTGTTCGGCAACAGCACCAGCGCAGTTGTCACGCGTCTGCACGACGTGAACGGGGGCCGGGGTTCTGAGAAGTCCGGTGCTGATGGGGGTCCCTCCCGCGCGAGTGGGTTCGAGCGTGGGGGAGGGCGGGGGTGCGCTCGCGGTACCGGGCGTCAGCACACCACGTACATGTCGGTGGTTGACGCACACACGGGGGAAGCTCACGGGGGAGCCGCGTACGGGGAGGACCCGGGGGAGCGTCGTTCGCTGTCGGAGGTGGAGTTCACCGCCTACGTCCAGGAGCGCCGCGCCTCCCTGTACGCAACCGCCTACCACCTGACCGGCGACCGCTTCGAGGCCGAGGACCTGCTGCAGAGCGCGCTGTTCTCGACGTACCGGGCGTGGGAGCGGATCAGTGACAAGGCCGCGGTCGGCGGATACCTCCGCCGCACCATGACCAACCTGCACATCAGCGCGTGGCGCCGCCGCAAGCTGAACGAGTACCCGACCGAGGAACTGCCGGAGACGCCCGGCGACACGGACGCGATGCGCGGCACCGAACTGCGCGCGGTCCTGTGGCAGGCGCTCGCCCGGCTGCCCGAACTCCAGCGCACCATGCTGGTCCTGCGCTACTACGAGGGCCGCACGGACCCGGAGATCGCGGAGATCCTCGACATCAGTGTCGGCACGGTGAAGTCCAGCATCTGGCGGTCGCTCCGCCGGCTGCGCGAGGACGAGGTCCTCAGCTTCGGCCGTGACGAGGAGGACGCCTTCGGGGAGCTTGTCGCCTGAGGGTCCGGGGGGAGCAAGGAACGGGGGAGCGGTAACAGGGGGGGACCAACGGGGGTCACGGGGGACCAACGGGGGAAGCACGGGGGAGCACCAGAAGCGGGACTGGAGGGCCGGGGGGTCCGTCCAGTCCCGCTTTGGTGTGGGCGTCGTCAGGCCTGCTCAGCGGGTGTCCACCTTCATGAGGTACGCCTCGGCGGGGGTGTCCCCTACGCCGATGGCCTCGGCGCGGTCCATCCCCTCGACCGCGTACGCGGTCGTCCGGCCCCGCGGCACGGAGACCCCGGGATCGTTCGGGGTGTCGTCGCACTCCGGGATCGTGGCGGTGCCCAGCCGGTCGCCGACGGTGAAGTCGACGTTCCCGACGCCCAGATAGATGCGGCCCTCGTACGTCACCTCATGCGCGCAGGACGCCGCGGAGGATCCGCCACCGTCGTCGAGGACCCAGCATCCGAGGGCGGAGGCGACGAGTGTGGCCGTCACCAGCACCCTTCGGCCGGTCTTGAGGGCATGTGTGGTCCGGAGGGGAGATGCCATCAGCTTCCTTTCGCGTGGACCGGTGCACGGTCGTGCGGTCCTACGACGCAGAAGGAGCCGAAGACGTTCAGGCGGCCGAAGCCGTCGCCGGGCGGGGGCCTGTCGCGGCTGTGGCCAGGCGGGTCAGGGCCTGGTCCTTGTCGCAGGCGTACGCGCCCAGGGCTGTCTGGCGGGCCACTATGGTGCGTTCGGCGCGCATCAGGCGCCAGCCGCGGCGCAGGAGGAACGGCACCGACTTGCGGCCCTCCTTCAGGTCGCGCAGGAAGCGGCGGCGGAATGTGCGGGCCGGGCCGCGGTTCAGGCACAACGCGTCGGCCAGCACGCCCAGTTCCCGGCAGCGGGTGATGATCTCGGCGGCGAAGATGCCCTCCGCTATGAACAGCGGGGTCCGCCCCACATCGACCGACTCCTCGCCGGTGCGGGCGCTCAGGGAGATGTCGTAGACGGGGACCTTCGTACGGCCGGTGCGGCACAGGTCCAGGATCGCGGCGATCGCGGTGTCCGTGTCCCATGAGTCCGGGTGGTCCCAGTCGATGTCGGAGCTTCCGGGCACCAGGGGCAGCGTCGGGTCGGTGCCCTCTTTGTAGAAGTCGTCGAGGCGCAGCACGGGAAGCCCGGAACGGGCGGCGACCAGGGACTTGCCCGATCCCGAGGGGCCGCAGAGCAGCACGACACGGGCGGATGGCGGGAGAAGGATGCTCACGGGACACCAGTTTGACGCATTCCGTACGCCCTGCCGACCCCGCTGGGCGGCTTTGAAGCGCGCGTCACACGTCCACTACCCTTCGTGTCGACCTCATGACCCTGTGCTTTGAAGTGCTCTCCCGGCTGAGGCCGGGAGATTCCTGCTTACCTTGCGGCAGCGGGCTTGACGCGCTTGGCGCGCCTGACGACTGCCCTTCCGGCAGCCGGGATGAGCGTGAGGCCCATCCGGT